>Ga0209761_1000121_pt1 | contig 41145 bp, 42 predicted proteins | sample GraSoi013_1_40cm_4_FD_185818 | JGI IMG/M metagenome (GOLD analysis project Ga0209761, IMG submission 185818) | Grasslands soil microbial communities from the Angelo Coastal Reserve, California, USA - Sample 09_25_2013_1_40cm (SPAdes) (version 2) | ecosystem: Environmental > Terrestrial > Soil >... | reverse complement strand
AACGGAATCTAGCTGACTTTTGCGATGTGTTCTGTGAAACTGGAGTTTTCGATCCAGAAACATCGAGCAAGATACTGAGGGCTGCCGGTCGAATGAGTCTCCGGACAAAAATACATGCCGACCAGTTCACAAACAGCGGAGGAGCAAAGGTAGCAAACGACGTTAGAGCAGTGTCAGCAGACCACGTAGTTCATTCAAGCATCTCTGAAATGGAGAGAATGAACAAGACAGAGGTCACTCCGGTTATCCTGCCGGCCTCGTCGCAGAGCCTCCTTGGCCGTCAGTATGCCCCTGCAAAGGAATTCCTATCCATGGGTCTGCCGGTTGCTCTGGGATCCGACTTCAGCCCCTCCAACTGGGCCATTGGACTGCTAACTGTTGCTGCTATTGCAGCGAGAGAGCTTAGAATGAAGGCAGAGGAGATTATCCGCGGAATTACGATTAATGCCGCAAGAGCGATTGGGATGGATCACCGAATAGGCAGTCTGAGCCCTGGCAAGTCCGCAGACGTCGTTGTGCTTCGGGCTCCTAGTTACAAGTGGATTGGATATACGTATGGGGAAGGCATGGTGGACAAGGTCCTTATCGCAGGAAAGGAAACAGTGAGAGAGGGCAAACTAGTCAATTGACTGAGCGCAGGCGACATCAGTCCGTTGCTGCCTTGAAGTACAAGAGGAGCCCATCCGTCATTACTGGTACAACCCTTCATTGCAAGAACTGGCAGATCGAGGGAGCGCTGAGGATGCTCCACAACGTGCTGGACCCGGAGGTGGCCAAGGATCCTCAGAACCTGATAGTTTACGGAGGAACCGGGAAGGCGGCACGCTCTTGGGACGCACTTGAGGCGATCGAGGATTCTCTCAAGAAGCTAGGAGAAGAAGACACGCTTCTGGTACAGAGCGGGAAACCGGTCGCAATCTTCAAGACTCATCGAATGGCTCCGAGAGTTCTGATCGTCAACAGCATGCTGGTGCCCAAATGGGCAACATGGGATTATTTCTACGAACTGGAGCAGAAGGGACTGATAATGTTCGGTCAGATGACAGCTGGCTCCTGGGCCTTCATAGGAACACAAGGAATCCTCCAAGGAACCTACGAGACTCTTGCAGCCGCCGCTAGGGAGCATTTTGGCGGGAGTCTCAAAGGAAGAATCGTCCTCACAGCCGGTCTGGGCGAGATGGGCGGAGCCCAGCCTCTGGCCATAACCATGAACGATGGAATTGCGTTGGCCGTCGAGATGGACAGACACGCAATAGAGCGAAGACTCGAGCACGGATTCGTCGAAAAGTGGACGGACAATCTCGACGAAGCAATCGACATCGTGAATCAGGCCAAACGAGAACATACTCCCATGAGTATTGCGCTACTCGGGAACGCTGCAGAGGTCCATCCGGAGCTTGTTAGAAGATCGATGATCCCCGATATTGTCACAGACCAAACCTCAGCCCACGATCCTCTACACGGATACTATCCCGCCGGATTATCAAAAGAGGAAGCTGACCAGCTTAGAAAGTCCAACCCGAAACAGTATCTTGAAAGAGCCACGAAGAGCATTTCGACCCACGTCAAGGCAATGATCGATATGGGCCGGAGAGGATCGATCGTCTTCGAGTACGGCAACAATATCCGCCAGCAAGCCTTCGACGCTGGGCTGAAGGAAGCCTTTGAGTTTCCTGGATTTGTCCAGAAGTACATCAGACCGATGTTCTGCGAGGGAAGAGGCCCATTCCGGTGGACATCTCTCGTAGGAGATCCCGAAGATATCAGGAAGATAGACGAGCTGGTCCTAGACACTTTTCCGGACAATACTGACCTGGGTCGATGGATAGAGAAGGCTCGAGAACATGTCAAGTTCCAAGGGCTCCCTGCGCGAGTCTGCTGGCTCGGCTATGGGGAGAGGGCCCAGTTCGGAAGACTCATCAATACGATGGTCAGAAATGGAAAGCTCTCCGGCCCGATTTGGATTGGACGCGATCACCTAGACTGTGGAAGCGTAGCGTCACCTCGGAGAGAGACCGAGGGAATGCTAGACGGCAGTGATGCGATAGCCGACTGGCCTATCCTGAACGCGCTTCTCAACACGGCGGCCGGGGCAACATGGGTCAGCGTGCATCAAGGAGGAGGAGTCGGGATGGGCTACAGCATCCATGCAGGAATGTGCCTCGTAGCCGACGGAACGCCTGAATCATCTGAACGACTAGAACGTGTTCTGACCGTCGACCCTGGCATAGGAATAGTCCGTCACGCTGATGCTGGATACAGCACGGCAAAAAGGATAGTTAGGCAAAAGGGATTGCGCATGCCAATGCTCAGCTGAGCTACCAATACTTATCTGCCCCAAACCGTTCTCCCGCGACCAACCGTGAAACATTGGCCCAAATCACGATAGATGGATCTCATCTAAACCTCGACCAGCTCTTACAAGTAGCTAGAAACGGCGCGCAGACCGTTATATCGAAGGAAGCACTCTCGCGTACACTGAATGGACGCAGGGCCCTTGAACGGTTGATTCAGAGAGAGGGGACGATATATGGAGTCAATACCGGATTCGGGGCCCTCGCCAATTTTCGAATCCCTCCTGAGGAAATAAAACAACTCCAGACTAATCTTGTCCGAAGCCATGCCGCTAGCGTGGGAAGACCCCTCTCTTCAGATGTTGTAAGGGCGATGATGCTCCTACGCGCGAACACGCTTCTTAAAGGCAATTCCGGTATCCGTCCGGAAGTAGTGACCACTATTGTTCGTCTTCTCAACAAGAGAATACATCCATACGTTCCCGAGAAGGGCTCTGTTGGAGCCAGCGGCGACCTCTCACCATTATCTCACATTGCCCTCGTGCTCATAGGAGAAGGGCAAGCAGAGTCACGTGGACGATGGATTTCCGGCAGAAATGCCCTAGAAGCATCAGGTAGCGTTCCGCTAGAACTGGAGGCAAAGGAGGGGCTCGCGCTCAACAATGGGACCCAACAAATGGTCGCGATTGGCGGATTGTGCCTCCACGATGCTTACAAACTGTTGGCGAGCGAGGAAGCGGCTCTCGCATTGTCCCTCGAAGCATTGGGCGGCTGGATAGACGCATTCGACGAGAGAATTCACAGGCTCAGGCCTCACCCCGGCCAGCAAGCGGTAGCCCAGCATGTGAGGCTCCTCCTGAAAGGGAGCAGAATGATCCGCACGGTGACCAGCAGAGACCCGTCACGCGGGCATCCTCAAGATCCGTATTCATTCCGATGTGCCCCCCAGGTGATGGGTGCTGCAAGGGACGCCATGGATTTTGGTAAAAATGTCCTAGAGGTGGAGATGAACTCCGCGACCGACAATCCGCTTGTCTTTCCGCGAGATGGTCTTTGTATTTCGGGCGGTAACTTTCATGGCCAACCTGTGGCAATGGCTCTTGACTTCATGTCATTAGCGCTGTCTAACTTGGCTAACATCTCCGAGAGAAGAACCTCGGCTCTCCTAGATCCGTCGCTCAACAACGGTCTTCCACCTTTCCTCGTCGGACGGGGGTCGAAGCCCGGATTGGCCAGCGGCATGATGGCTGTTCAATATACAGCAACCTCGCTGGTTGCCGAGTGCAAGCTGCTTACACATCCTGCAAGCAGCGACTCGATCCCAACATCCAGCAACTTTGAAGACTTCGTCAGCATGGGCCCAGGTGCCGCTTACAAGGCGAGGACCATTCTCGAGAACGCTCATTATGTGATCGCAATCGAGCTTCTAGTAGCGGCTCAAGGACTCCATCTGAGAGGCGCGAAGAATATGGGAGGGGGAACAAAGAAACTGTACCAGATGATCAGAGGGAAGGTTCCAGCGCTAGAGGAGGACCGATCCTCGCACCAAGACATAGAACTTCTGTGTAAGATGGTCCGCTCTGGAGAGATCGCCCGGATTCTTGACGAGATCAGGATAACGGAGCGAAAGTGATAGTCTATCCTCTAGAATCAAGACTCGTCAAACCAGGAGATTCGATTCTCCGAGTGTTTTCCAAGACTCTAGCCAGAAACCGTGTCCGACTCAGGTCCAAGGATATTATAGCTGTCTCCAGCAAAATTGTAGGAATATCCGAGAGGAGGATCAGAGACATTCGCCGGATAAAACCAACCCGAGAAGCAATAGGACTAGCCAGAAGATTCTCTCTAACATCGCCGTTTGCGCAAGCAGTCCTAGACGAGTCTGACATAGTGATTGGAGGAGTCAAAGGAGCGCTCCTCACAATCAAGGACGGCTACGCTGTTGCAAACGCAGGCATTGACAGAAAGAACGCTCCTCTAAACTCGTTTGTTCTCTGGCCGCACGACCCTGATCTCTCTGCTAGAACGCTACGTGATGAGATCAGAAGAGAGTTTGGAAAGCATGTTGGCGTCGTCATCGTTGACAGTCGAGTAACCCCGCTAAGGCTCGGGACCACGGGTCTCGCCATAGGCGCAGCCGGCTTCAGGGCAGTCGAAGACATCAGAGGTAATGTGGACCTGCACGGCAGAGACATAAGAATCACATTCCGTGCAATCGCGGACGCATTGGCGGCGACCGCTCAGCTCGTCATGGGCGAATCTTCAGAGCACAAGCCATTTGCGATAATTCGTGAAGCCCCTGTCAACATGGAGAGCGATAGTGGTGTTCGTGAAGCCAAGCTCGCATGGAACAGATGTCTCTACATGAGCCAGATAATGCCGCCCCGTCACGATCAAAGCCAAGACAATTGAATTGACGCTAGGCCGTACATTGAAATGATACTGTCCATTTAGGATAAGAAGAGTCGACTGGGTCAGATCGGCTTCTGGCACGTATCGCAGTACCAACGCATCTGTACTGGATCCCACCTCAATGGCTGTTGACATGTGGGGCATCGGTTATGCTGGACTCCCACATGATTCCGCCTCCGGAAGATCAGGTACCCCAACAAAATGCCGATACCAACACCAATTGCGACGCCGATGATTCCGAAAACTAGGCTCGGGGAGATTACGCTTCCAGCAAGCTGTTGCGCCGAATAGGCAGCTTCGGCGGCGGCAAACGAGTAGGGGACTGCTCCGCTATAGTTCATGTCCTGGTACATCTTGTCCGCTTGGGCGATGTTCTGTTCTGCGAGTAATATCTCTCCGGAGTTGAATATTGTATTCTGGACTGTTGACAATGTCTGTTGCGCAAAGGAGAGTAGCTCGTCGTTGACGCCTCGTAGAAGAGTGTCCCTATCGAACTGGCTGTAGTTGAGACTGTAGGCGTAGTAGCCCATTACCGTATTTGTGAAGTCTTCTGTCTGATCGTAGATGAAGGGATGGTTCAAGCCCATCATGTGTCCCAGCTCATGAATAGCAGCGTGCGTGAACCCGTCTCCCTTGCCGGACTGTATCGGGGTCGTACTGTTGCCAATCATAAAGTCTGACTGAGATAATCCGATCAGGACCATATCACCCAGTGCTTCTCCTGCGAAGCTGCGCCCTGGATCGGCTGACGCGATATCTTCTTTCACAGGCACTCCTAACGTGTAGTTTCCTTTGAAAGCGAAAAGAAAGCCTGGGACATCTATTTCTGACGTCGTTCGCGTAACGTTGATGAAATTTGCAATGTGACCCAGACCGTTGGTAGTCAACCAGCGGTAGACGAGATTCCCATCTACTATCGGCCTATGGATCGATGGATCTATGAGTTTGGTAGTTGCGTTTGCTACGATCGCTGCTAGCCCAGGATAGTCTGTTATGTTTGCAGGGTTGACGTTGACTGTCACCCTTGCGAAAGGCACGAGGGTGGCCAGAGTCTCCTGAATCCGAGTCTGGTTGATCGTCCTGTTCAAAGGAAGGGCTGACTTTTCGAGAAGGGTTCGGTTGTCGAAGACGAACAATTGGATCTTGTAGCTTTGGGCGTAGTTCACAGGGTAAAGCTGGTCGGCGGCGAAAAGGTTGTAGACAGCACCAAAGACGTAGGAACCAACGAACTCGCTCAGCCAGAGCTTGCCATAGTAGTCGCTCGTGTTGACTCCTCGAAGCTGAGATGCAACTTGGACCGGAAGCTCGTTCGTCCAGTAGCTAGGTCCCGCTGAGAGATCCATGTAGTAGAACCGGCCGCTTCCTCCCCAGCCAGTCATGTAGTGACGCGTGTTCAGTAGGCCCAAGTCTGGGTCCGTGATGGTTCTATTGTAGTAGTGAGGGGTGACGACCGATGGGGGTGGGCAGAGCCTACAACGCAAATTGTAGGCTTGATACTGGGGGTATGTGAAGGATGGGATCGTGAAGTTGTGTAGGTCGGCTACGAAAAGAGTGTATCCTGGAATAGGATTGGCACCGAAGAATGTCATATTGGACGCAAGCCATGATTCGACCCTGTCCGCGTCGTAGAAGGCGTTCCGTGCTTGTAACAGAGTGGTGGAATTTGTGAAGTACGGATTGATGAACGCCGATGTTCCAGTGGTCGTCTCATTCTTCTGTATCGAACGCAAGAAATTTGAGAAACTGGTCACTGTCGAGTTGTCCGCGTAAACCAGCTGATAACGGAAGTTGTAGATGACACCGGTGTTAAGAGGACCGGCTAGAATAGTCTGGTACTTCAGGGCGGGAAGGGTGACATTGCTCGTTAGATAGGTCGAGTTCAGCTCGTTCTCTGTTATGCCCAGAAACACTATCCTGATCGTGAGGGGAGAAGACCTGTTCAGCCCGACGCTTTGTTCTGTAATCGTCATCGGACCCTGGGTATTACCAGTAGGGATTGATGAGAGTGAGAGCGTGATGATCAGGAGGATATGGAGCGTTTGTCTGGGTCGCATGATAAGCCACGATGTATTGAAGGATTGTTGAATATTAAGCGTGGTTCAAGATTCCATCGTCGGAACTGTAAAGTCTCCTCGTGGAACTATGAGTATCTTTGACTCCTTGCCCTCCACACGTACTGCCTTCTGCACGGCCTCAGAAGCTGTCTGAGATGGTTTCAGATTGAAAGTATCGCGGACGAAGAGTTCGGGAAGTACGGATACCAGTTGTATTCTGCATTTTTCCAATGCCTCTTGAAGGAAGAGACTGACATGACCCCCGAGCTTGAACCTATGTCTCAATTCTGTCGAGAGCTCCTTGGGAGCTCGAAATCTTCTTGCGTAATCCAAGAAAACAGAATCGCCAACCCCCGCGGAGCATTCCGCTACTAGAATTATGGTTCCCTCCTTTTTGACTGCCCCCATCACGTTGGACACGACTCGAATCGCGTGGTATAGGTCGGTTCCCATCAGACGCCCCGCAGACACTACGACAATGTCGAGTTTCCGCTGTATTCTTGGACTGTGAAAATCAGCGTAGTGCGATAACGTCTCTCTGTAAACAGGTTCGAGTTCTCCCGCGAACGCTGAAGCTGCCCCACCAAAACCGTCGGGCAGAAAACAGAGGCTGTAGAATGGTCCCGTTAGCTTGCAAGCTTCGAGCATATCGGAGAGAATCGGATTGTCAGTCTTGTTGAGTGGCTCTGGAAAGCCTTTGGTGAGGATTGATCGATTCTTTGTTATCGAGCGTATAGAGGAGCACGAGGGGATAACTGCCTCGGGTCCTCCGCTGAAGCCGCTCGCAAAGTGGGGCATAGCAAGTCCTACGCTGATTTTGACTTCGCAAGATAGTAGCTCAGGATCGACATCTACGATTGTGCCCATCGAGGTCTTGCCCATCTCGGTGAACGAGTTCTGAGAAGGGTCCAAGGGCTTTCCGTCCTCCTGAGAATCCTCCACGTGGGACATTCGCCTCCGAAGGAAGACCTTGGTATTCTCTACTCCGAGGGATAGGAGGCGTGAGGTTAGAACCGTTACCGCCTCACGTCTTGCGTCCAGTGGGACTATCGGGTCGATGACTATGGCTGCAACGGCCCCGGGCTTGACCATATCTTTTAGCGAGTAGCCATTGAGAGGAGTCTCAAGGGCGTTCTCTACTAGAGCTCTAGGACTGCCGATTCCTGATGAATTGTTGGGTTCTAGAATTCGATAGAAGTTATCGTCCGGGATCCGGATCGGAATCTCAGTCTGTCCGTATGGCAACCATAGTTCCAAGATGGCATCTCCCTGCCTCCTCTCAGGCTTGCCTTTAAATCGCTATCACAGGATGCCAAGTATTCTGTACTAAGATAAATTGCAGAGCTTGATCTGAATCTTGCTGAAATCCACTGGGAAAGAACTTCCGAAGATTCTGACTCACACTGGTGCGCTCAAGTTTGGGGTCTTCACTCTCTCAGGAGGCAAACTCAGCCCGTTCTACCTGGACCTCCGAATCGTTCCAAGTTTTCCTGACGCATTCCGCAGTTCGATCGGACTACTTGCTGAGGAAGCGAGAGGAATCAAGACTATCGACAAGATTGGCGGGATTCCCACAGGGGGATTGCCATGGGCATCAGTCCTTGCCTATTCCCTCTCGAAACCCCTCGTCTATGTTAGGAAGGAGGTCAAGCATCACGGGCGGGAGAAGATGGTCGAAGGCCTACTGGCTCCGGGAGACCGGGTACTTCTCGTGGACGATGTTATAACCACAGGACACAATGTACTGGCAGCGCTTCAGACCCTGAGAGCGGAGGGGGGCGTGATCGAGGACGCACTGGTTCTCGTAGATAGAGAAGAGGGAGGAAGAGCACGCCTTCTCAAGGAAGGAGTAACACTGCATTCCGTGACACGAATCTCCGAACTCGCCCAGAGTCTCCTGGACATGGATGCTATTTCTCAATCACAATTCGAAGAGCTTACAACGCAGCTGAAGAAGTGATTCTCTTAGAGCAAGGCAGCAGGCCTGATTGATTGGAGCGCTCAGCATCTCTCTTCAAAGAATTGCAGGTAAGCCGTAGCGTCCTAGACAATGGACTCAAAGTTCTGATCCGAGAGATCCCCAACGCGCCAGTCTCGGGATGTTGGGCAATATACAGGGTCGGATCTAGGAACGAGAAGCCTGGCGTGACGGGAATCTCGCACTGGGTCGAACATATGCTCTTCAAGGGGGGAGGGAAGCTCAACAAGGGGGACATCGGGCGGCTGGTAAGCAGTGTCGGGGGCGAATACAACGGGTTTACATCAAAAGACTTCACAGCCTACTTCGAAGTCCTGCCAGCGGACCAGATAGACAAGGGACTGCTCATCGAGTCGGAGCGGATGATGAACGCAGCGTTCGACCCGCGCGAGGTCGAGTCAGAGAGGACCGTAGTGGTCTCAGAGAGAGAAGGCAACGAGAACGACCCGGAGTTCTTGGCCTCCGAAGAGTTGTTTCTCTCAGCTTTCAGGTTTCACCCATATAGATGGTCTGAAGGCGGACTGAAACAGGACCTTCTCAGGATAACCCGGGAAGACCTCTTCGACCACTACCGTCGATACTATGTTCCAAGCAACGCAATGCTTGTCGTCGTCGGGCCATTCTCCCCGAAGAAGATACTTCCAAAAATTCAGGAGTATTTCGGGCCTCTGACCAAGAGCGAGACTCCTCCCGACCCGCGTGTCGCGGAACCTACTCAATCAGGCGAGAGACGAGTCGAGCTTCGGACCCCAGGGGAGGCTGACTTCATCAAAGTCGCGTATCATACGCCTCCCTTTGGGAGCGATGACATTTACGGATTGATGATGCTGGACGCGATTCTGAGCGGGGTTCGTCTCTTCGCCTTCGGCCCCGGCCAGACGTCAGGAAGAAGTGCCAGACTTCACAAGGCGCTCGTTGAGAAAAGGATAGCTAGCGAGGCCAGCTCCGAATTCTGGCCGACGATCGACCCCTCGGTCTTCGCTCTGGACATTACCGTCTGGGACGGGGTCTCGATCGACAAGGCGGAGAAGCTCCTGATGGAGGAGGTCGCCAAGGTTCGACGGACCCCTCCAAGCAGACATGAGCTGGAACGGGCCATATCCCAGATCAAGGCCCAGTACGCTTACACCTTGGACGGGGTCGCACGCCAAGGCTTTGTCATAGGAATCTTCGAGATGATCGCCTCGTTTGAAACAATGGCTAGGCTCGTAGAGAAGCTGGAGAAAATATCGCCCGACCGAGTATCGGAAATCGCTGCCAAATACTTGACAGAGCAGAACAGGACTGTTTGCAGATGCGTCGGTTTAAGGAACAACCATGCCTCTTGACATGGACCTCGCCAGACTAGTGGAAGAGGAACAGCCCAGTCCGGGAACCAGATGCCTACTCTACAAGGCCACTAACAACCCGACAGTAGCGATTCATGGCAGCATCCTCGCGGGAACCTCGTCTGAACCATCTGGAAAATCTGGAATCGCCGAACTTACCACGCGGCTCTTCATCCGAGGAACGAGGAGACGAAGAGCAGGCAAGATTGCTGACTTGCTTGAGTCGGTAGGAGCAACAGCCTCATTCCGCAACTCCCAAGACAGCATTGTCTTTCAAGCAAGGATGACAAGCCAGTGGACCAAACGGGTCCTAGAAATTGTTGCGGATTGTCTGTCTCGGCCCGCTCTTGCTCCAAAGGACGTGGATAGGGAGAGAGAAGGACTACTCACTGACATCAGGCTCAGGGACGACGACACGACTCGTCGAGGAATGAGAGAACTCTCAGCCTTAATGTATCCTCGAGGCCATCCTTACAGGAGGGACAGATTCGGTACCGCAGAGACTGTCAAGGGCCTCGACCGGCGTGATGTGAAAGAGTATTTCGATGGCGTAGTCGCCAGATCCCCCGTAATAGTCGCATTTGCAGGACAGATCAAGAAGGATGAGGCAACCCGCTGGACTCGTCAGACATTCGGGGAGAGAGACCCGAACAAGAAATTCGGTTCGAAGGGATCCGCCGATCCACCGTCGACAGCGAGCAGGAGAGAGATTCTCATGGCTCACAAGACACAATCAGACATTCTCATCGGAGGAATGGCAACCTCCAGGACAGATCCTGACTATGAAGCGCTGAATCTGCTCAACGCCATCCTCGGCGAGCTAGGCTTCATGGGCAGACTAGGACAGAGAGTCCGGGACAAGGAGGGACTGGCCTATTCTTGCTCATCCTTCCTCAGCGCTGGGCTCGCAGGGGGCGGCTGGACGGCGCTTGCTGGGGTGAATCCGCGGAACGTGGTAAAGGCGTATGAATTGATGAAAGAGGAGATTGGTCGAGCCCGAACAGATCCTGTGGAGGAACAGGAACTCGCGGATGCAAAACAGAACCAGCTGGGATCGGCTCTAATGGAACTGGAGTCGACGGAGGGAGTAGCAAGGACCAGCCATAATCTGACCCATTTTGGTCTAGGTCTAAACTACTTTGCAAAGAGGCGGCAGATTTTCGGCAAGATAACTAGAGAGGACCTTCAGAAAATGGCCGGCAAATACCTAGACGATTCACGATTGTCCAGTGTAATAGTAGGTCCCCGGGCGAAGAACTGAGTTCCAAGTCTTAAATCGCGAAACAGACCGGCGAAAAGACATGGACGATACCGCCAACGAAGTCACAATAAACGATTTCAAGCGACTCGAGGTTAGGGTGGGGACAGTTGTAGAAGTGTCGCGGGTTCCCCGAACCAATAAGCTCTACAAGGTGATCGTTGATATGGGAACCCATGGAAAGAAACAGACGGTTACAAGCCTCGTCGACTATTACAAGGCCGAGGAACTACTCCACAAACGAATAATCTTCCTGGCAAACTTGAAGGAGACAACATTTGCCGGGGAAAAATCAGAGGGAATGCTTCTCGCGGCTTCCGAGGGGAACGAGCTAGCTTTGTTGACGATAGACCGGGGTGTCCCGGATGGGTCTCGCATAAGCTAGAGACCCGGCACTGCTATGACAGGGTCCTGGCTGGAAAAGAGAAGAAGAGACCAGTACTACCGGCTGGCCAGGATTAGAGGTTACCGGAGCAGATCAGCCTACAAACTCCAGCAAGCAATCAGGACCTACCAGCTGATAAAGCCCAGCCAGAAGGTTGTTGATCTAGGAGCCCAACCAGGAGGGTGGCTACAGGTGGCGAGAGAAGTGGTTGGACCAGCGGGCCTCGTACTCGGCATCGACATAAAGCAGATCGCGCCTCTTCCCGCCGGCAACATCAAACTGTTGAAGATGGACGTTTACGCGGAAGACATTGCTGACCGCATAGTAGCAGAGCTTGACGGACCGGCTAATGCTGTACTTTCAGACCTCGCCCCATCGATCATAGGAGCATGGGACGTCGACCACGCACGCCAAGTCGACCTCGCAAGAAGGGCAATGGAGATAGCCGAAAAGGTGCTTGACCACGATGGCAACGCGCTCATCAAACTCTTTCACGGTCCAGAACTAAAGAGAGTCCAAGACGATGCGGCTCTGCTATTTGAGAGGAGTCGTCTCCTAAAACCGAAAGCGAGCAGGCCCGAGAGTTCCGAGATCTACTTCCTAGGCCTACGCTTCAAGGCAAAATGGTACCAACCCGCGGCGAAAGTGGCGGATTGAAAGTTATCCTCCTGACCGGTCTGCCTGGAGTTGGCAAGACTACGATCATCAACCGTCTGTGCACACATTATTCCACCTTGGGAAGGGGTGTTCAGGGAATCACTACTAGAGAGTTCAGGGAGAAGGGCCAGAGGGTGGGCTTCAAGATTACTGACCTCGCTACGGGGGAGGAAGGATGGCTGGCTCGAAAAGACTCCGCGGCAGGTCCCAGAGTCGGCTCGTATCACGTAGTATCTGAAGACTTGGAGAGGATTGGTGTTGGTGCGCTCGAACGCGCGTCGAAGGGACCTACCGACATCGTTGTCGTGGACGAAATAGGACCCATGGAGATGACCAGCATGTCGTTTAGGAACACCGTGTCGAAGGTCTTGAACGGAGACCATGCTACTGTTGCAACGGTAAAGTTTGGGTCTCACTACCCTGAAGTCGACAGGATAAGGGAGGGGAGCATGCTCCAGGAAATCACTAAAGATAATCGGGAGGAGATCTATCGAATGCTCATAGAGCAGATTGACGATTGGATAGGACTCTAGTAGCTGACGACTCTTGAGAGTATGTGGTGTGGACGATGCTGGAAGGGGCCCAGTCATAGGTCCACTCGTCATAGCGGGCATAACCATCGACGAGAAGAAGATTGACGAGTTGAGGAGCCTGGGAGTGAAGGATTCGAAAATGCTTATCGCCTCGACGAGGACTCGACTATCGAGGGAGATTCCGAGTATCGTAGAAGAATGTCACATCGTTGAGCTAGAGGCGCTGGAGCTTGATAGAATCGTAAACCGAGCACCGAAGTATCAGAGACTCAACCTTCTGGAGGCGAAGGTGATGGCGCAGGTCATCGAGAAATTGAAGCCTGATGTTGCCTATGTCGACTCTTCTGATACTCGTACGGACCGTTTCAAGAACAATATCCTCGACCGTCTAACCTTCACTCCAAGAATCGTCTCAGAGCACAAGGCCGACATCAACTATGCAGTGGTCTCCGCGGCCAGCATCATGGCCAAGGTTCGCCGGGACACCAGAATTGACGAGTTGAAACGTCAGTATGGAGAGATTGGCTCGGGTTACGCTCATGATCCAGCCACGGCCAGGTTTCTCCGCGACTATTATTCCAAGCACGGCGACTTTCCGCCCATCGTCAGGCGTTCCTGGAAAACCTTGAGGAACATAGTAGCGGACCTTGCTCAAACGAGCCTGGTTTAGTGACTAAGTCCTAGACTGTGACGGCTCAGGCAAATGCCTTCTCGTTCATCGATAGTCCGAGTAACTTTGACCAATCATCGCCGTCTGACATGGGATCAGTCATGTCTGGTATAAGGGCGTTTATTGAGCTCAAAGGCTGAACTCCTACTCCGTCATCGTTTTCTCTTGGCCGATCCCCGAACCCGGTCACGCCCGCGAATGCCTGTCAGAGTGGCGTCCAGCCTCCTAGGAACTGTTGATCTAGTTACGGGTACACAATCTATATTGGCTTATTTCTAGAAATAAAGCATCAGTAATCCCGAGGGCTGATGCGGATGCTCAAGCCCGAATTCATCCCACGAATACTGCTGAGCCTTATCCTGTTCAGCTTGGGCTCTTTATTCCTGCTATTCGCCGCTCCTAGTTGCATCTGTCCCCTATTACTCGTTGGACAGCCGTTGCCGCCTCCTCCCGTTTATCCGATTTGGGAGCTCATGCTTGTGGTGTTGCTCATAGGTGCCGGCATCCTCGTTATAGTCCTTCCAAGCGACAAACCGATCAGGCGAACCGAAAGCTCCACGTCACCAGATCCCTCATCAGATTCGAATCCTCAGATTTCGGCCGGGGAGAAGGATCTTGCTGGATGAACCCGGAGTATACTTGCCGAAGAAACTAGTCGCCTAGAAAAACGGGTTTCTTGTAGACCCCTGACGTTGCGTATCTCCGTCCCATCTCCACGTATGCCCTGTACGACTCCTTGATCAATCGAACATCCTTGTCCGCGGCCCTTCGGATGATTTTAGCGGGTGCGCCAACCGCTACTGACCGGGGTGGAATCCTCGCCCCACCTAGTACGGTGGAGCCGACTCCGAGAATGGAATGTTTGCCTATACGGGCGCCATCGAAGATTATCGCGCCTACTCCGATGAGACACTCGTCCCCTACTCGACAAGCATGCACTACCGCACTGTGTGCGACTGTAACGCCATCCCCGATGATTGTGGGATTCTCCGCTGAGCAGTGGACTACGACGTTGTCTTGGATGCTGCAGTCGCAGCCTATTCTGATGTAGCCGTAGTCGCCTCTTATGACTGCTCCGGGCCATATGCTTGTCCGCGGTCCGATAACCACGTCTCCGATGATGGTGGAGTTGGGGGCGAGGACTGCTGTGGGGTGAATTCTCGGCTTTTTGGAGCCTAGCATGTAGGCGGGCATTCGTCTGCCGGCTTCAACTAGTCTTGTCTTTTTCTTTTTGTTTTTCTTTTTCCCTTTCCCTTTCCCTTTCTTTCTCTTTCTCTATCTCTTTGCTTGGGAGAGGTGGGAGCCTTGGCTTCTCTGGACCCTCGTAGAATATTAGACTCTTCGATTCCAAGATCTCTTGGAGCTTGTTCACCGCGATGTGGACCTGAATCTCTTTCTTTGCTCCGGTGCAGACGAGCTTCCCGCTGGCGAAGAGGAGTATGACGACCTTGGGCTCATCCATCCTGTAGATGAGTCCTGGAAATTGTTCAGGCTCGTACATCGTCTTCTTCAAACCGTACGTGGCCTTCTCTAGGTCGATGTAGCCGCCGAGACCTGCGGAGGCGACGATGTTCTGGATCATGATCTCTGGCTTCCCAAGGATGACGATACCATCTCTCTTCAGCTCGTCGATAACTTTCAGAACGGCCTTCCGCGCCTGACGCTCAGATTTCGCGCCGGTGCAGACCATCTTGCCAGAGCTGAAGATCAGCGTGGCGGTCTTTGGCTTCTTTAGACGATAGACCAGCCCTGGGAACTGTTCGGGACGATACTCGACTCCGGGAAAGACACGGACTATTGCGTTGAGGTCGATCTGCTGCTTGAGGGTCGCTGAGGCGACTACGTTCTCAATGTTGATGAAGGCCTTACCTTTGTCCGACACGTGAAGATCCTTCCTCTGGAGGAGGAGAGTTGCTGGAAACCTGGTGGATTATTTCTGAAAACCGGGTTTTCGTTGAGTTCACCGTGGGTTTCGGGATAGCTCTTTATAAAGAGTATTTAAGCTAGCCCGGTCACGTTTGACGATTGGAAGTCTTATCTCCGTTTCTCAGCCGTGAGCGGTCGACTTGGACTGGTTCGTTTCGGGCGTAGGGGTATCAGAGGCTCCAGCATTTTTCGATGAGGAAGGCTTCTTGCCCGGCTCAATGACCTCGAAGGCGAACAGCGCGACGATTAGCGCGGCGATTACGAGTATGCCTTGAGGATTAAGTTGGCCTGTACTCGAGTTGTACATGAAATCTCGAATCTGCAGGATCGCAGACCCCAAGTATGGGATCGGAATCGTGTACTGGTAGACGCCTTCGACCCAGCTTGCTGGAATATAACCGTAACCAGTCCAGTTGTCTGGACCTGAGTTCGCGTCTCCTTTTGTCCTGAAGCTAATCTGGTTGTAGGCACTGCTAGACGCGGGGACTATCCCAACCACTCTGTGCACTATGAGATAACCGGGATCTGCTGGATTCTTCATGAAGACGATTATGGTGCCGTTAGCGATCGTCATAGTGTCCATACCTCTCATAACGATGAGCGCGCCGACTGGTAGTGTGCATTGAGTTGAGTGGAGTTCCGGATGGTCGCTCTGGCACATGCTAGATGATGAGACGACCAGAATCGGGTATTGCGTGTTAAGCGCTACTCTGATGCCCCCCCAGACCGCAATTGCGCCCAGAATTACGAGTCCGACTAGAAATAGGCCTCTGGCAGTTTGATTCTTTCTCAAGAAGGCGCGAAACTTGCGGAAATATACGCTCAACGTGTTGTCTCTGATCTAGATGTGTTTCGCCTGGAATAGACCTATCTCAGCCTCATGTTGTCGCCAGAGCCGAATCGGAAATTCTAGTCTCAGATTCTCAGCCGTGAGCTAGGGGATTCTGGGATGGTTCGTTTCAGAGGAGGGGTATCCGTTGCGCCAGGCACTTTAGATGATGGAGATTTCTTTCCAGGCTCTACAACCTCGAAGGCGAAAAGCGCGACGATTAGCGCGGCGATTACGAGTATGCCTTGAGGATTAAGCTGGCCTGTACTCGAGTTGTACATGAAGTCTCGAATAGCCAGTATTGCCGATCCCAAATACGGGATTGGAATCGTGAACTGGTATACTCCTATGATATTCGAGGCGCCGATCTGGTCCTGGTCAGCACAAGTGTTGGCATCACCCTTTGTGTCGTAATAGATCTGTCCCGAGATAAGCATGGACCGGTAGACCCTGTGCACAATGAGGAAGCTAGGGTCTCCTGGTCTGTAGAAGACTATTATCGACCCTTGTGGGTTCAATGAGACACCGGGACATTCTCCCCCAGCCGAATAGGACGGTGGGGGAACCTGAATGTTGCTCGTGCTTTCGCCCTTTATGACGATCAGGTCTCCGACAGCGAGCGTGCACTCGTTTGTACTAGGGTCGGCCACCCTTTGGCACATGCTTGCGGAAGATACTACCAGAATTGGATATTCGGTGTTGAGCGCTAGTCGGATGCCGCCCCAGACAGCGATCGCACCTAGGATTACAATTCCTACTAGAAACAGTCCTCTGGCGGTTTCATTCTTTCTCAGGAACGCGCGGAACTTGCGAGAGTAAACGCTCAACGTGTCCTCTTCGGCCTAGATATGTTTCGCCTGAAATGGTCCTATCTCGGCCTCGTACTGGATCCGCTTCAAAAACTCTTCCGCCGCTCTCGCGCCGGCTGTTAAGAATTCGTCGCCGCGAGACGTAATCTGGTATACTTTGCGTCCTCGGCCGCCCTCGGCCTCCCAGACCGCTTGGAGGTATCCCCTTTCTTCCATGGAGTGGAGTAGCGGGTAGAGGGTTCCGGCGCTAAGATAGACTTTGAACCGGTCCCGGATTTCCAAGTTGATCTCGTATCCCCAGCGGGGCTTTGCCTTCAGGAGACGGAGTATTATTAGGTCGAGGTGGTTCTTGACCAAGCGCTCCCGCCACGCCTTGTCCAAGTCCTTGTTCAGAGGCAAGCGCCCGCTGTCCTGAGATGGTGAAAGATTAATGGTCACTAAAGGCTTTCTAGCGAGGAAAATTCTGGTCCCGAATCATTCCTATGTTTTTATCGATCGGACCCATGTCTTGTTATGCTGATTGTCGTCAAACGTCTTCGACCTTCTGCCGCGACCCCTAGCGGAGGCTGTCAAGGAACGAGGATTCCTGAGACCGACGGAGGCGCAGGAGAAGGCGATTCCGCCCATTCTGGAGGGGAAGAATGTGCTCCTGATCTCGCCAACGGCGAGCGGCAAGACAGAGTCCGCGATACTCCCCATCTTCACAAGATTCCTCAGCGAGCCTGACCGGGGTCCCGGGATCAAGATCATCTACATCACCCCACTCCGAGCCCTCAACCGGGACCTTCTCGACCGTCTGCGATGGTGGGGCCAGAAGATAGACCTCCGCGTAGCGGTGAGGCATGGAGATACTGAGATCAAGGAGAGGACGAGCCAGTCGAAGAGCCCGCCTGACCTGCTCATCACAACTCCTGAGACGCTCCAGGCAATACTGCCGGGCCGCATCCTGCGGAGGCATCTCCGGGACATACGGTTCTTGATCATAGACGAGGTCCACGAGCTGGCCGAAGACAAGCGGGGAAGCCAGCTTGCCATTGCACTGGAGCGGTTGCGCTGGGTTGCCCAGAGAGAATTTCAGATCGTGGGGCTTTCCGCAACAATTGGTTCGCCTGAGATTGTTGGAAAGTTTCTCGTGGGCGAAGGGAGACCAGTGGAGGTGGTTCACGTCCCAGTCGCGCGAAAGATGCGGCTTGAGATTCGTTCACCGGAGCCGACTGGTGAGGATCATAGACTGGCAGGAAAATTGTTCACCCATCCCGAAGTGGCTGCGAGACTGCGGGTGATGAAGGAGATGATAATCAATCACAAGTCTGTCTTGCTCTTCACCAACACGCGTGCCATTGCGGAAGTTCTTGCGAGCCGGTTCAAGGTCTGGGACATCGACTTCCCGGTCTCCATCCATCACGGAAGCCTCGCAAAGCCGGCGAGAATCACAGCCGAGAGGGGGTTGAAGGAGGGTGAGATCAAGGGCCTGGTCGCGACGTCAAGTCTCGAGCTCGGGATCGACGTGGGCCGGATCGACTACGTCATACAGTACATGAGCCCTCACCAGGTGACTCGTCTCATTCAGCGAGTAGGCCGATCAGGGCATAGCGTCGGGAAGATGGCGGACGGAATAATCATAACGATGGACTCGGACGACACGCTAGAAGCGCTCGTCATCGCTCGGAAGGCGATGAGCGAGGACCTTGAAGACGTGGCTGTCCCTGAGAAGCCGTTGGACGCTCTCTGCCACCAGATCGCGGGACTCTTGATCCAGAACCGGAAATGGTACTACACGGAACTCTTGGATATCCTCCGGAAAGCCTACCCCTACCGAAACCTCACCGAAGAGGACGTTGCTGCGGTCACCAACTATATGCACTCGCGGTTTCCAAGGCTCGGCTGGGTCTCCGCACAGGACAAGGTGGTGATGCGACCCTCAAGGGTCAAGGACCTCTACAGATACTACTTCAACAAACTGTCAATGATCCCCGACGAGAAACAGTACCTGGTTGTCGAGCAGGAATCCGAGACGGCCGTAGGGGTTCTCGATGAGGCGTTCGTGGCAGAGTACGGCCAGCCGGGGACCAAGTTCATCGTCCGCGGTACCCCGTGGATGATGGAGAGCATCAGAGGAGACAAGATATTCGTCAGAGGAATATCAGATCCGACCGGCGCTATTCCGAGCTGGATCGGCGAAGAGATACCAGTGCCGTATGAGATTGCCGCTGAGGTTGGCGAGGTCCGGCGGGTCACCGAGGAGGAGTATCGGAAGCGGAAGAGCCTCGGAGAGATTAGCCGGAATCCGTCGCGCGCTAACCGAGACTTATGATCAGTGTGAGGAAAGACTGCCGGTTCCCAGCGACAGACTATTGACGATCGAGGAGTGGGACGACTTTATCATAATCAACTCTCACCTCGGGACGCTCGTCAACAGAACCCTCGCACGACTCGTCGGCCACGTACTGTCGGACGAGGCAGGTGTGAGCATCGGGATACAACAGGACCCGTACAGGATCGTCCTCCAGACTATGGGTACTGTCGATGCTGATGATGTGCAGAAGGTCTTGCAACGCCTTGCAGATACGAATGTGAAGGAGCTGGCGGTGGCCGCGTCGAAACGGACCGGCCTGTTCAAGAGACGACTCGTCCACGTCGCTAGGAGGTTCGGAGCGATTTCCAAGTGGACCGACTTCAGCAGCATCACACTGCGACAGCTCGCAAAGAGCTTCGAGGGTACGGTCATCATGGACGAGGCAGTCAGAGAGACCCAGGAGAAGGACATGGACATTCCTCACACAGAGAAGGTGTTGAAGGCGATAGCTTCCAAGGATATCGCGGTCAAGACTGTGAAGGCCGGTGGGGAAGCAACGCCGATCGCTAGGATAGGACTGGAGCGGATCAGCCGGAAGGCGGACATTATTCCCACGGAGAAACTGAACCTGATTCTCGTTGGTTCGGCCAAGGCCCGGATCTTGAACGAGGTCAAGACGCTGGTCTGTACAAGCTGCTGGAAGTATGTCGAGATGCGGAGGGTGAAAGACATACCGGCAGCAGTGAAATGCCCCGAATGTGGCTCAAGCCTCGTCGCAGCCCTCGGGGTTGCGGATGAGGATGTGAGGAAAGTCATTACGAAGAATGGAGCTAGACTATCCGAACGAGAGAAAGATCTAGTCTCAAAAGCGGAGGACACTGCCAAGCTTGTCGATCGCTATGGCAGGCTGGCCGTCTATGCTCTCGCTGGTCGCAGAATCATGCCTGAGGTCGCCGGTGACATTCTCCGGAAGTACAAGAGGCCGACGAGCGGTTTCTTCGAGGCGGTAATGGAAGCCGAGCGGGAGGCTCTAAAAGAACGCTTCTGGTAGAAACTGAGGAATATCCGACATACGCGGGTCCACAGGGTACAAGTCTTATCTGAGACTCTTCCCATCCGCGGAATGTCAAATTGAAGCGAGACCTCTCCATCGAGACGAAGGGTCTTCGCAGACTCTTCAAAGGCATACCCGGCAAAGGCGACGTGATAGCCCTCGATCAGGTCGATCTAGAGGTCTATGACGATGAGATATTCGGGCTATTGGGGCCGAACGGCGCAGGTAAGACGACCCTCATCAAGATTCTGTGCACTCTTCTCCTGCCCACCCAGGGAGAGGCGCTCATCAAGGGACTGGATGTTGTCAAACAGGCTCCCCAGATCCGCCGATTGATCAACCTCGTATCCGGCGGTGAAACACCTGGATACGGAATCCTCAGCGTAAAGGAGAACCTTTGGTTCTTCTCCCAGCTCTACGGGCTTTCGAGGGACTTTGCGAAGGATAGAATTGCGAAGCTCGTCGACCAGCTGGAGCTTCAGGATTATCTCAACACTCGCATGAGCAAACTCTCTACAGGGTATAAGCAGAGGTTGAATCTGGCCCGGGGGTTCGTCAACGACCCGGCAGTACTCTTCCTCGACGAGCCCACTCTGGGCCTAGACGTTCTTTCCGCTCGACGCCTGAGGACACTGGTCCAAGACTGGATCAAGAGCGGCGGGAAGACGGTGCTTCTGACGACCCACTACATGGCTGAAGCTGATCAGCTTTGCGACCGGGTTGGGATCATAAATCGTGGAAAGATTCTCGCCTGCGACACTCCACAGCGTCTCAAGACAAAAGTTGCGGGAGGAGCCACGTGGAAGATAGAGATAACCCCAAACCTCTCGCGGCCAGAATCGATCAAGAGCGTTCCAGGCGTCGTTGGAGTCTCGGAGACTAACAACATCGAGACCGGAGTGACAACGCTCAAGCTCGTGCTTGAGGACGAGTCTGCCATGTCGGACCTTCTGAGCAGGATCCGCGAGAACGGCTGTAAAGTCCTCAACATGGGAAAATCCGAACCGACCCTGGAGGACGTGTACATCAGTCTCGTCGGGACTGGTTTCGAATAATGTTACCTGAGCTGTCCATTAGAGACGACCTTCTGAACAATCTCCGAGCCGCCTACGCACGGATGTGGGTCCGCCTCAGAGGAGCCAACCGCGACCCAACAGCGCTCGTTGCAGAGATTGGACTTCCGATTCTCACAATCGGCGCATACGTCATACTCTACAGGGCCATCGGTTTCCCAGCAACTGCTGGTGCTGCCGTAATTATTGGAGGAGCAATGATAGCCTTCTGGACGAATGTCCTCTGGAACATGTCGTCCCAATGGTTCTGGGAGAGAGAACAGGGCAACCTAGAGATGTACCTCGTCGCGCCCGTCTCCAGGATGTCAATCCTTCTAGGAATGGCTATGGGTGGCGGGTTGAACACTGCGCTCCGAGCGCTGGGAATCGTACTCTTGGGAATATTCATCTTCCAAGTGCCATTCCAGCTCAAAGAGCCACTGTTAGTAGGGGTGGTATTCGTCTTGACGCTCGTTGCACTTTACGCCTTGGGCATGTTATTCGCGTCTCTTTTCATGCTATATGGACGAGAAGCATGGAACACTGCCAACCTGCTGCAAGAGCCAGTCTACTTCCTTTCAGGCGCTTACTTCCCAGGGTTCTACGGTCCAATCGTGCCACTTGCGATTCAGGCCGCAGGATCCCTCATCCCTATGACGATTGGGCTGGATGCAATTCGCAGACTCGCAATAGGTGGAGGAGACATATCGAGTGTATGGCTCCATATCATAGCGCTCGTAGCGTGCACTCTGATACTGTTTCCAATAGCACGACGAACGCTCAACTACATGGAATCCCTCGGAAAGAAAGAGGGAAGGCTGACCCTCCGATGGCAATAGCAGACTTCGTAAAGTCCGCACGAGAATCGTTCTGGGTCGGCTGGAAGATAGAGAGCAACTGGACCGATCCGGTGCTCTTCGCAACGTACCAAATAATCAGGCCGTTGGCCTCTCTAATGATTGTTGGATTCATCGTCATACTCGGTGCTGCAACAAGCCAGTATCTAGCATGGGTGATCGTGGGGAGCGCGTTTTACGCATATGTTCTACAAGTCATGCTGGGAATGGCGATACTGGTTTTCGTCGACAGGAATAGGTATGAGGTCTTGAAGAACATCTACATCTCTCCAGGCACTCTGCATCCGTACGTTATCGGACGAGGTCTTGTCTCTGTGTTGAACGGGACGATATCGGTTGTACTGACGCTCTTGTTTAGTGTAGCGATATTCAACGGCCTACTACACATGAATATTCCTTTGGACCTTCTGGGCGTGAATCTTCTCATGCTACTACCGGCTGTGGTCCTCGGAATAATCAGCCTGCTCGCAATCGGCTACATGCTCTGCGCCGTCAACATCGTCTCGAACCGGATGGAGTTCATCTTGGGCGACTCGGTATCTGGAGTCTTCTTCCTCCTCGGAGGAGTCATATTCCCCATTAGCTTTCTACCTGAACAGATTCAACGCATCTCGAATGCTCTTCCGGTAACGTATTTCCTTAACACGGTCAGAGAAAGCTTCGGTCTCCTGCCTCCGGGCAACCTGCCTCCAGGCAACTACATGTCCGACCTTGGCATCCTCGGCTTGACGACACTCGCCGCGCTGATCTTAGGAGTCTCCGTCTTCAGGCTGGCAGAGCGGAGAGCGAAGAGGCTTGGACTCTTCGACAGAAAATCAGAATACTAACATTGGAATCGCAGCATCTTCAGCACAGCCTCGAAAGCATCGTTGGTCCTGCCTGACTTGTAGAGTCGGAGATATTCCACAAGCTCGTTCTGCTCGATTGGACCGAGCACTCTCAAGACCCGTCTCGCAAATCTGCCCGAGAGGAAAAGGTATTGCGCGATAGAGGTGAAGTTGTTCACCCGGCGCATCAGACTCGCACTCTCAAAATCCAGGATCCATGGTCGACCGTCGTCAGAGACGAGAACATTCTTGTGTGCTCTACTCAGCTCCCCGTGGTCGAGCCCGAAAGCGTCCAGTCTGACACACTGTTGGAAGAGTGTTTTGAAGGTGGACCTGACACGGGCCCTCTTTCCCCTGCCTTCTAGACTCGAAAGCCATGTGGGGAGTCGCCGTCCGTCTACAAACTGCATCTTCAGAATATCTTGTGATGAGCCCAGGCATTCGGGGCCGATGCCAGCATTGTTTGCGATCCTCATCATCTCGGCTTCGTGGCCCATGCTCTTCCTTCTGGAATCTACCCTTCGGATCTTGACTGCGACCCGGTCTCCACCTGAGTAGCCGGTGAAGACCAGCCCCACGACTCCTTTGCCGAGGATCGATAGCCTTCCGATCCTCAAAGCCCCCTGAAACTCTAGGCTCGAGATCCCGAGATCTGTCAGCTGTCTGATTCGGGATTCGATGGAGTTGTCTTCGGGATCGGGATAGGCGACAAGCGATCTGTACGGGTCATGAGAGAGATTCTCGACCGGAACTATTACGGGGTCTGCTTTAGCCACGAGGGTTTCGCCTCCAAGAATTCCCAGAGAGACTTGTCAAAGCCCGCTCTTCCAAGCAAGGATAAGACGGATCGGCCCTGAAGAACCCTCATTGTTCTAGTCAAGGATTCCCCGATCTGTTTTGGTATCGTGAGACCGTATGCTTCTTCTCGTAACGATGCTTTGACAAGATCCGCGATAGTAGAGATTCGGCGCTTCTTCTCAACCATCCACCTGTCGCCTTCAATCCAGGGACCCCTAGCAGTGTCACGCGCTCCGAGGTGTCGTTGGAGGAATGACTGGCTGTCCTCCTTCTTCGACACCGGAGGTCCCTTCTGCATCTTCACACTGGAAATGACTGCTCGGTCTGCCTCAAGCAGAATAGCACTCTCTATCTTCTCGTCGCTCCAGATCGTTGAGCGGTAGATGTGAAAGTCTTCGCGATCCATCAATTCAACCATGCTCTTCTCCAGCTTCATCAACTGGCCCCAGAGCACATCGGGCACCAGCGCTCGGTGCTTGAAGACAATCGCGGAAAGCTCTCGACCACTAACCCGAATCCTCTCCGCGAATTGATGGTTTGTCTTTCTCGTAAATTGGGGAGGAAAGAAGTAGCGTATTTCCGGTCCTCTGAGGAACTCACGCCCAGCGGCGACGAAGCTCCAGAGCCTTTCGGGCCTCACTGCCGCCGCCAAGTTTCTGTCTGGATCTACAGGGTCGATGACTACTAGATCCACGCCCGGCTCCCTCTTCTTCATGTCGAGTACAGCCGGGGGCTTCCCGATCTCTAGAAGAGTGCCCTGAGTCCACGACGAAGCCTGTCTGATCGATTCCATGAATGAACCGCAGTAGAGGGCGAGCGTGTCGATCAGCATGCCGCTGAATCCTCCGACCTTTATCTCCGCACCATAGACGCCGATCCCCCTTGCGAACTTCTTGAGCAGGCGAGCCTCGAGACGCAGCTCAGGCGTGAGATTTGTGTTCATGAATTCCGTGTGATAGGGAGTTCTGTCGGTCGCACTCTTCCATTCGCCCTTCTCTACGTCATAGCAGGGAACAACGTTCACGCGGGTTCCATCGACGTGAAACTCGAGAAAAGGATGCTCTGCATAGCGCTCGATCACGTTGAAGAGTGCAAGTCCTTTACGAATTGCTGGTAGAACCCTCTCGGTCCACTCCCCCCGTTCCATGGAAGATGGAAAGCGGGCGAAGATGTCGAGATCAGTCTCGCCACTAAGCCAAGTGTCCCGTGCAAAGGAGCCTTGGAGGGTTACTCGTCCCTGAAACCCTGAGTCCGCGAGGATTCGCTTGACGTCTTGTCTGAGACGTTCCGAAAGTTTGAGCATCCTCTCTCGCTCCTTCTCGGGAGGAACGATTCTCCGAGCTACCTGTTGCAGAACTACCTCCGGCGGCGACAAGCCGGTTCAGATAGGGAATGGGATGCTATTTGAAATCAGCAAGACTCGATAATTATTTCTGGGCCCCGATCTCGAACAGAGTCGAGTATCTGGGTCCGGACGGAGAGAGAAGGCTCTGCTTGAGCCTCACATGCTCCGCGTTGAACGATCCGAAGCTCTCCTCGGCCAGGTGACCTAGAAAGGAGGCGATCTCATCCCTATTCCTCCCTGACCGGGCCCGGGCGATCGTAATGTGGGGGCTGAAAGGCCGGGTTTCTCGGCTGAACCCTACTTGATGGAGAAGCTTCTCCGTCTGTTCGAATATTAGTTCAACCTGGCTCCAGCCCTCGCCCACTCCTACCCAGATAACGTTCATCCGCTTGAGGCTTGGAAAAGCTCCGGCGCCCTTGATCTCTAAAGCGAACGGTTGGAATCTTACTTCGGCAAGGGCTGATTTCACCTCGGCCAGTTTCGCGGGACTGACGTTTCCGAGGAATTTCAACGTCAAGTGGACATTCTCTCGTTCGACGGGTTTGAGGTCTCCGCCTAGCGCTGAAAGGGATAACATGATGGACCCGACCTTGGACAGAATCTGCTCATCTTCGAGATCAATAGATACGAAGCTCCGAACTTGACTGCCTGACAATGCTTCTGTCTTTCACAATGTTCCTGTTTAAGAGCTATAACTGCCACGTTGCCGACCGTCCAAGAACCACCTTTGCAGTCAGGGAAACTAAGGAAGACAGTGATGGTTATCGTCGGAATGCCTGGGGCCGGGAAGAGCCTCGCTTCCAGCGTGATGAAGGCCCAAGGAATCCCTGTCTTCGTCTCCGGCGATATCATCAGAGCGGAGGCTCGGAAGAGGAGGCTGAAGTTCACTCGCAAGAACCTAGGACAGCTCATGCTAGAGATTCGTAGGAAAGAGGGCATGGGTGCTGTTGCGAAGAGACTCGTCCCACTCGTCGAAAAGGCCAGTGGAGAGTATGCTGTGTATGAGGGTGCGAGAAGCGTTGAAGAAGTCGATGAGCTTCATCGGAGGTATCGTGTCGTCACGATTGCGATCCATGCCTCTAGCCAGGCACGATTCCAGAGGCTTCAGCGTAGGGGCAGGTCAGACCGGCCAAGAGGCTGGGCCGACTTTGCGGAGAGGGACAATCGAGAGTTGGGCGTGGGGATTGCGAAGCTTATTGCTCTGGCTGATCGGACTGTCGAGAACGAGGATTCTAAAGAGGATCTCAAGAGGCGGATGAAACGTCTACTCAGGACGATCCTTCAGACTCGAGGATAGTAGTTGTTGCTGAGGCTGAGATCAATCCGACAGAAATACGCGAGAGAGTCAAGGAAGCCCTGACCAATCTCTTCTCTGGAGACGTCGAGATCAAGGGCGAGATAGACGACTATGGCTCCGCCAAACTGTTGGGAGAGGGACACGGGTCGCTAGAAAGGTTCAGGATGATACTGCAACGCGACAGAATACGTGCAGCCGCAAGAGCCCAGCTGTTCAGAGGCACGACCGAGAATAGAATTGTCGTGTTTCTCAACAAACAAGTCGCCTACGCAGGGCATGTGTCATTCTGTGCACCTGAGGGAGAATCGCCTCTGGGACCCATACGACTGACGATAGAATCCAGCAACCCAGTTGGCGTCATCGACTGGATTACGGGAGGATACGAGCCGCGGGTCAAGAGATAGAGCAGATCTGGACTCTACTTGGACTGCTTCAACGATAATACTTGGAAGTCCTTAGGAACGATCGTCTGCCGAAAGATCTTCCGAGCCTCCCTCAACAGGATCGAATCGTCCCTCGTGACAGCGCTGATATGAACAAGGGCGAGACGCTTTGCCTTCGCAGCCTTTGCAAGCTGGGCGGCCTCGCTCGCTGTTGAGTGATAGTATTCCTGGGCCTTGGGACGTCTCTCCTCGGCAAACCCGCCATCGTGAATCAATAGGTCTGCGCCCTTGGCCAGATCCTTGACGGTTTCGGCGGGCCGGGTGTCTATCGCATAGACGATCTTCAATCCGGGTCGAGATGCATCTAGCACATCGCTTGGCCGGACCTGTTTTCCCTCGAACTTTACCGGCTTTCCGTGTTGGAGTTCGCCCCAGAGAGGACCTTCAGGCACGCCAAGCCGTTTCGCCTTCTCGGGGTGAAATCGTCCGGGTCGCTCCTTCTCGGCGATAGCGTATGCGAGGCAGAGAATATCGTGCTTTGCGAGTGTAGTCCGGATTACATACTCGCCCCTGTCAATCTCTTCCCCGGGACCCAGTTCTTTGACCCTGACCTTGAAATTTGCCGGATAGCCTAGGGGCTTGTAGATCAACTCCAGGAACCTCATGAGACCCTTCGGTCCGTACAAGTCGAGTGGCTTGTCCCTGGCGAGCGACGACATTGTCTGTAAGAGGCCAGGGAGCCCCAGAATATGGTCGCCATGGAGATGCGAGATGAGGATTACAGTCGGTCTGTTGAATCCGAGTCCAGTGTGCATCATCTGCCTCTGCGTACCCTCGCCGCAATCGAACAGGATCATCTCTCCGTCACGACGTAGGGCAACACTCGGGAGTCCCCGTTCTTTCGTGGGGAGGCTTCCTCCTGTTCCGAGAAAAATAACTTCGATTCCTCCTGACATCAGTTAGCCTCCAAGACCAGGATCTCCCGCGTCAAGCTTCTGTGCACGTAGACTTCGTGACGATCCGCAACCCGGAATCCTGCCGACTCTGCGATGTCGGGTGTTCCCGTTCCCAGTGGCGAAGCGACGACCAAACGGCCGGCCTTTGCAAGAGCGGAATTTGCTTCTGGGAGGAAATCCTTCAGAATGTTTCGCGTGGTCGATTTGAGTGTTGAGGCTCCCGTCCCATACGGGGGATCTGTCGCCATCGCCTCGACTCGGGTAACAGGAATGTTCCGTGCATCGCCCCTGATCAGTCCCGACGGGTCCATCTGGAAATATTTGAGGTTCCTTCTCGAACCTCTGATCATCCGTCTTAGGGCATCCATTCCTATCACTTCGCAGCCCAAGAGGCTGGCCTCGAGGAGAATGCCGCCGACCCCGCAGAACGGATCGAGGAATGTTGTCCCCCCAATCGCACGGGACAAGTTGACCATGCTTCGAGCCAGTTTGGGAGTCATCGTGCTCGGATGGAACACAGGCCTCTTTCGCGGCCTTCGACTGGCGACGTATCCTGCTGGGCGCTGATACGCGACGAGGCCGAGGTGGAAGTAGGGTCCCGCTAGGAGACCGTGGAATAGACGTTGCGGGTTCTCAAGATCTACCTTGGCTCTTGTGATGTTGTGGATCAGCCAGCCGAGGTGCCCTTCGAGTTTGACTCTCGACGTTTCCTTCGACACCCCTCCAAACCGGAGGACCCGAACGCTGAAACTCTCATCCGGAGGAAGATAGCGTGAGAGATCGCTGGATTTTACAGCATCATCGATCTCGGTAATTGTTGGTCCCGAATGGACGATTTCCGTCCCAACCTCGTCGATGAAAGCTCCACGACCTGCGATCGGTTTTACGGCTTCCATCTCTGCTTGAATCTCGACGAGCTTGTAGAAGGATCCGGTGATCTTAAACGGAATTCGATTCGCGTCAAGGATCGCTCTCATCTCAGCCAATGGCAGCGTCGGATGTTCGCCCGACAAGACGAGAAAGACTCTTGTCGGTTCATCCATGTTGAATCTGGAAGCGAACAAGTATATACGCAACCTGCCGTGTGGTCAACCTTTCTAGTTGGAGAAGGGCTGGATGAAACGTTCCAAGGGTATACGAAACAGAACCAGGACTCTTCTTCGCAGAAACCCTCGAGACAGAGGAAAGAATCCCTTGGGTAGAATATTGACGTCGTACGCCCCGGGCCAGATGGTCACAATCTCTATCAATCCATCAATCCAGAAAGGAATGCCCCACCGAAGATACCACGGCCGCGTCGGGATGATATCGGAGAAGCGGGGGAGAGCCTACGTTATCCAGGTAACAGCCGGAAAGGTTCCAAGGCTCATAATCGCTAGACCTGAACATATCCAGCCGATGAGAGAGACCTCCTGATGGCGAGAAAGATCATGATGGAGAAGGCCATAACCAACGCTGAGGCCAAGGGTGTACTCGAGAAGGTGAAAGAGGAGGAACTGGGCGAGTTTCAAAGGAGAACACTTGATTTCACTCGACGATTCTCGAAGATACCCGCCGACCGCGCTGCGAAGCTCGTCGAGGAACTGTCGTCAGAACTCCAGCTGGACCGGAATGACGCGATCCAGATAGTAAACACTCTCCCGCAGAGCGTCGAGGAGTTGAGGGCAGTTCTGACCGTGAAGGGTCGGTTCGTCAGCACGGAACAGCTCAGCGGAATCCTTGCAATTATGAAACGCTACGTCTAACCTTCAGACCGAAATCAAATTAAGCAAAGACGATGCAGTTTTGAACGACTAGAGTTGGCCCTCCGCTCCCCCAGACGCCTTTGGCAAGTAAGAGAGAGGCCAGTTCGCAGTATCTTCTAACTGGGAGCAGGAGCAGAGCCATTCTTGGCAATACACGAGGACGAGTACATACAGAGGAGGCATGTTTACGAGGAACACGCCTACGTTCTCGACTATCTTCCCTACGGCAGGTCATCAGACAGGTCCCGACATCTCGTCGTCCCTACAGTCCAGATCATGGGCGAACAACACTTTACCCTCCTTGAAGCCGAGTTGAAGGTAGGCGCAACGGTCGTCGTTCCAGAGCGCATATACATTGGAAGAGAACGCAGGGAGAAGGTCGACCGGATCATCAGCAGGATCAGCTACGACCAGCTAACCGCAAACGCAAAAGCGGAAGTCGGTCCGCTGATCAACGAGCTGGTAAAGAAACAGGAGAAACGGTTCGTCGACTTCTTCAACAACTCACAGCCCGTGACTCCGCGGATGCACTCGCTCGAGCTGCTGCCTGGAATTGGGAAGAAGTCAATGTGGTCGATAGTCAACACGAGAGAGAAAAAACCCTTCACGAGCTACAAGGACATAGAAGAGAAGACAAGTCTGACGGACGTTCAGAAGATGCTTGCAAAACGGATCTTTGAAGAGCTGAGCACCGAATCCAAGTATCGCCTCTTCACCAGGACAGTATAGTATTGTGGCTCTTCACAGAGGAAGACACCGGCCCTCAAAACGACTAGGCCAGAATTTTCTGACAGACCCGAGCATAGCAGAAGAAATAGTCTCATGCGTCTCTCCCGGCCCAAGCGATACTGTTCTAGAGCCGGGACCAGGACACGGAACCCTCACACGACTCTTACAGAAGAAAGCAGGCAGACTGGTCGCGATCGAGAAAGACCCGGGTCTCGCCAGCGAGCTTCGAGAGGCTTTCAGAGAAGAATCCAACGTGACAGTTCTAGAGGGTGACATTTTGAAGATAGGACAATCCATCCCTGCTTTCAACAAACTCGTGAGCACCCCCCCGTACTACATATCATCCAAGCTGACACTTTTTCTCGCGAGTAGAAAGTTCGATGTTGCGGCTGTAGTGTTCCAGAAAGAGTTTGGCGAGAGGCTCCTCGCAGAGCCGGGGAGCCGAGAATATGGCAGACTGACAGTCATGGCACGGAGAAAGCTCAACATCGAGAGGATACGAGATATTTCGAGGACCGCGTTCAAACCTAGACCGAAGGTCGATTCGACGCTTCTGAAGTTCACTCCGAAGCACGGACTGACTGAGATAGATGAGCCATTGTTCGAGGAATTGGTGAGGGGAATCTTCACTCAGCGGAGAAGACTGTTGAAGGGGGCGCTAACTCATTTCTTATCGCTGAAATATGGACGCGAGTTAGGGAGAGAGTTGGTCAGCAGGATCTCTATTCCCGACGCGCGAGTATACCAGCTCTCTATCGAACAGCTCGAGAACCTCAGTCTCCAGACATGGAGAGTCGTGTCGGACGCCATAGCTTCTGGCGGTCTGAAAGAGTAGCGTTAACAGCAATCATATATGATACCGGGAACAAGCGGTCGGTAGGTAGCTTCTATGCCGATAACAGACGTCATGAATAAACAATTAGCACAACGGCATAGGCTCTTCTTCAAGATCTGCCGAACTTGTGGGTCTCGAAACTCTCCCAACGCTTACCGGTGCCGTCGCTGTCGGGGAGATAACCTTCGATGGAAGAAACGCGAACTCGGTGCTAAGTAGTAACGGTGCCTATTGCTGAATAGTCGCCGCTTTTTGTTGCTGCAATAATCTAGGTAGCTCAGAAGGTACTTCGGCGACTCGGACCCCCACTTCTCTGAATCTCTTCATTTTCGCGTCTGCCGTGCCTTCGGTTCCAGTGATGATTGCTCCCGCGTGGCCCATTCGCTTTCCCGGGGGTGCGGCTCGACCGGCGACGTAGGCGGCCACTGGTTTTGCGTACTTGGTATCTTCGATGAAGTCTGCAGCGTCTTCCTCGGCTGATCCTCCTATCTCCCCGATCAATACTACCGCGTCAGTGGATTTGTCGTCTCTGAACATCTTGAGAACATCGACAAAATTCAGCCCTGTTATAGGGTCGCCTCCGATTCCCAGACATGTTGACTGGCCGATGCCGGCGCGGGTAAGGTACGAGGCGATCTCATAGGTCAGGGTGCCGCTTCTAGAGGCAACTCCAACTCCTCCCGGACTGAATACGTCGCCCGGCATTATGCCGAGCTTCGCCTCTCCAGGCGTGATGACTCCTGGAGTATTAGGTCCGACGATTGTTGCTCCATGCTCCTTCGCGTAGGCCATCAGAACCATACTGTCTCTCGCAGGGATCATCTCAGTAATGATGACTACCGGATTGAGACCTGCGTCAATTGCTTCCATGCCTGCCTCCTTTGCAAAGGGAGCAGGGACAAAAATGATCGATGCGTTGGCATCTATCCTCTCAAGTGCGGCGGCCACCGTATCGTAGACGGCTACTCCTTGAGCGCTAGCTCCTCCTTTTCCTGGCGTGACACCTGCGACGATCTGTGTCCCATATTCGCGCATGAGTCTAGTGTGAAACGAGCCCTGGTTGCCTGTTATACCCTGTACGATCGCCCGGGTCTGCTTTCCTACAAGAAGAGTCATTCTCTATGCGACCTTCGGGGACGTTACCAATCGAGCCGCCTCGTCCATCTTCTCGAGAGTTGTGATGCCCGCAGAGTCGAGGATCTTCTTTCCCTCATCGAAGTTTGTGCCTTGCATTCTGACGACGAGCGGTTTCTTCAGGCCGACGACTTTCTTTACTTCGACTATCCCTTTTGCAACCTCGTCGCATCTGGTTATTCCTGCTAGAATGTTGATGAATATTTTGTGAACCTTCTGGTCTCCCTGGATTATCTGCAGAGCTGTGGCGACATGTTCGGCGTCTGCGCCACCGCCGACGTCGCAGAAGTTGGCAGGCTTGCCACCGTAGTGGTTTACCATGTCGAGTGTCGCCATGACGAGCCCTGCTCCATTCCCCATGATTCCAATATCTCCATCGAGTTCGACGAAGGCTAGGCCGTTCTCGCGAGCTTTTGCTTCTAGAGGGGTGACTTCTGCGCTCGCCTCTTTGGAGCGTTCTTGAAACTCGGGATGGCGGAAGAGGCTGTTGTCATCAACTATCACCCGCAGGTCCGCGGCGACAAACTTGCCATCACTCGTCTCGACGAGAGGATTACTCTCGACAAGCTCCGCATCATAGATCACAGATAGACGATAGAGGTTTGAGAGCAGGTCCGTCAACGCGTTCAATCTCTGTCCCCCATATCCGAGCTTCAGAGCGACCTGCCTAGCGTCGAATCCTCTCATCCCAAACACAGGGTCGAGCCTGTGACGAAGAATCTTTTCCGGATTCTTGCTCGCAACCTCCTCGATATCTATTCCACCCTGATCGGAGGCGAGTACCGTCTGACACTTGTTGACCCTGTCTAGGACAATACTACCGAAGAGTTCCTTCTTGATTGCAAGTTTCTGCTCGACGAGGACCTTCTTCACCCTCTCGCCCTTGATCGTCATACTGAGAATCTCACTAGCCCGGTCTCGTGTCTCGTCGGGCTTGCTTCCAAACTTGATACCTCCCGCCTTTCCCCTCCCGGCAACTAGAACCTGAGCCTTGACGACAACCTCTCCACCGATTCTCTTGTGAATATCGCGCGCCTCGTCAGGAGTCGACGCGAGTCCCCCTCGGGGGGTATTAATTCCAAGGTTTTGGGCGAGAGACTTTGATTCGTATTCGAATAATTTCATGAATTTCTCCGAGTCTTCAGTGCCAAGGACGTCAGAGTATTTGGCTATTATCCCAGGCTTCAGTCACTTTTCGAGTGGCTAGTATCGCCGATTTTGGTTGACGATGCCCAGTTGATCATCCTAGAGAATGAGAGGAGGGGGACAACAATCGTGTACCCAACAATGGACCCGAACACAAGAAACAGCTCAAGCCAGACCCAAGGGGACGTGTTGCATTTGTAAGATGAGCCAACAGGAACTAAGATTGGAGAACAACCAAAACTAGGTCCGAAGAAGACTACTGACACAGCGACTACAGCGCCCCCAATAACCCAAGCGCAGAGCAGGAGAGCCGATGTCATGACCCTTGCCCACCGTCTCATGTTCTTCCCGCCAAACTCTCGAAAGATTATGTCCACGCTCCATTAAATGTACATTTGACGATGACTACGTCAAGGATAGTTACAGAAACTTTCGAGAAGCAGATGATCTTACCGTAACCCATTTATGATGCCCGGACCCTCCACTCTCAAGCTGTCGGTTCGTCCGACAGGATCAGAATCGTTTGGATAACTGCAGCAACTCGAGAGAACGTCGGAACGAACGACTAGACAATGGGCCGTTGGTCAACACTCGGCCGGGGCTGACGGAGCTTTGGTGAAAACCATCCTTGACAATTTCTGCGTAAAGAGCGGCATTTTCTGCACACGCTGCGAAGAGAAACTCAAGAAGGGCCAGATCACAGACCTAGACGTCAGAGTCATCCGGACGATCACCGAGCTGGAGAAGGAAAATCCAAGCCTACAGCAGGTCACTTTTCACAAAGCCGTTGAAGCTGGAGACATCATGGCCCTCATGGTAGACAGGAGGGGCATGGAGGCCTTCCTCTCGTCCGGAGCTAAGCTTGCGAAATCACTCGGCGACCGGGTTGGTAAGAGAGTCCGGATCCTCAATTTTGGAGGAGACGAGCGCGGTTTCCTGGAAGATCTATTCTCGCCCTTCTCAATCTTGACTATCAACACAATCTGGCTCCCAGATGGTAGCAGGGAGACGAAGGTCATACTGAACGGCCGCAGACCCCGGCGAAACCCGCTGGACTTTGAGGTTGTGAAGAAGCTCGCCCGGGAGCTCAAGGGTCTTACTCTGAGAATTGAGTTCGAAGACTACTGACAGCTCCTTGGAACCCTCCTCAGACGAGAAACGGATCATCGTAGTTGGAGCAGGAGTGGCCGGAAGCCACGCCGCTCTGGAGGCAGCAAGAAACGGCGCAAAGGTCGTCCTTCTCGAGGAGCATCCCCAGGTCGGAGTTCCCAGCCATTGTTCTGGGGTGGTGAGCCTTAACGGGCTCGCTATGCTCGGAGTAGAACCACAATCGGTGTTTGCCCAGCGGACTATCCAAGGCGCTGTCTTCCATCCTCCTAAAGGGGAGCCTCTGGAGCTTCGGACGAAGCAGCCGGTAGCGGTGATAATCAACCGGACTCGGTTCGACCAGTACTTGGCCAAGAACGCCGTTGCCGGGGGAGTCGAACTCCATACCAAGATGCGGGTCTCAAGATTCGAGAGATACCCCGACAGGACAGTGGGTGTCTCGGTTCAGGACGGGCCTACATTCAAGGCAGGCATGATGATTGACGCGAGCGGGGCAGGCAGTCGGCTGCCGGAACAAGCAGGACTCTCGACCCCCGACTGGTCGCAACTTCTCCCAGGTCTCCAGTATGAACTTGGAGACATACAGAAACAGGGAGATATGGTCGAGCTGTTCTTTGGGTCCCATCGTGCCCCAGGCTTCTTCGCCTGGAGCATACCCACGGGAGACCACAGCGCAAGGGTTGGGCTTGCATCCCGCAAGGGCAACGTGAAGAAGCTACTAGATGATCTCGTCAAAGAGTTCTGGCCAAAATCTGCTGTTGAAGCGACAAAGTCCGGTTCGGTTCTGGTATCGGGTCCCATAGACAAGTGCTGGTCAGAAAACTTTCTCGTAGTTGGAGACGCAGCGAGCCAGGTTAAGCAGACCACTGGTGGCGGTATCATAATCGGCGGATACTCAGGGATACTGGCAGGAAGAACAGCCGCCAGCGCCGTGAAGGCGCCACAGGAGGAGCGGTGGAGGTTCCTCATGGCATATGATCGAGAATGGCGTGAGAAGTTCGGGTCGGACCTGAGAAGGATGGGAATCGCGCACAAACTCTTCGCTGGACTATCAGACGAGACGCTGAACAGGCTCTTCGAGGGAGTCAGAGAGTATCTCCCGGAGATCCAGGAGGTTGCTGACATGGATTTTCAGGGAAAGATAATCTCCAGGATGCTGCGCAAGAAGAAATTCGTTGGGCTTTTGCCGCGTGTGGCCGTCGATAGTATCAGGGCAATTTTCTCCTAACGACCTCTCTGACTTTGGACCGGCCCATTCGATAACGGCTTAAGAAGACCCGCGATTCTCGGCGTTAGAGAAGAACTTGAAAGTCCTGGTTGTTGGCTGCGGAAAAGTTGGCTCGGAAATAGCCCGGGATCTTGCTCGGGAACCCGAAGTCGACTCTGTAACCGCTGCGGATGCCAGTATCGAGAATCTGAAGAATCTCAAGAGCTTAGAGAAGATCACGACTCGGCGTCTTGACATTTCCCAGAAGAAGATCGTCCAGCGCGAGATGCAGAGTGCTGATCTAGTCTGCGGAGCTCTTCCAGGCCGACTTGGCTTTCAGGTAATGATTCAAGCGGCCGAAGCTCGCCGGGACCTGGTCGACATATCTTACACGCCAGAGAACCCGTTCAAGCTACAACGAAAAGTGCGCGACAAAGAAATCGTTCTGGTTCCTCAATGCGGGGTTGCACCCGGATTCACGAACATGTGTGTCGGCGATGCTAATCGCAGACTTGGACAGATTTCACGGGTCCGGATATTCGTCGGAGGACTACCACAGAGGCCGGTACCGCCTCTAAACTATAGAATCGTCTTCTCCCTGGATGACGTGATAAACGAGTACGCTCGTCCCGTTACCGTAATCGCGAATGGTCATAGGAGGCTGGTCGAGCCGCTATCCGGTAGAGGACTGCTCAACTTTCCAGGCGTCGGAAAACTGGAGTACTTTCTAACTGACGGTCTCGGTTCTCTCCCCAGAAGCTTTCCCAGAACCCGAGAGATGTACGAGTTCACGCTGAGATATCCGGGACACGCCGATATGATGAACACTCTACGGGTCTTAGGCTTCTTCGACCGGCGAAAAGTGTCCGTCAACGGGTTCGAGCTAGAACCTAGAACAGTCTCCTTGGCCCTCTTGAAGCCGGCAATGTCTCTTGGAAGACCAGAGGATCTGCTGGCACTAAAAGTCGAAGCCGAGGGCAAGAATGGAAAGAAGGGCAGAATGAGCTACCGAATTCTAGACTACTACAATAGTCGCAGAAGGGTCTCCGCTATGGCGCGAACAACCGCCTATCCCTGCACATCTGTTGCGTTGCTGGTAGGAATGAAGAAGGTGAAGCATAGGGGGGTAGTAACGCCGGAAAAGATTGCGCAAGACCAGAGCCACTTTCGTTACGTCTTATCTCGCCTTAGACAAAAGAGGGTGGGAGTCCAGATCAAAGCCAGTGATAGCTAGGTTTTGCTTCGTTTTGGAAGACCCCGACTCTATTGCATCACCCGTGTCAACATGTTCAAGAAAGCCCGAATCGCCTTTAGGCGTCCATGTCAGGACGCCGACCGCATCTGAGTCAGTGGTGCGGGACCCTTAACACTGAAAGTTGGCGCCCGGTTTTATATTAGCCGATGAAACAGCTTCGAATTTGATCCCGGGCCATACCTTTTCAGTGTTAATCAGCTAGGCTCATGCAACGCCATTATCTATTTTCTGTGAATCATTATCTTAGTAATAATCCCGAATGGATAGGCAACAAGCCTTTGATCGTAAGCGTACTAAACAACAAAGGTGGAACAGGCAAGACAACTACAGCAGTCAACCTCGCAGCCGCGACAGCTCTCGAAGGCAAGAAGGTCCTCCTCATCGACCTAGACCCTCAAGGAAACGCGACGACAGGAGTAGGGTTCGAGAAAGCAACCCTCGGCAGCACCATCTACAACGTCCTCGCTCAGACCAGGAAGATCCAAGAAACAATCCTAGGCACGAAGTTCGACAACCTCTCGCTCCTCCCAAGCAACCTCGACCTTGCAAGCGCAGAGGTCGAACTGTCAAGCACGCCAGGCCGCGAGTATATCCTCAGAGAAGCATTAGCACCAATCAAGCAAGACTACGACAACATCATCATCGACTGCCCCCCGAACATCGGACTACTCACACTCAACGCACTAGTAACCTCGGACCTCGTCCTGATACCAGTCCAGTGCGAATTCTATCCCATGGAAGGACTACCAACACTCATCAAAGTAATGGACCTAGTCAAGTCTAGACTCAAAGCACAGTTCGACTTCCGCATCGTCCTAACAATGTACGACGCCAGAACAGCACTCTCACGGCGAGTCCAGTCTCAAGTCTGGAACAATTTCGGCGAGAGAGCACTCAAGACGGTCATTCCAAGATCAGTCCGCATGGCAGAAGCACCCAGCAAAGGACTCCCAGGCGTCATATACAGACCAAAGAACCCGGCCTCAGAACGTTACAAAGCACTCACAAAAGAACTGTTCAGAGTCCCACTCGTAGCAGAAGCATAGACCAGCCTACAGCCACGTCCCGGCCCCCACATCCTTTTTTCACATTATTTTCTCAGAAGCACCCTCTGAGAACCAGAGGAAACCGATTCTTGATTATGCGAGATTCTCGTAGACTATGACGCGAGCTTAGCCAGGACAGTTTCCGCTAAGAAGCTCTCCATCAGATCCTTTGCAAGTTTCTGGTATTCTTGGGAGGCTTTGTTCTTTGGACTGAAGATTATTCCGGGCTGGCCGTGGCTCGGCGCCTCGGCCATGCGGATCGACCGTGGGATGACGTTCTTCAGCACGTGGTCACCAAACTTCTCTCTCATTTCTCGCTGAATCCTCTTGGAGAGACCCATCCTCCCGTCGTACATTGTCAGTAGCACAATGAAGTCGAACTCCGTCTTCGCACGAGATTTCACCATTCGTATGAACTTGAGAAGTGTCGGGAATCCGTCCATCGAATAGTACTCGGCCTGAACTGGGACCATGAGAAGATCGGATGCAACTATCGCGTTGACCGTGAGGATGCCAATGTTTGGGGGACAGTCGAGTAGGATCACATCGTACTTGCGCTTCGGTCCTGAGAGGGCTTCTCGTAGAACGAATTCTCGGCCTCTGACCGAGGAGAGTTCTACCTCCGCCCCCGCAAGGTCCAGATTGCTTGGAACGAGACTCAGATTCTCGAACTTAGTGTCGAGCACTACACTCTCCATCTTCCTAGACTGGGCTAGGACATCGTAGACGGTGTAGAGGAGCTTGGCCTTGTCGAAACCGAAACTGACAGTTGCACTCCCTTGCGGGTCCAAGTCGACCAAGAGGACACGTCTTCCTGATTGAGCTAGAGCAGTTCCAAGGTTGACGGCGGTCGTGGTCTTTCCAGTCCCACCTTTGTTGTTCGCAATGCTTACTATCATGAACGGGACCTGTGATGTCGTCGCGACTGACTTTCTGATTCATGTGCAAAAGCGTCAACAACAATTGCTATCTTCAGGGCGGAGTTAGCACGAAGATGCTAGTAAGCGACGAACTTTCTTGCAGATCAAAACAGTTGCCTATTAGGCAGGAGCCTCGAGGCGACGCTGACCCACTTTTGAATACTCAAGGCTGGATGGGTCTGCTGTCATATTGGGGGGCCACGTTCGGATCAATTCGTCTGTCGGTTGCGAGGCTCTTTCGACAGATCCCCGGCCGGTTAGAGTCTCCAGAAAACTCTGGAGGCTTTAGGCTGGTCTCAGTTCTATTTCGTTGCGAATTCTTGTAGTCGCTTTTCGAAGATCGTGCGTGCCGGGAAGCCCATGGAACAGGCGTAGGTGTTGAAGTCGAGGAGGTTCTTTCCGTTCCTTTTCGCCCTGTTCTGGATCTCCCGTATGCTCTCCCCAATTATCGCATATGTTGACGCGTATCCTGGTCCGTTGCCCTGATGGGCGGGAAACAGCTGATGATACACCGTGCTCTTTGCCAACCCGGTTTTCTTGTGTGCCCATTCGATGAAGTCTCTGAGAGATTGTTTTCCGGAGTTGATCCTTGCATCGCCGATGATTCTTAGGAATCGGATTATTCTCCACATCCAGGTGTAGAATTCGTACTCTTGCGCCCAGACGTCCAGCCCGCCCCGTTTCTCGAAGAACTGAACCAGCGCCTTCTCGTCGTTGTTCAGTTTCTTGCCTGTCTTCAGCTTGTCCATGACTTCTTGGAACTCGATTTCTCGATGGAACGAGATCCCTTCGGAGAGTGCCGCTAAGGGAGTGAACATTACATCCGTCAGAGTCGGTTTGGCACCGTATGCGGTTGCGGTGTTGGAAGCGTGGACACAGTGGCCGTACTCTTCGTGGACTAGCCCGTTCAGGAGTTCTCCTGGTACTGTGCTCGGGTCCCTTCTTGGGTCTGTCGTGATCATGAAAATCTCCTTTGGATTATTTGTGAAGCTGTCGTAGAAGAATGCGCCCGCGCTTGGAAACATGCCTGACAGGTAGAGGGGTGTCTCGATGACCTTGGTCTCGTACTTCGGGTTTATCCTGACAATGTCCTTGTTTACGACCCGTTCAGTCCGCTTGCGCAACTCTCCTAAGAATGGGAGTATCTCAGTCTGCTTGACAGATCTCTTCGCTGTTATCGCCTTGGAGACATCCTCGGCCTTGGCTGCGACGCCGTATTTTTTCGCGAGTCTCTCGGTTATCCGCTTGAATCTGGGAAGCTCCCGCTCCAAGAACTTGAGCCCTTTCGCTTCCACCTCTTGGGGCGACTCAGGATAGTCCCAGAGTCGTCGGAGGGCTTGGGCGTAGATCTTCTCGCGTCCCAAGTCGGCGCCGTCTCGCTTGATTATCCTGTATACCTGGTCGAAGCCTTGGTTCTTGAATCCCTTGACTCGGAAGATGGACGCATACTTCCTCGTCGCCTCTGCTAGATCCTCTAGCAGTTCCTTCAGTTGCTTGTCCGTCGTCTCTTTCTTGATCGTCTTGATTATCTCGAGGAGTCCATCGCAACGGATCAGAGTCAATAGTCGAAGTCCAGAAGGCCACTTCTTCTGAGAGGTCTCTTCAGCGGCTGCTCGCATTGCCCTCACTGCGTTTCTAGTGAGAGCCTTGAGATGGCTTGGGACGACTCCTTCTTTTATCAGATAGCCGAAAAACGCGCTCAGGACCCCGTCAGGATATAGCTGCGGCTCCTGGAGGGCGTAGCCCGCTGCGAAAGAATCGATTACTTTCAGCTGCGCATTGTTCTCGGCTTTGAGTCGGAGTTCGTCGGCCTTCTTTGCCACCCTTTCGAGATTCTTCCTTGATGGGATGAATAACTTGCCAACGTATTCGTTCGCCCCTTGCAGATAGGCGGTGGAGGGGTCAGACTCCTTGACGAACTCGAAAATCTCTGCCTCTACATCAGATGCGGGCTTGGGTAATGGCACTATCATTCAACCCCTGTATGTGTTTGGCAATCTCAACAGGACACTCGACTACTTAA
>Ga0209761_1000118_pt1 | contig 41181 bp, 31 predicted proteins | sample GraSoi013_1_40cm_4_FD_185818 | JGI IMG/M metagenome (GOLD analysis project Ga0209761, IMG submission 185818) | Grasslands soil microbial communities from the Angelo Coastal Reserve, California, USA - Sample 09_25_2013_1_40cm (SPAdes) (version 2) | ecosystem: Environmental > Terrestrial > Soil >... | reverse complement strand
CGATCCTCTGGGGTAAGCTCGGCTGGCACCCGGCCGTGAACGCCTGGATCGCATTCGCGGACGGCGCGGGCATGCCGGACACGATCGAAGTGCTGCGCGATGGGAAGCAGTCTGCCACGTATCGACTGGTCGGCGCGGGACCCAACGGCGAGTCGGTCATCGCCCAGCGGGTACAGGCAGCGTGGGCGGTCGGGCGGACGTTGTATGAGCGTGTCCTGCGCCACCTGCCCCTCACGACGCCGCGCTACTACGGGTCGCGGCAGGAGAGCCGCGAGTGCGTCTGGCTGTTCTTCCAAGACGCGTACTCGCGCCGGCACCAGGCGAAGGCGTAGGGCGTCGATCGCGCTCCCGTGGTGGACGGCCGGCTGGACGACCCGGAGTGGAGTCTCGCGCCGGCCGTGACGGACTTTCGACAGACCGACCCCGACGAAGGCGCACCGGTCTCCGAGGCCACGGCGGTGCGCGTGCTCTACGACGGGACCGCGGTGTACGTCGGCGCGCGCCTGTTCGACTCCGCGCCGGCGAAGATCGTGCGGCGCCTCGCGCGGCGCGATGCCTCCACGCACAGCGACGAGTTCCGCGTATTCTTGGACAGCTACCACGATCGGCGCACGGCGTTCGAATTCATCGTGAACGCGGCGGGCGTGAAGAAGGACGTGCTGATCGGTGACGACGGGGACTTCGACGACGCGTCCTGGGACCCCGTCTGGGAGGCGGCGACGTCCGTGGACTCCCTCGGTTGGACGGCGGAGATCCGCATTCCGCTCTCCCAGCTCCGCTTCTCGGACACGCCTGACCAGGTGTGGGGGGTGCACTTCGTGCGCTGGATCGAACGGAAGCAGGAGCAGGCCTTGTTTCCATTCATTAGCAAGAAGGACAACGGCCTGGTGTCACGCTTCGCCGACCTGGAGGGCATCCGCCACGTCGGCGCGCCGAAGCGGCTCGAACTCCTGCCCTACGCCGTCGGGCGGGGCACGTACCTGACGCCGAGGGATCCAGGGAACCCCTTCGAGAGCCCGGCATCGTACCACCCCGGCGCCGGGGCTGACCTGAAGTACGGCATGAGCTCGAGCCTGACGCTCGACGCCACCCTGAACCCCGACTTCGGGCAGGTTGAGGTGGACGAGACGTTCGTGAACCTGACCGCCTTCGAGCAGTTCCTCGAGGAACACCGGCCGTTCTTCGTCGAGGGCACCGAGATTTTCAACTTCGGGAGCAACGGAGGCGGCGCCACCAATTTCAGCGGCCGGCCGCTCTACTTCTATTCGCGCCGCATCGGCCGCGAGCCCCAGGGAAAACCGGAGTCATCCGGGGATTTCCAGGACATGCCCACGAGCACCACGATCCTCGGCGCCGCCAAGCTGAGCGGGCGGCCGGCCGGCGGCTGGTCCGTCGGCGTGCTCGACGCCCTCACCGCACGGGAGCGGGCCACGGTGTTCGACGCGACCGCCCGAACGTACGCTCGGGACGAGGTGGAGCCGCCCGCGAACTACTTCGCCGGTCGCGTACGGCGCGACCTCGACGCCGGCAATACGAGCTTCGGGTTGCTCGCCACCGCCATGGACCGATGGCCGGACTCACCGGCCCTCGATGTCCTGCCAACCCGAGCGTACGCCGGCGGGCTCGATTTCTTCCGGCGCTGGGGCAGCAAGACGTACTCGCTGGCGGGCAGCGTGGGCGGGTCCTACATCGGGGGCGACCCCGCCGCGATCCGGCAGGCACAACGCTCGTCGAACCGTTACTACCAGCGCCCGGACGCAAGCAGCTTCCGGTACGACCCGACCCGGACCTCGCTCGGCGGCGTGAGCGCCGATCTCTATTTCAACAAGGTGGCCGGCGCCTGGCGCTGGGGCATCGCGGGGAGCACCAACTCGCCGGGGTTCGAGGTCAACGACCTCGGGTTCCAGAAGCGCGCGGACCAGATCTCGGCGGGGGCCGCCCTGGGGCACCGCTGGACCAGGCCCGGAAAAGTCTTCCGGCAGGCCAGCGCCTACCTGCAGGTGGCGCCCAGCTGGAACTACGACGGCGATGCCATCGACCGAACAGTCAAGACGTTCGGATACGTGCAGTTTCGCAACTTCTGGACCGGCGACTGGTCGCTCTCCTATAGTCCGCCGGTCGTGGACGATCGGTTGACCCGCGGCGGGCCCCTCGCGCAGAAGCCGGCGACCTGGTACGCGAGCGCCGACGTGACGACGGACTCCCGCGCGGCGCTGGGCGCGTACGCGTTCGCGTCGTTCCAGCACGACGCGGCGGGTGGCTGGTACCTGAATGCCATCCCGCAACTGACGCTCCGCCCGAGCGCCGCCCTCTCGTTCAAGGTCACCGGCGGATACGCCGCGGGCCGCACGATGGCGCAGATCGTCACGAAGCAGGCTGACGACACGGCCACCGCGACGCTCGGCACGCGCTACGTCTTCGGCGAGCTGCTCCAGCATCAGTTCTACGTGACGCTGCGCGCCAACGCCACGTTTTCGCCGACCTTGAGCCTGCAGCTGTACGCGCAACCGTTCACGTTCTCCGGTGACTACGGCAATTTCAAGGAGCTCGAGGCCCGCAAGACTTTCGCGTTCAATCGGTACGGCCGCGACAATGGCTCCACCATCGGAGACACCCTGCTCGTCTCCGGAACGGACACCGTGCCGGGCTACGTCGTCGACCCGGACGGACCATCCGCGTCGGCCGCGAAGCGGTTCACGTTCCAGGATCCCGACTTTCGCACGCGCTCGGTCAAGGTCAACGCGGTGCTCCGCTGGGAGTATCGCCCGGGCTCCACGCTCTTCGTCGTTTGGACACAGAGCCGCTCGGGTTACTGGCCGTATGATGCCTCGTTCGACGTGAACCGGGACTTCCAGCGGGAGCTGTTCCTCGACCGGCCCACCAACGTCCTGCTGGTGAAGTTCAACTACTGGCTCAGCCTGTAGCCAGCGCGCTCACGTCCTCCGGTCGCGCGAGATGCACGTGAGCCGCGCGTCGCCCGCGCGCGAGCAGCGCTCGAATGTCACCCCGCGCCTGCGCGCGTTTCAACCGCCCGAACGAGATCCCCATCTCCGGAATGTCGGCATCTTCCGCGTCGTCCGCGGTCACGACCAGGAACAACCCCGTGTTCGGTCCGCCCTTGTGCAGCTGACCGGTGGAGTGGAGGTAGCGCGGGCCAAACCCGAGTGTGGTCGCACAGCCCCCAAGGGCGCGGGCCCAGGCCGCGCGCACGGCTTGCAGCCGGGCGGCGATGTCTGGGGTAGGCGGGAGGTAGGCGAGGATGGCGAGATAGTCTCCCGGCCGGAACGTGCGACGCAACGCTTCTGGGGTCAGCGTCGGTAGGGGCGTAACATGCTGCGCCCCTACGGACTCGGCGCGCTCCCGCGCCAGCTCGGCGCGCGCCAGGGCTTTCGCCTCCTCCACGTCTGGCTGGTCGAATGCGTTCACACCGAGACCGATGCACAGCTCCTCGGTCGTGTACGCCCACGCCAGGAACTCCGTGCCGAGCGCGAGCGGATCGGCCGCGAAGTCGCTCACGATCTGGGTGTCGCGACGCGGAGCCGTGATCGGATCATCGACCACGGGGACGATGCCGCGTCCGTCTTTCCCGGTGCTCTCCGCCACGAGCTGCTCGATCCAGTCCGCCAGCCCCGCCACGGGCGCCGGCGGCCGCAGCACCAGCTTGTCTCGCCCCCCGACTGCCCCTTCGGCGATCCGCGCCCCGCGCGCCCGCGCGGCGTCCGCGTCGACGGCGAGCGCCCGCTCGAGGAGCCCGCGGCCGTTCACGCCCAGCAGCGCGGCGGGAAGCATCCCGACGACGGTGAGCGCGGCGTACCGGCCGCCCACGTCAGGCGGGTGGGGGAACACCGCGCGGAACCCGCGCTCGCGCGCCAGGGCCTCGAGCGGGCTTCCCGGATCGGTGATCGCCACGAAGCGCGCCGCGTCGGCGCGAGCGGCAAAGTAGTGGTAAAACGCGAGCGTCTCGACAGTGGTGCCGGACTTACTGCAGACGACAAACAGCGTGCGGTCGAAATCCGCCGAGCGCGCCACGGCGAGCACCGCGCTCGGGTCGGTGCTGTCGAGTACGGACAAGGACGGATTCGCGAAGCTCGACGCCAGGACGTCCGGTGCGAGACTCGACCCGCCCATCCCGCACACGACGGCGCGGTTCAGGCCGTCGCGTCGCGCCGCGTCCGCGAAGCGCACGAGATCGTCCCATTGCGCGAGCGAGGCGCGTGGCGCGGTCCTCCATGCCAGACGGTCCATATGGCCGCGAAACTTAATGCCCTCGCGGCCGGTGACGCGCACCGTTAGGTTAGCGCCAAGGTCGCTCGTGCCTTCCCTCGCCCGGCAGACTCGCGCGCTGGTGGCGATCGCCGCCGGATCCTTCCTCGCGATCGTGCTGGCCTACCTGCTCGCCCCGGCGGATCGCCGGGCGCCCGTGGCCGACGTGTCCCGGACATGGGCGATGGTGTACGCCATCGCGTGTTGCACCGTCGCCGCACGCCTCCACCCCTCACCCGATCAGCGGCGCGCCTGGGTGTGGATCGGTGCGGGCTGCGTCCTGTTCCTGGCAGGCCAGCTCGTGTGGATCTACTACGAGCTGGTCCGCCGCCTGACGCCGCCCTATCCCTCGCTCGCAGACGTGGGCTACCTGGGCGTCTACGTCTGCTTCCTCGAGGCCGTGACGAAGCTGGTCGAGGCCGCGCCACGTCGCCGATTCGACCACGAGCTGCTGATCGACACCGTGCTCGTCACGCTCACGGCCGGCGCGCTCGCCTACGAGTTCCTCCTCAAACCGCTATTCGACCTGGCAGGCAGCGTCCCGTCGCTGCTCACGAGCATCGCCTGGTCCATCGGCGGCATCGGCGTGCTCTGGCTGATCCTGGTGGAGCTGCTGCGCCACACCCGCGTTCCCCTGGCCGCGGCAGGCGTCGTGACCGCGCTGGGGGTCCTGTGCGTTACGAACGTCGTGTACGCCACGGCCGCCTTGCGGGGCACGTTCCACTCGGGTGGCGTGCTCGATCTCGGCTGGGACGCGGGCTTGCTGCTGCTCGCCGCCGCGGCGGCGGTGGCGCCCGCCGCCCCGCAGACTGCGGAGGCCGGCGCGCGCGCCATCTCCGGCAACGCGGCGCGCATCGCGGCCCTCGTGATCGGGCTCGCCGGCATCGGCGCGGTCGCGATCAGAAACGCCTTGTCCCCCGAGCCCGACACGGGAAGTGCCGTGCTCATCGCGCTGGCCGTCGTGATCATCGGGCTGCGATTGGTGCACGCCACCCGCGCCGACCGCCGCTACGCGACGCTGCTCGAGAACGAGGTTGCGAGCCAGACCCGGTCGTTGATGGACGCGCTCGCGGCCACCGCCGCCGCGGAGCGCAATCTGCGGCTCCTCATGGACGCCGTGCCCGACGCGATCGTGGTGGTCGATCAGGAGGGGCGCATCCTCGAATCGAACGGGCCCACCCGAGTCATGGGTGCGCTCTCCGGCCCGGCGGAAAACCGCAACATCTTCGAGTTCCTGGCCGCCGACGCGGCGGCCGTAGTCCGGGAGAAGCTGGCGGCCGCATTCCGTGGTGCGATCCAACGTTTCGAGATTCCGTTCTCGCGCGATGACGGAACCCACGGGGTCGCCGCCGCGCTGTACGCCCCGATCCGTGAAGGCAGCGGGATCTCCAGAGTGTTGATCCTGGCGCGCGATATCACCGAGCAGAAGCGCAACGAGTCCCAGTTCCAGCAGGCTGAGAAGCTCGCCGCGATGGGGCAGCTCGTGAGCGGCGTGGCCCACGAGATCAACAACCCGGCGGCGATCATCTCCGGGTTCGCGCAGACCCTGCTGCTGGACGACTTGAAGCCCGAGCATCGCGAGATGTTGCAGATGATGTACGACGAAGCGACGCGCATCGGACGCATCACCTCCAATCTGCTGGCGTTCGCCCGCGCCGGCGGCAAACAACGCGCTCTCGTGGACATTAACGACATCGCGCGCCGCACGTTTGCCCTGCGCTCGTACCACCTCTCGACGCTGAACATCGCGGTCTCGCTCGACCTCGACCCCGGTGAGCCGAAGATCTGGGCCGACGGCTCCGAGCTCCAGCAGATGATCCTCAATCTGCTGATCAACGCAGAGCAGGCGCTCGTGACGGTCGATGGACCGCGCACGATCGTCGTTCGCACGCGCGCCGCCGAGGGCGAGGCCCGACTCGAGATCGCCGACTCCGGCCCCGGTATCCCGGCCGACATCCGGAGCAAGATCTTCGACCCGTTCTTTACCACCAAACCCGAGGGCGTCGGCACGGGCCTCGGGCTCTCCATCTGCTACGGAATCGCCCGCGAGCACGGCGGTCGTATCTGGGTGGAGTCCGAGCCCGGGCACGGGGCGCGCTTCGGGGTGACGCTGCCCCGCGACCCGCGCGAGGAATCACAGCCCGAGCTGAAAGCGCCGCCGCACCTCGCCCCGGCCGCCGGCGAACTCACGGTGCTCGTGGTGGACGACGAGACCGCGCTCCGCAACGCGCTGCTGCGCTTCCTCGGCCGGCGCGGCATCCACGGCGAGGGCGTCGCGGACGGGGCCGAAGCGCTGCGCGTGCTGCAACAGCGCAGCTTCGACGTGATCATCTCCGACGTGCGCATGCCCGGGATGAGCGGGCGGGAGTTCCTCGAGCGGCTGCAGCAGGATCGGCCGGATCTCGTCCCACGCGTCGTGCTCAGCACGGGTGACACGCTCGCGCCGGACACCGCGGCACTCCTGAAGGAGTCGGGGGTGCCGACGGTGACCAAGCCGTTCGATTTCGCGCTGCTCGAGCGGGTGATCCGGGAGGTCGTCACCCGCGCCGCGGAGGGGAGGGGGCGGCCCAGGGCCACGGGGTGACGAAGCGCCAGGGCTCCCTCAGGGGATCCCGAGCTTCTGCCGGAGCGGGATCGGCAGGATGGCCACCGCGTGCCTCGTCGGAACCGCGAGAGCGAACCCGGGGGCCTGCGGCAGGCCGGCGCGATGAATCGCGATGACTTCCCCGTTCGCGTTGAACATCGGGCTCCCGGACGAGCCACCGATGGTCATCCCGTCGAACTGGATCACATCCTCCGTGGCGCGTGAGATGATGCCGGCCGTCATCGACGTGCGCACGACGGACGAGCGCAGTCGCGCGAAGCCCGCTCCCGCCGGGTAACCGATCACGGCGGCCGGCTCGCCTTGCCGCGCCTTGGTGCCGCGCCAGTCGACCATGGGGATGTAGACTCCTTGGTAGCCCCGGATCTTGATGAGCGCAATATCCCGTTCCTGTGAGGCCGCGATCACGTCGGCGTAGCGTGCTTGCGTCTGGTCGGCCATCGTGACCCAGATGGTGTCGGGCCGCGCGTGCTGCGAATCGGCCACAACATGCCAGTTGGTGAGCATGTATCCGTCGGGCGTGATCGCGAACCCGGTGCCGTTGTAGTACGCCCGCTCGAAGCTCACCGTCACGAGGCCTACGGCTCCCTGGTTCTGCTGCGCGACGGCGGCAAAATCCGTCGCGCGGATGGCGCGCATCTTGGCGTCGAGGGTCTGGGTCTGGTGCTCCGCGGTGGCGACCGCGCGCCTCAAGCTGTCGAGCGTGGCGGCTGAAGGGGCGCGTCGCTCGGCCGCGGCGAGCTCGTCGCGGAGCCGCTGTACCTCGTCTTGCGCGGCGACCCGCCGTGCTTCTCCGGCGGCCAGCTGGGCCGAGAGGGCGGTCTGGGCGCGGTCCAGCGCCGCCCGGAGCTCGGTCGTCCGGACCTCAGCCGACGCGAGCTGGGCGCGTAGGCTCTCGACCTGTGCGGCCGGCGCGGCGGCCACCCGCGCGGCATCGAGCTCGAGCCGCAACCGCTCCGTTTCCGCCCGCGCCGAATCCTCACCGCTCCGCCGGGCCCGCTCCGTCTGCTCGACCTGCGTGGAGAGGAGCCAGTAGACCCCATACACCCCTCCCGCCAGGAGCAGCACCAGCACGATCACGAGGCCCAGGAGCCAGCCGAGCTTGCGCCGCGAGTCCCCCTTGGCCCGGGCGAGCGCACGGGCGATCAGGCTCCGGACGGTCCGCTGGCCGGGAGCGCCGGGTCGCCGCGCCACCGGCATCTCGGGCGCCGTGCCGAGGCCTGCGACGATCAGCGCGGGGCCGCCGTGTCCCAGGGTGATCCGGTCGCCGAGCCGGACGGGGACGGGCGTCGTGACACGCTCGTCGTTCAGGAAGGTGCCGTGCTTCGATCCGGCGTCGCGCAGGGCCAGCCCCCCTGACGGGCCGACCGTGAGCTCCGCGTGGACGCGGGATACGATACTCTCGGGCGCGTCGACCGGTTGGACCTCACACGCGTGACCGCGCCCGATCCGGATGCGCCCCCCGCGTGCCTCGTAATGCCGCCCGGTGGCTGCGTCGAGCAGCGTGATGCCGTACGCGCGTGCCTCGGACGGCGCGCGGCGCTCCTCCCGGGGCTCGGGGATTCCCGGACGCTCGGGGAGAGTCGGGGCGAGGCCCTCGGCCACCGCGTCAACCAGGAGTCGGGGCCCAGTCTCACCCAAGGAGATCACGTCACCGGCGTGGAGGAGCGTTGGGGTGTCCACGCGGCTGCCGTTCACGAAGGTCCCATTCCGGCTCGCCAGGTCGGCCAACCGCCACTCGCCCCCGCCATGGCGGAGCTCGGCGTGCACGCCGGACACGACGCCGGCGCCGGCCCCCGTGAGCACGACGGTGCAGTCGGGGCTGCGGCCGAGCTGCGCGACGGCCTCCCGAATCTCGATGGCGCGGTGCGTCGCGGAATCGATCAGCTTCAGGTAAGGCGCGGCGCGACTCCCTTGGCGCGTCGGTCGGGCACGAGGCGGCGGGGGACCAGAGAGCGCCGCACCGCCCGGCGGCGCTCGCCGCCACCACGACGCTGGCGGCCGGCGCGGCGCTCGGCCGGCACCGGCGTGTCCGCCTTCCGCCGATCGGTCGGTTCCCGGCGGTCCACCCCGGAGCGACGGTCGTCGAGCTCGCGCCGGTCGTCTCGGGTGCGGCGGTCGGGGAGCGGTTCGTAACCCATGGCGCCCTCTCGCTGGCGGCGGGTGGGGGGCAAACTTATCGGCCGGCGAGAGCCCCGGCTAGGGTGATGCTAGCTTTGAGCACGTCATGGACCCCCTCGCCCACACCCTCGTCGGCGCCGCGCTCGGCCGCGCCGTCGCCGGTCGCGACGTGCCGGCCGCCGGATGGATCGGCGCGATCGCTGCGAATGCGCCGGACTGGTCCGAGCTGGTGCTGCAACCGGGCTCGTGGCCCCCCCGCACGGGGGGAGAGTACCTGGTCGTCCATCGTGGGATCACGCACTCCTTCCTGGGTGCGGCAGTCGAGATCCTGGTCCTCACCGGTCTGGTTGGGCTGATGCTGGGCCTCTGGGCAGGCCGCCGGGGGGTGCCCCACCCACCCTGGCGCTGGGTCGCCGCGTGTGTCACCGCGACCGTCGCGAGTCACCTCTACCTCGACTGGCAGGGGTCCTACGGTTTGCGACCACTCCTTCCCTGGAGCGCGCAGTGGTACTACGCCGACTGGGTCGCGATCGTCGATCCGTTCTTCTGGGTGGTGCCGCTCGTGGCGCTCGCGTGGGGCGCTCGGCGACATTGGGCTCCGGCGCTCATGTATCTCGTCACGCTCGTCGGGGTCACGACGCTGGTGCTGTGGCGTGGCAACGACCTCGTTGTGTGGTGGCTACGGCTCGCGATGGTCGGGTGCGCAGCTGCCGGCGTGGTGGGCTGGACGCGGCACTGGTTCGGAGTCGCGGGTCGGCGCCGCGCGGCGGCGTACGGGCTGGTGGTACTCGCCGGGTACGCCGTCGCCCACGCCGGGGTGAGCGTCGCGGCCAAAACGCAGGCTCGGTCCGCCGCCACACGGCGCTTCGGACCCGATGCCCGCTGGGCAGCTCTCACGATCGTCGGCCGCCCCTTCCGCTGGGAAGCCCTCTCCGCTTCGATGGACAGCGTCGCGGGACGCGGGTGGGCCGTGGCCCGACATCTCGACCATCCCGCGGTGCGCGCGGCGCTTACGACGTCACAAGGTCGCGGGATCGCCCAGTTCGCGCGGTTTCTCGCAGCGGCCGTCGATTCGAGCGACGGCGGTGTGCGCGTGTCGCTATGGGATGCGCGCTACCACGCCGCGGGATCGGGCGCCCAAGGCTGGGCCGCGGTGCAGGTCCGGGTGCGTTGACGCGGTTAGATTGGGCGGCGCGATGACCCCCCCGATCCCTCCCGCCGTCCTCCTGGACGACGTCGTCCGGGCGCTCGCTCCGGCGTTCCGCCTGGACCAGCGGGTGGCCGCCGCGCCCGAGCGCACCGTGTACCACGCGTGGGACCGTGTGCTCAAACGCTCCGTCGCCTTGCACGTGCACTTGGTGCCCGACTCGCCCGGGCGCGCCTGGTTCCTGCGCGAGACCGAGACCCTCGCGGCCCTCGATCATCCGGCGATTCGCCATGTCTACGCCGCCGGCCTGGTGGGCAGCTTCGCGTACCGCACGGCCAACTGGGTCGAGGGAGAGAGCCTTGCCGAGGCACTACGCCGCGGGCCGCGCGCGATCCCCACGGCTCACGCGCTGGTGCGCGACCTGCTCGGCGCGGCCGAGCACGCCCACGCGCGCGGGGTGGTTCTGCGCCGCATCGTTCCGCTGACGCTCATGCTCGAGCTCACAGGGCGCGCGGTGATCACCGACCTGCGTTACTCCAACTGGTGTCTGCCGAACGTGCCGCCGGAGGAGCAAGGCGCGGGTGGCGCGTTCGTCGCGCCCGAAGTGCGTGCCGGCAGCCCCGGCGAGCCCGCGAGCGATGTGTACGGCGTGGCCGCCCTCGTGTACTACGTCCTGACGGGTCAGGAGCCCGATCTGGATCCCGCCCGCATCACGCCGCCACGCCAGCTACGACCCGCGGTACCAGCCGCGTTGGAGCGGGTGCTGGTGCGCGCGCTTCAGCCCGCGCCGGGCGACCGCTACTACACGGCGACCCAGATGCTCGAGGACTTCGTGAGCGACGCGGGCGTGTTTCAGGAGCCGGCGGCAGCACCCCAAGTGGCCGAGGTTGGGTTCGAACGCCGCCTGCGGCGCGCCCTCGGCGACGACTACGAGCTGCTCGAGGAGATCGGGGCCGGCGGCTTCGGCCGCGTGTATCGGGGGCGCGACCTGGGGCTCGAGCGGGACGTGGCGATGAAGGTCCTGCACCCGTCGCTGACGACCGATCCGTCGGTCATGGAGCGGTTCCGGCGTGAGGCACAGCTCGCGGCCCGGCTGCGGCATCCGAGCATCGTGAGCATTTACGACATCAGGAGCAGGGCGGGGTTGCAGTGGTACACGATGGAGCTCGTGCCGGGGTCGAACCTCGCGCAACTCGTCCACAAGCAGGGACCGCTCTCGGTCGACCAGACCGTCCGCGTGGTCGACCAAGCGTTGTCGGCGCTCGAGCACGCGCACCCGCTCGGCCTGGTGCACCGGGACTTGAAGCCGGAGAACATGCTGATCGAGCCCGACGGCCGACTGCGCATCACCGACTTCGGACTGGCGCTCGCGCTGCGCGGCGACGCCCGGTGGGGAGGGGCCACCTCACGGAGCGGCACGCCACAGTTCGCGGCGCCGGAGCAGCTGCTCGGCGAGCGGGTGGACCAGCGCGCAGACCTCTATTCGCTCGCCGCCACGGCGTACTTCGCGCTGTTGGGCCGCCCCCCTTTCGAGGGAGCTACCCCCGAGATCGTCCTCGCGCGCCAAACCACGGAGGATCCGCCGTCGCTTCATGCCTCGCGCCACGACGTGTCGCGCGAGCTCGAGGACGTGCTGCAGATGGCGCTGGCGAGTGAGCCGGCCGCACGGTATCCGACCGCCACCGCCTTCCGTGACGCGCTGCGCCGGTCGCGGGGCTGGCGGTCCCGGCTGGGGGCCTTGTTGCGCGGTGAGTGACGCCTGGAAATTGACAAAACGTTGCTCGCGATACAACATCCTGCAATCGGCGTCCACTGGGGGGCTCATGCGCATGTGGAGTGAGGCATTCGTGCTGGTGTTCGCGGCCGCCTGCGGTGGCTCCAGCCCCACGAGCGCCGGTGGGGGCAATAATCCACCCCCGGGGGCCCCAACCGTGAGCGTCGCGATGTCCGAGGATCGGTTCAGACCCGACACGGTGAGGGTCACGGTTGGCACCGTCGTCCGCTGGAGCAATGAAGGGACCGTGGACCACACGTCGACAAGTGACTCCACGAACGGGTGGGACAGCGGAGCGGTCGCCCCGCCTCAACCCCAGATGACGTGCCCGTATCCTCCCTGTGACAAGACACCGGGGGGAAGCTTTCCGTTCACCTTCACGGCGGCAGGGACGTATCCCTACCACTGCGCGTTTCATGTCGCGTTGGGTATGAGGGGCGTGGTGATCGTCACGCCGTAGCCTAGCGCCAGCGGAAGATCTGCAGCGCCACCACGAAGCTCACGACCCCCCACGCCGTCACGATGCCCAGCGGGGCGCCGAGCTCGCTCAGCCGGCTGCCGTCGATCATCACGGCGCGGAGGGCGTCGTTCAGCGCCGTGAGCGGCAGGGCTTTCACGAAGGGGTGCAGCACGTCAGGGAAGCGGGCGTACGAGAAGAACGTGCCCGACAGGATCCACATCGGGAGCATCACGAGGTTCATCAGCCCGGAGACCGCCTCGATGGTGCGGGCGCGGCTCGCCACCAGCATGCCAAGCCCGGCGAACGAGAGGGCACCGAGCACCGTGATGAACGCGACCGCTGCGAACGAACCCCGGACCCCCACGTGGAACACCCACCAGCCGAAGCCCACGAGCGCCGCGACCTCGAGGAACAGGAACACGAGCCGGGACAGGATGAACGAGAGGAGGTAGTGACTCCGGCGCATCGGGGTCGCCATGAAGCGCTTGAGCAGCTTCTTGGTGCGGGCCTGCACGACCGAGAATCCGACGCCCCACAGCCCGCTTCCCATGAGATTCATGCCGAGCAGGCCGGGGATGAGGAAGTCGATGTAGCGCGAGCCCGGCTCGGTGACCCGCTGGTCCGCGACGCGCGCCGGATCGGCGCGGCCGCGGGCGCGCTGCACGACTGCGTCCGCTTCGAGGCGGGCCAGCCGGCTCTCGGTGCGTGTCGAATCGTACCGGTACACCACCGGATCACCCGGCACGACGAGCAGCGCGACCCGGCCGGTGCGGAGCTGCAGCCGCGCCTCACCCGAGTCGAGCACCGCCGCCGTGAGCCCGGGCGCGCGGGCCAGCACGGCCGCCACCGCGCCGTCCCCGGCACCCCGAAGCACCGCTACCCGCAGCTCGCCAGGCCCCCGGTTCCGAAACGCAATGCCGAGCGCGAACGCCAGGACGATCGGGAAGCCGAACACCCAGAAGATCGCTTCGGGCTCGCGATAGAACTCCCGCATGCGCGCGAGGGTCAGCTGGACGAGAGGATGGTCACGCATCGCGCAGCTGCCGGCCGGTGAGCGACACGAACACGTCCTCCAGCGTGGCGTGGTGGGTGGCGAGGAGCGAGAGCTCGGCGCCACGCCGCTCCAAGAGCCCGAGCAGCGCGGGCACGGCGCGATGCACCTCGGCCACCGTGAGTGCCGTGCGATCGAGCCCGGCGCGCACCGCGCGCACGCCCGGCAGCGCGGCCAGCTCCGAGGGGTTCGGCGCCCGCGTCGCGCCGTCCGCCAGGGCGAACTCCACGACGTGCTCGGCACCGAGGGACGCGATCAGGGAGCGGGGCGTCCCGAGCGCGATGATCTTGCCATGGTCCATGATGGCGACCCGGTCACACAACCGCTCCGCCTCTTCCATATAGTGCGTGGTGAGGAGGACCGTGCCTCCCGCCGCCCGGAAGCGGCCGATCACGTCCCACAACTGGCGGCGCGATTGCGGGTCGAGGCCCGTGGTGGGCTCGTCGAGGAACAGGAGCTCCGGCCGGGAGACGAGCGCGCACGCCACCGCGAGGCGCTGCTTCTGGCCGCCCGAGAGCTTGCCCACCCACGCGGTGCGCTTCTCCTCGAGTCCCACCAGGCCGAGCACCTCCTCCACGGAGTGCGAGGCCCGGTAGAAGCTGCGGAACAGCCGTACGGTCTCTTCGACCGTGAGCTTGTCGGCGAGCTGGGTGTCCTGCAGCTGAATGCCCAAGCGCTCGCGCAGCGCGCGAGTGCTCGCACCGCCCGTCCACGCCATCCCGAGGATCTCGACCTCGCCCTGGTCGGGTGCCGTGAGCCCCTCGAGGATCTCGATGGTCGTCGTCTTCCCCGCCCCGTTGGGCCCCAGCAGTCCGAAGCACTCGCGTGCGTTGACGGTGAGATCGAGCCCCGCGACCGCGACGACGTCCGCGTATCGCTTCGCGAGCTCGGCACAACGGATGGGAGGGGTCACGCCGGCTTTTTCGGCTCCGGTGGCATCATGGCGTGCTTCATCGCGGCGTCGAGCTGGATGTAGAGGCTGTTCACGGATTCGGCGAGCGCGCGGATCTTCATATTGATTCCGCCGCCGCGGCCGGCCATGACCGACATGGTGCCGGCAACGTCGGCGATCGTCCCGATGTTCGCCGTGAGCGCCCGCTGCCGCATCTGCGATGCCTCGTTCGCGATCTTTTCGCTCAGCTGCTGAATGGTGCGCGTCTGGCCCGCGCGGTTCCCCTCGAGCTCGGTGACGAGGCGCTTCAGGTGATCGGCCGCACGCTGGAACTCCTCGATCTCCTCGATGCGCCTGGCCTGTTCTGCCGTGAGCTTCTGGTGTGCCATCGTCCCCTCACTCCGGCCCGCCGAGCGCCTCGGTCAAGACGCGCCCGTCCAGCGGCTCGGCGGGGGTGAGGTCGAGCAGCCGGGCCAGCGTCGGTGCGATGTCCACCGTGCTGACGCGCCCGCCATAGGCGCCGCGCCGGATCCCGGGGCCCCACAAGATCAGCGGCACGTGCGCGTCCAACTCGGTCGGTTGGCCGTGCATCGCAATCGGCAGGTTCTGAAGGCTCCAGATCGAGTACGGCGTGAGCGTCGCGACAAGCTCCACGCCGCCATCCGGCGGCACCTGATGCATCCAGCGGCGCGACACGGGATCGGCCGTGTCTTTGGGGGCGAGATCGACCGGGCGGTCCACGCGAGCCACGCCGGCCAGCGCCCGCAGGCGGGTCGCCACGTCCGCCACCACACTGTCCACGTTGACGCCTTGAGCGACCAGCTTGGCGCGGTCGGGGAGTAACAACATCCCGCTCTCGAACTGGAGCCAGTCGCCGCCGCCGGCGCGCTGGTCGAGTGCCGCGTTCACGCTCTGGATGAGGGTGTCGGGGATCACCCGCACCGCCCCCGCGCGCCCCAGGGCGCGAGAGCGCTCGGGGAACGGGGTCACGCCGTGGTCGGCCGTGAGCACGACGAGCACGTTGTTCCTGCCATAGCGCACAAAGAGCTGCTCGAGGAACCGGCCCAGATACCGGTCCAGGCGTACCACCTGGTCGTGGATCTCGCGAGAATCGGGGCCGTACGCGTGACCCACGTAGTCGGTCGTGGACAGGCTTACCGCGAGCAAGTCGGTCGCGCCGCGGCCGCCGAGCTGCAAGGCGCGGACGCCCTCGAGTGCGAAGGCGAGCGTGAGCGAGTCCATCGTCGGCGTACCGACGAAGGCGAGCGCCGCCTGCCCGCTGTCGGTCGGGAGACGGTGGGGAAACACGACGTCCCGCCCCTGATTCTCGTAGGTGACGCTGTCGGGCTCAGGGTACTCCCGCTCCGGGAGGAATAGCGTCCACTGCGTTCCCGCAGCGCGGAAGGGAATACGCTGCCCGTTGAATACCCGCACCCACGTCGGGAGGGAATCGGCGTAGTACCGACTCGTGGTGAAGAAGCCCCCGAAATACCAGTAGACGCGCTCCTTGGCCCGGCCGATCGGCAGAATCGCGCCGCGGTCCTTCCCCGAAATCGAGAGAGCGCGCGCGCCCGGGTCCGCGGCCTTGAGCCAGTCGAAGAACGCGGTGCCGCGAAAACGCGTGGGGGAAGCGCCCAGGCCGTTGACGCCGATCAGCGGCGCGGCCTGATCCTGCACACCCGCGAGGTTGCGGGTGATGCCCGTATGCACGGGCCAGCGCCCTGACAGGATCGTCGAGTGGCCGGGGGCGGTCTCCGTGACCGCATGGTCCTGGTAGGCGTCGGTGAACGAGGCTCCGGTCTTCAGGAGCATGGCGAACCCGCCTTTGAGCTGCGGCCGGTAACGCTCCAAGTAGTCGGGCCGCAGCTGGTCGACGGTGATCACGACGACGAGCCGCGGTCGTGGCGCGGGGGCGAGCCCGACCCCGCCAAGCAAGAGGAGTAGTCGAATCATGGCAGGAAAGCTAACGCGGCTTCGCCACTACGCGGCAGCCGTCACCGGCACTCCCACTGGGACGCGCGTCGCGAGGAGCAGCGCGAACGCGATGATCACGGCGCACGCGTAGAACGGCACGCTCGGCCCCACGTGCTGGTACGCGACGCCGGCCCAGACGGGACCCGCCACACTGGCCACGCCGCGCAAGGCCTGCTGCACACCCATCATCAGCCCGAACTCGTGCCGGTCGGCGCGATGGCTCACGAGTGCCGAGTTCGCGGGGAACAGCAACGCCGTCCCCAGCGGCAGCAAGATTTGGAACCCGAGGAAGATCGGCACCGAACGGGCCAGCGGGATCAGCGCGTATCCCAGTGCGTACAGTGCCGCTCCCAGGCGCATCGTTCGAACCTCGCCGAGGCGGTCGTTGACCGGCCCGACCACGAAGGCACGCATCAGGACGCCGACGCCACCGAACACGGTGAAGAACCAGCCGATGTTGGTGACATCGATGCCGAAGCGCCACGAGAGGTACAACGTGAACACGGCCGGCGCAGAGTTGTACGCGAGCATCGCCACCGCATAGATCCAGATGAGGTGGGCCGCGGGTCGACCGGGGTGACGAATGACGTCCCACATCGCGTGCAATACCGGCCGCGGCTCGGGCGGGGGCAGGTGGCGCCCGCTCTCGGTCGTGACGTGTGACGCGAGGACACGCGACTCCGGCAGCCATTTCCACGCGAACAAGAGGTTGCAGGCGCACAGTCCCGCCGCCACCAGACCGGGGGCCGAATCGCCGGCCCGGGCAGCGAACGATCCGACGACGGGCCCGATGACCACCCCGAGGCTAGTCGCGGCCGACAGCCACCCCAATGCCTTGGCCCGCTCGTGGGGAGCCATGGTGTCGGCCACGTACGCTTGCGCAACCCCGGTGGTGCCGCCCCCCAGGCCCTGGACGAAGCGAGACAGGAACAGAAGCCAGAGGGAGCCCGCGAACGCAAAAATCCCATATGCGATCGCCGATGCGGTCAAACCGACTAAGATCGCCGGGCGACGCCCGTAGCGATCGGACACCCGTCCCCAGACCGGGGAAGCGACGAGCTGCGCGACGGGGAACGAGGCGGTCAAGAACCCGATCGTCGTTGGGTCCGCATGCAGATGGAGGGCGTAGAGTGGAAGCAACGGCAGAACCAGCATGAGTCCGATCATGTCCACGAACGCCACGGCCATCAGCACCGACATGCGCTTCATCGTCTCGCTCCCACGCCGAGGACCACCGCGCTCAGCACCATCAAGATCACTCCGAACCCCGCCGCCACACCCAGCTCCGACACGCGGAGGCTCGACATGATCTCGATCGAGATCGGCCGATTGTCGGGTGTATAGAGGACGATGGACGTGACAAAGTCGCCGAGCGCCGCGACGAACGCGAGGCTCCCGCCCGCGGCGAGCGCCGGCGTGAGGAGCGGCAACGTCACCCGGCGGAACGTGGCCCAGCGCCCGGCGCCGAGACTCGCCGCCGCCTCGTCGAGCGCCGGGTCGAGCTGGCGGTACCCGGCCAGGACGGCGCGCCCGGTCACCGGGAGGCTGCGCACGAAGTAGGCGAGCGGCAGCAGCACCGTCGTCCCCACGAGCACCCAGCGGAGGGTGAGTGGGTCGTGCGTGCTGAATGTCGTCAGGAGCGCGAGGGCGAACACCGTTCCGGGGAGGGCCCAGGGCAGCGCGAGGAGGGCTTCGATCGGGCCGCGGAACTGCCACGGCCGCCGCCTCCCGACGAGCGCGCCGGCGACGAGCGCCAGCGCGACCGCCGCGCAGGTGCTCGCGGCCGCCATCCACACCGAATTCACGAGCGGGCGCAGCCGCTCCGCCTCGCTGAACAGCCGCCGATAGTTCACGAGCGAAAGCACCGGCGGCAGGGTCTCGGTGGTCCAGGTGCCGTAGGGAACGAGCGAGACGAGCACGAGCGTCAGGTGCGGCAGCAGGAGCACGACCGCGAAGACCCAGCCGGCCGTCGTGGCGAAGGTGCGGACGCCGGCCCGGCGAATCGGCCGGCGGCGCGGTGCCGTCCCCTTGCCGAGCGCCGTGAGGATGTCGTCGCCCTCGGTGCGTCGGAGCAACCCGAATCCCAGGACCGCCACCAGCGCGAGCGCCACGGTCTCGACCATGGCGAGGGGCAGCTCGCCGTTGAGCTTGGTGGCGACGATCTGCGTCGTCATCACGCGAAATCCGCCGCCGAACACGTACGGGGCGCTGAACGAGCCGACGGCGGTCATGAACACGAGCAACGCCGCCCCGGCGAGCGAGGGGCGGAGCAGCGGCAGCGTCACCCGGCGGAGCGTCTCCCAACGCCCGGCGCCGAGCGCTTGCGCCGCCTCGAGCATCGAGGCGTCGAGCTTCGCGAGCCCGGCGCGGGTGAACAGGTAGAAGTACACGTACATCGAGTAGGCGTGCACCAGCAGGATCGCCCCCGCCCCCTGCAGCCGCCACGGCGCCTGCCCGAGGCCGAGCAGCCGCTGAACCGCACGCGCCACGAAGCCGGACTCACCATAGAGAAACAGAAACGCGATCACGCCGACGAAGGGCGGCAACACGGCGGGTAGGGCGATGAGCGAGCCGAGGGTCTTTCGGCCCGGGAAGTCGAGCCACTCGAACAGAAACGCGAGCGGCACGCCGATCGCGGCGGCGAGCGCTACGCTCGCCACCGAGATCCAGACGCTGGCCCACAGGACGCGCCACTCGCCGGGGCGCGACACGAACGTCGCAAGGGCGTCCGATTCCGCGGCATCGTGCACGACGATCACGATCGGATACAGCACGAGCCACGCGAGCAGCAGGGTGAACGCCGCTCGAGCCGCGAGGCCCAGCCGCGCATTCACGCGCGCTCCTCGGGGAACGTCAGGACCCGCACCGCTTCGAGGTACACGCGGTCACCCACACGCGCCGCCTCGGGTCGGGCCAGAACCTCGAGCCGATCGCCCGGCTCCGTCTCGACCAGGTAGAAGGCCGCTGCGCCCGTATACCGCCGCTCCCGCACGACGCCCGGCACGCCGGCATCCGCCAGTGTCAGTCGCTCGGGCCGGACCACGAGCACCTGACCGGGGCCCGCTCCGAGGACCTGGGCCGTCTTTCCCCGGAGCACGTTGGCCCGGCCCACGAACGTGGCGACGAACAGGCTCGCCGGATGCTCGTACAGCTCGTCCGCCGTGGCGAGCTGCTCGAGCCGCCCGGCCTGGAGCACCGCCACCCGGTCGCCCAGATCGAACGCCTCCTCTTGCTCGTGTGTGACGAAGATGGTGGTGATCCCGACCCGCTTGATGAGCGCCCGGAGCTCGCGCCGGGTACGCTCGCGCAAGGAAGGGTCCAGGTTCGACAGTGGCTCGTCCAGGAGCAGCACCCGCGGCTCGGGCGCGAGCGCCCGCGCCAGCGCCACGCGCTGCTGCTGTCCCCCCGAGAGCTCCTGCACGCGCCGCCGCTCGAACCCCGCGAGACCCACGAGCGCGAGTACCTCCGCCACCTTGGGGTCGTTCGTCCCTCGTCCCGTGAGTCCAAAGGCGACATTCTCCCCTACGTCGAGGTGCGGGAACAGCGCGTAGTGCTGGAACACCATCCCACAGCGTCGCCGCGCGGGCGGCACCGCCGTCACGTCCTCACCCGCGACCACGATCCGACCGGCGTCGGGGGGTTCGAACCCTCCGAGCAGGCGCAGCACGGTGGTCTTGCCGCTGCCCGAGGGGCCGAGCAGGACGAGGATCTCGCCGCGCGGGATCTCGAGCGACAGCGGCCCGACGGCCACGGTGTGCGACCACTGCTTGCGCACGCCGTCCAGGGTGACGAACGCGCTCATCGCCCGTGGGCCCGCACCGTCTGATCCCAGGAGCGCATCCAGTCCGCCCCCCGCTCGGCAAGGAGGTCCCAGTCCACGTCGGCGACTTTCATCACGCGCCGCACCTCGCGCGCCCACGGCGGCAGCGAGTCGACGGGGAGGTCGAGCCGCGCCGGCAACCGGTACGCCTCCCGCGTTGCCGCCAGCTGCGCCGCGACGCTACCCACGTACTCGACGAAGGCCAGCGCCTGGGCACGGTGGCGCGCGTTCCGCACCACGCCGATCGCGTCCTCGATCACCGGCGTGCCGCTCTTCGGGAATACGTAGCCGAGTGGCAACCCGTCGCGCCTCGAGAGCAGGATGTCCGGCAGGTCCCAGATCGTCACCAGCCCCTCCTGGCGCACGATCTTCTGGTCGAGGAGCGGACCGTTCAGCACGTATTCCTTGGTCTGGGCGTCGAGCCGGCGCAGCCACTGGAACCCAGCCGCCGTGTCGTGCGTCTGCTGCAGGCCGCGCTCGATGATCATGCCCCACACGGCACGCATCGTCCCGGAGGCGAGCGGGTCGCGGATCAGGATCTTGCCCTTCCACCGGGAATCGAGCAGGTCGTCCCAATCCCGAGGAGCGTCGTCCGGCTTCACCGCCTGCTCCGCGTACACGATCACCGCGGGCGTTTCGTAGGCGGCGAAGTACAGGTCGCCGGGCCCGCGGCCGTGCGGCTCGATGGCCACCGCCCAGCTCGGCCGGAACGGCTCGAGCAGCGAGTCGCGGGCGCCGCGCGCGAAGATCGTCGCGGGGCCGCCGAACCACACGTCCGCCTGCGGATTGGCGCGCTCGGAGCGCAGCCGGTCGTACACCTCCTGCGAGCCCATGTCGAGCCAACGCACATCGACATCGGGGTGGAGCTGCTCGAAGCGACGCTCGAGCAGGGTGAGGAGATCGCGGCCGTGGGGGCTGTAAACTATAAGCGGCGTGCGACCGTCGCCCTGGCAGGCGGCTGCGAGGAGGGCGAAAAGGGCGGCGCCGACAAACAAATGCGGAATGCGAAATTCGGAATGCGGAATGGTAGTGGGAAGTCGAGCCGCTATACGAGGCCCACCCTGGGATTCCGTATTCCGCATTCCGCATTCCGCATTCGTTTCATTCATTCCGCACTCCGCACTCCGCATTCCGCATTTTATTTCGGCTTGCCCAGCGCGAGGAGATTCGCAAACAACCGATACGCACCAGGGACACCAGCGGGGAGTTGTCGGAAGAAGCTCAGCCCGGTGTACACATACGTGCCCTTCCCGAGCGCGGCCTCGAGCAGCCCGCCCTGGAGCGGCGGCTCCCCGGTATCGTGCATCTCGACGAGCGGCGTGTAGGCGGGATCCCAATCGTGCGCGAAATACAGTCCGCGCTCCTGCACCCACCCCCGCCAGTCGTCGGGCCCGATTTCGTTCGGGACGTGGAACGCGCTGCTCGCGGAGTCCAGGACCGTCACCGCCGCGGTCTCGTCGGTCACGCGGTCGTGCGGGCGCGCGATCGAGAGGCGATACGGCGCGAAGGCGCCGTTCACAAACGGGTATTGCTGGTACTGGACGATCAGGAGACCGCCCGCGCGAACGTAGTCCAGGAGCCGCCCGTTGCTCGCGACCAGGGTGGGCTCGGTCTCGTACGCTCGGCTGCCGATGACGATCGCGTCGTACCGGGAAAGGTCGCCGCGGGCGAGCGTGTCGGGACCGAGGAGCTCGATCGGGACGCCCACCGCCTGCAGCGCCTCGGGGACGCGATCGGACGCGCCCCGCACGTAGCCGACGCGTGTCAGCGCCGGCAGCGAGATGCGCGCCGCGCGGAGCTCGGCCGTCGAGACGTGGACGACCGCGCGCGGCCGGATATGCGGGTAGTCGATCAGCACGAGCGCGCCGTCGCTCCGCTCGCGGCCTCCGCCGAGCGCGGCGGCCTTGAGCTCGTAGGCGCCGGGGCGGACCGCCGCCGGAGGCGCAATGGTGATGGACAGGCTCTTCGATTCGTCCTCGCGCTCGAACGAGAGGCTGTCCGGCCGCAGCGTCATCCAACCCGGGGGCGCCGTCAGCGCGATCCGGGCGACGGCCGGCCCGCGCGAGCGGTTGGTCACGGTGATCGTGAAGTGCCGGAGGCCTCCAGCCGCCCCGTCCACCGGCCACACCACGAGCTCCGGGGTCACCGCGACGTCGAACGGTCGAGTCACGAACAGCGGCCGGCGCACCTCGCCGGTGCGTTGATCACGATAGCGGTACACCACCTCGCGGGACAGCGTCAGCGGCTGGCCCGCGATCGTGAGCCGCACGGTCATCTGAACGGGCGGGGGCTCGAACGGCAATCCACGCCACGCGGCCGGCACGCCGCTCCAGTCGTACAGGGCGCCGGCCAGCGGCCGTCGCAGGAAGTACGCTTGCGACCGTGGCGCATCGGTCGCCACCGTGACGGCGAAGCGGCGCGTGGCGAGCGTTCCCGTCGGCACGGGGGCGCTCACGGGGTCCAGCCGCTCGACCTTCCACCCCGCCGGCGCCCCCAGCTCGATTCCGTCGAGCGTGACGCCTGCGTCCCCGGCGTTCCACATACTCGTCTCCACCTGGACGCGCTCACCCGGAATCACGATGCCGTCGTCGGCGAAGCCGTCGATCGCCACGCCCGCTGCGGCGGCGAGCGCCTCCTCGAGAATCGCCTGTTGCCCGGAATCCGCGGCGCCGAGCTCACGCAGGGCGCGCCCGAGCAGCGGAACGATCACGTCGGGTCGCGTCGGGTTGAGCTGCGCGCGCGCCGAATCGATCAACCCGCCGTAGCGCGCCTTCCCCGGAAACAGCGTATCCACGCCGGCGAACAGACCGTCCCCGTCCCTCGCGCCCCGCGCCGCGTCTCGCCACTCCACAAACACGAGCCGACCGATCCTCGGTCCCGGTTGCTCGAGCTGCCCCTCGTCCTGCGAGCGATGCCGGCTCCGGCCCGCCATCGCGATCTGGTGATAGGAACGGCCCTCCACGGGGTCGAGCACGCCCGCGTCGAGCCGCAGCGTGGCGCTCGCGGTGTCGAAGTAGAGCGAGCGGTACAACTTCTCCGGCCCCCAGCTCGAGTCGCGCAGCGCCTCGAACGCCTGGCGTGCGACGAGGCCGGCCACCTGATGCTGGCCATGGCCGTCGCGCGGCGTCCCGGAGAAGACGGACACGATGATCTGGGGGCGGAACCGGCGCACGACACCGAGCACGTCCCGGAGCACGGAGTCGCGCGGCCAGAAGCGCAGCGCCTCGTCCAGCGTCTTGGAATACCCGAAGTCGTAGGCGCGGGTGAAGAATTGGCGGGCGCCGTCGATCCGCCGGGCGGCGAGCAGCTCTTCCGAGCGGATGATGCCGAGCTCGGGGCCGAGCTCGGGACCGATCAGGTTCTGCCCGCCCTCGCCGCGGCTGAGCGACAGGTAGGCCACCTGGGCGCCCATCCCCCGGGCGAACAGGGCGACGAGGTCCGAGTACTCGTCGTCGGGGTGAGCGCCGATCATCAGCACCCGCTTGTTGGCGCCGAGCTGCTTGAGCGCGCCCGCCAATACCGCGACGCCGCCGGTGCCGGGTGGAGCGAACTGCCCCACGGCGGACCCGACGGCGCCGAACAACAGAGCTAGGCTAGTCCCGAGCGCGCGCCGCACTATGGCGAAACATAAGTGACCCCGCCCTTCATAACGAATCGCACGCGCGACAGTTCCGCGACGTCCTTCAACGGATCCCCCGCCACCGCGACCAGGTCCGCATAGGCGCCGGCGGCGATGACACCCAGATCGCGTTGCCCCAGCAGCTCGGCCGCCAGCGACGTCCCCGACTTGATCGCCTGCATCGGGGTCATGCCGTACTGCACGTAGTACTCGAACTCTTTCGCCTGATTGAGCTCGGTCCAGGGGAATCCACCGACGTCCGTTCCTAACACGATCCGGACACCCTTCTTGACCCCCCGGGTGAACGCCCGGTGCTGGTGCTCCACCATCGGGCCCCACGCGCCGCCGCGCGGCCCCGCGACGTAGTAGGCCACCGTCACCGTCGGCACCCAATACACGCCCTTCGCGACGAGGACCTCGAGCAGGGAATCCGTCATGCCGTCGCCGTGCTCGATCGTGTTCACGCCCGCGCGGAGCGCCGCCGCGATGCCGTCCGACCCGATCGCGTGGGCCGCCACTTTCCGCCCCAGGCGGTGGGCCTCGTCCACGATGGCGCGCGCCTCGTCGTCGGTGAAGTTGACCCAGCTGTGGAGCACCGAGTCCGGAGCGGGCCCGAAGTAGTAGCGGCGATCACTGTAATACTTGATCCAGTCGGCCCCGTGGGCCACCTGCTGGCGCACGGCCAGCCGTGCGCCCTCCACGCCGTCCACCGGCTGCACGCCGTGCGGCAGCTCCAGCTCCCAGTTGTCGGAGACGATCGGGTACATGCCGGTGGGCGCCATGGCGCGGGTCGCAGCGAAAATCCGGGGCCCGGGGATCTCGCCCCGATCCACAGCGCGCCGCACGTCCACGTCGGCGTACATCGCGCCCTCGGTCTCGAGGTCGCGGATGGCCGTAAACCCGTGCTCGAGTGCGATGCGGGCATTGCGGGCGGCGAGAATCGCGCGATACGGCGTCGACTCGTACAGCAGCTGCTCGTTGTAGGACTCCGCCGTGGGGTCGCCCTGGAGCAGCAGGTGTGTGTGCGCGTCGATGAATCCCGGCAGCACCGTCATCTGCGACAGATCGATCACACGGGCGCCCCGCGCCTGCCCCTGGACCTGCGCCAGCGGGCCGACCGCCTTGATCCGGTCTCCCTCGATCAGGATGCCGACGCCCGATTGCGGCCCGTCGGAGCGACCGTCGATCAGGCGGCCGGCCTTGATGAGGACCGGCGGCGCGGGCTGGGCGGACCGGAGGGGGGGCGCCTGCGCCGCAGCCGTCGGCGCGACGGCGAGCGTGGCGTACAGGACGAGACTGGGGCGCATCGGGCCTCCTTCCGGGGCGTGGCGCAATCTCCTCGTGACCGCTTCCCTGTCAAGCCTTAGATTGGGAGACTGTCCAACGGAGGCAACCGTGGCCGTCCGCGTGACCTGCCAGTGCGGGACGTCGTACGAGCTGAAGGACGAGTTTGCCGGACGATTGGTGAAGTGCCCCCAATGCGGGCGAGACAACCGCGTACCCGGCGTCGCGCCCGCGGCCGCCGTCCAGCCCCAGGCGGATCCGGTGTTCGAGCGCGACGTCTTCCTCCTGCGGCAGCAGCTGCTCCGAATCTCCGAGAAGTACGACGTGGCGGACGAGCAGGGGAAGAAAATCGTGTTCGTCGAGCGCCCGGCGCACCTGCTGCGTAACGTCGGGGCGCTGCTCGCGGCGCTCGCCGCCGCAGGGGTCGTGGGGGTGGGGTTCGGGATACTGACCGACATGGCCAAGGGCACCGCCTTCGAGGGCGTCCTGGCCGCGCTCGCGGTGATCGGCGCACTCGTCGCCCTGATCGCCGTCGGCGTCGGCCTGTCCGCCAAGCGGCACGTGACCTTCTATCGCGACGAAACGAAGCGTGACAAGCTGCTCGACGTGCTGCAGGACCGGAAGTGGCAGCCGATCACGGCCACCTACACGGTGCGCGACCGGTCGGGGCGCACGATGGCGCTCCTGTGGAAGAACTATCTGTACAACGTCGTCCGGAAGCGCTGGTACGTGAAAGCCCCGGACGGCACGACGCGGTACGTCGCGAAAGAAGATTCCGTCATCCTCTCGCTCTTGCGCCGGCTCCTCGGGCCGCTGTTCGGTCTGTTGCGGACCAACTTCATCATCGTGCGCAGCGGCTCGGAGGACGTCGTGGGCGAGTTCAACCGCAAGTTCACGCTCCTCGACCGCTACGTGCTCGATCTCAAGGCGGACCGGGCTCGTCAGCTGGACCGCCGCGTGGCGCTCGCGCTCGGAGTCATGCTCGACACCGGTGAGCGACGGTGAGCGACGAGCGGGAAAGGCCGATCGTCATCACCCCCGACATGCTCGCGACGGGGGCCGACACCCGCGTCGATTTCGAGCGCGGCATGCGCACCGCCCCGCCGCTCATCCTCATGCTCATCGCCGCAAACGTGGCGCTGTTCGGCTGGGAGCTCGCCGCCGGGGCGCTCGCGAGCCGTGAAAGCATCGTGGAGGCGGGCGCCCTGGTGCGCGACCGCGTGCTCGCCGGCGAGTGGTGGCGGCTGGTCAGCGCCACCTTCCTGCACGCCGGATGGGATCACCTCCTCGGCAACTGCCTGGTGCTCTATGTGGTGGGGATGGCCTGCGAGCACGCCTTCGGCTTCGTGCGGACGGCCGTCGTGTACTTCACCAGCGGTCTCACGGGCTCGCTGCTCTCCGGCGCCCTGTCGCCCGGACCGTCGGTCGGCGCGTCGGGCGCGATCTTCGGGGTCGTGGCGGCGGTGGTCGTCGTCTTGTACCGCCACCAGAAGCGCTTCTACCTGCGGGACAAGCGGATCGGCTTCGTGCTCCTGGTTTGGGCGGCGTACCAGATCTCGACGGGCCTCCTGAACCCCTACATCGACAACTACGGACACCTCGGGGGATTCGCGGGCGGCGCGACCGCCGCCTTGCTGCTCGAGCCGAGCCTCTTGTCCGGGCGCTCCACAGGGTAGATTGGGGCCATGGTCACCACCGCCACCGCACCGGAGCGCAAGGTCAGCGCCGCCGAAGCGCGCGAGGTCGCCGAGGCCGCGCGCGAGCAGGAGTGGGTCGCGCCGAGCTTCGTACGCGACCTGTTCCTCGGGAAGTTTCGCCTCGATCTCATCCATCCCTACCCCGAGCAGGATCCCGAGGAGGTGCGGCGGGCGCAGCCGTTCCTCGACAAGCTCGAGCGCCTGCTCCGCGAGCAGGTCGATTCGGACCGCATCGACCGCGAGGGCGAGATCCCCGACGCTGTCATCCAGGGCCTGCGCGACCTGGGCGCGTTCGGGATCAAGATCCCGCGCGAGTACGGTGGGCTGGGCCTCTCGCAGCTGTCGTATATGAAGGCCATCGAGCTGGTCTCGTCGATCGACGGCTCCGTCACGGCGCTCCTGTCGGCGCATCAGTCGATCGGCGTGCCCCAGCCGTTGAAGCTGTTCGGCAGCGACGCCCAAAAGAAGAAATATCTGCCGCGCCTCGCGCAGGGCGCGATCTCGGCGTTCGCCCTGACGGAGCCAGGCGTCGGCTCCGACCCCGCCGCGATGGAGACGACGGCCGTTCCGACGCCGGACGGCCAGGCGTGGCTGCTCAACGGCGAGAAGCTGTGGTGCACCAACGGTACCAAGGCGGAGTTGCTCGTCGTGATCGCGCGCACGCCGTCCAAGGTCGTGCACGGCAAGGAAAGGCGGCAGATCACGGCGTTCATCGTCGAGACCGCGTGGCCGGGCGTGAAGGTCGAGCACCGCTGCCACTTCATGGGCCTGAAGGCGATCTACAACGGCGTGATGCGCTTCACCAACGTCCGCGTGCCCAACGAGAACGTGCTGTGGGAGGTGGGCAAGGGCCTGAAGCTGGGCCTCATCACCCTCAATACCGGGCGGCTCACGCTCCCCATCTCATCGGTCGCCGCCGGGAAGCGCTGTCTCGAGATCTCCCGCCAATGGGCGAGCGAGCGGGTGCAGTGGGGTCGGCCCATCGGCAAGCACGACGCGATCGCCCAAAAGATCGGCGCCATGGCGGCCAACACCTTCGCCATGGAGGCGGTGGCGGAGCTGTGCGGGGCGATGGCGGACCGCGGCGGCTACGACATCCGCCTGGAGGCCGCGATCGCGAAGCTGTACAACTCCGAGGGCGGCTGGCGCATCATCGACGACACCGTCCAGATCCGGGGCGGCCGCGGCTACGAGACCGCCGACTCGCTGCGGGCCCGGGGCGAGAAGCCCGTGCCGGTCGAGCGCATCATGCGCGACTTCCGCATCAACCTGATTTTCGAGGGATCGAGCGAGATCATGCATCTGTTCATCGCCCGCGAGGCGGTGGACAAGCACCTGCAGGTGGCGGGCGACGTGGTGATGCCGGGGAAGTCGGTCGGCGAGCGCCTCCGCGGGCTCGGGCGCGCGGCGCTGTTTTACGGGTGGTGGTATCCGTCGCGCTGGCTGGGCTGGGGGTTCTGGCCCAAGTACGCGGGGTTCGGGGCCCTGGCGGGGCACCTCCGCTACGTGGAGCGAGCCGCCCGGCGCCTCGCGCGCGGCGTGTTCCACGCGATGATGCGCTTCGGGCCCAAGCTCGAGTACCGCCAGGCCGTGCTGTTCCGGCTGGTGGACGTGGGCGCCGAGCTGTTCGCCATGGCCGCGACGTGCGCGCGGGCGCAGTGGCTCCTCAAAAGCGACCCCGCGGCCGGCCGCCGCGCCGTGGACCTCGCGGACCTGTTCTGCCGTCAGGCGCGGGGGCGCGTCGACGCGAAGTTCCGCGAGCTCTCACACAACGCCGACACGCGGACCTATCGGCTGGCCCAGGAAGTGCTGCAGAGCGAGCATCGGTGGCTCGAGCGCGGGATGGTCGAGCTGTCGGACTAAACGGAGGCCATATGGATCACTCGGTGGACCGCCGCGCCTTCCTCGAGGGCGCCGCGGCGGGTGCCGCGGTCCTCGCCTGGCCGCGCTGGGCACCCACGGCGCAGCTCGGTCGAGACGACATTCAGGCAGAAATCGAGCGGCGGCACCACGAAGCCGTCGCGCGGCTCCAGCAGTGGGTCCGCCAACCGTCGATCGCCGCGGAGAATAATGGGGTCGCCGAGGGGTGCGACCTCACGATGCGGCTGCTGCGGGACGCCGGGTTCACCCAGGTCGCGAAGGTGCCCACCGACGGCCAGCCGGGGATCTTCGCGACGCTCGACGCGGGGGCTCCCCGCACCCTGGGCGTCTACTTCATGTACGACGTCAAGCAAGTGGATCCCGCGGAATGGTCGTCGCCGCCGTGGGCCGCGTCGCTCGTCGAGAAGCCCGGCGTGGGCACCGTGCTGATCGGCCGTGGCGCCGTGAACCAAAAGGGCCCCGAAGCGGCGTTCCTCGCCGCACTCCACGCCATCCGCGGTGCGGGTCGGAAACTCCCGGTGAACCTGGTGCTCGTGGCCGAAGGCGAGGAGGAGATCGGCTCGCCGCACTTCGCCCAGATTGTGCGGCGACCGGAGGTGCTCGCCGCGCTCCGGAGCTCGATCGGCATCTTCATGCCTTCGGCCGCGCAGGAGCTCGACGGCAAGGTGATCATGACGCTCGGCGCCAAAGGCGTGATCGAGGTGGAGCTCGTCTCGAGCGGCGAGCGCTGGGGCCGCGGGCCGCAGCGCGACATCCACTCGAGCAACAAGGCGCGCGTGGACAGCCCGGCGTGGCACCTGGTGGAAGCACTCGCCACGCTCGTCTCGCCCGACGGCAACGACCCCGCGATCGACGGGTTCGCCGACAAGGCGCGACCGCTCTCTCCCGCGGAGCAGGCGATGATCGCGGAAGCGGCCAACCGTCTCGATGAGCAGGTGACGAAGCGGCAACTGGGCGTCGACCACTGGGTGCACGACGTGAGCTGGCGGGAGGCGCTCGAGCTCCTGATGTCGCGCCCTACCGTCAACATCGAAGGCCTCGTCGGCGGGTACACCGGGCCGGGTGGCAAGACCATCCTCCCTCACCGGGCGGTCGCCAAACTCGACCTGCGACTCGTCCCCGACATGACGGCAGCCGAGGCACTGGCCGCTCTGAAGGCGCACCTTTCGAAACGCGGCTTCGGGGATGTGGAGGTGAACATGACCGGCGGGTACGACCCCAATAGCACGGCCGCCGACGCCGGGCTCATTCGGGCGCAGACGGCGGTCTATCGGCGCGGCGGGATCGATCCCGTGGTGTTGCCCCGGAGCGCCGGCTCCTGGCCGGGCTACGTGTTCACCGGAGACCCCCTACGGCTCCCCGCGGGCCATTTCGGGCTCGGCCACGGCAGCGGGGCGCACGCGCCGAACGAGTACTACGTGGTCGACTCGAAGAACCCGCAGGTGCAAGGCATGGCCGGCGCGGTGCGCTCGTACGTGGACTACGTGTTCGAGCTCGCTCGCACCAGCTAGCCGGCAGCGGCTGACTACGCCGCCTGGTGGGCGATCATGATGCTCCGCAGCCGCTCGGGCGTCTCTCCGGCGACATCCCCGTAGGGTGCCGGGTGCCCCTGGGCATCCATCACGATGCTCGGGCACACGAAGTCGTAGCGCCGGGCGGCGATCCGGTCGGCCGCGGCCTGGGTCGCGACCGGCGTCGCGATCACGATCTGCGTCGCGCCCAGCTGCTCGGCTACCTTGGCGGCCGCGAGCACCCGCCACGGATAGGTCACCTGGCCGTCGATGATCACCGCGATCCGGCCGGCGAGCCGCTTCACCGGGCGCTCCGTACGGTACAGGATCAGGTCCTGGCTCACGCGCGCGCGGGACTCGTCGATCGCGCTCGCCAGCTTGTCCATCAGCGCACCGCTCGGCTGGAAGTCGGGGTCCATCTCCGACGGGGCCGATTCAGCGATGGCGCCGATCGGCGCCAGGTTCGATCCCAGCTTGATGAACGCCGCGACGAGCACGTCGAACGGGGCCCCCATCGCCTTGGAGGCGTTGGCTGCAATCTCCACGCCTTCGGGGGTGATGCCGAGCAGGAGGCATCCGAGGTAGCCGCGGCCCGCCAGCTGCTGGCCCAACAGGGCGCCGGCGGCAGAGCGCGTCGGGTAGAGCGGAGCCGGTTTGGGAGCGGCGGTCTTGGTCATGTGCGACCCAAAATACAGGGCGGTGGAAGGCGGTGGAAGGCGGTGAAGTTCCACCGCCCTGCTTGTTATCTTTCCCCAGCCATTTCCCAGGACGATTCGCGTGTCGAAGAGCACCCTGTCCGTCACCGACAACCGAACCGGCAAGCAGTACGAGCTCCCCATCCAGGACGGCACGATCCGAGCGGTCGACCTGCGCCAGATCAAGGTGGCGGACGACGATGCGGGGCTGGCGACGTACGACCCGGGGTTTCTGAACACCGCGGCGTGCCGCAGCGCCATCAGCTACATCGACGGCGACAAGGGGATCCTGCGCTACCGCGGCTATCCGATCGAACAGCTGGCCGAGCGGAGCACGTTCCTGGAAACGGCGTACCTGCTGCTCCACGGCGAGCTGCCGTCCGCGGCGGAGCTCGATTCGTGGGTGTACAACGTCACCCACCACACGATCGTCCACGAGAGCATCAAGAAATTCATCGACGGGTTCCATCACGACGCCCATCCCATGGGGATGTTCGTGAGCACCGTCGCCGCGCTCTCGACCTTCTATCCCGAAGCGAAGCAGATCACGAACGAGACGTCGCGCTGGAACCAGATCTTCCGGCTGATCGCCAAGGCGCCCACCCTCGCCGCCTTCGCCTACCGGCACTCGGTGGGCATGCCGTACGCGTACCCGGACAACGACCTATCCTACGCCGGCAACTTCTTGAACATGATGTTCAAGGCGACGGAGGTGAAATACACGCCGAACAAGACCCTCGAGCACGCGCTGGACGTCCTGTTCATTCTCCACGCTGATCACGAGCAGAACTGCTCGACCAGCGCCATGCGGGGGGTCGGCTCGTCGCACTCCGATCCCTATTCGGCGATGGCGGCCGCCGCCGCCGCCCTGTACGGCCCGCTGCACGGGGGCGCCAACGAGGAAGTGCTGAAGATGCTGCGCGAGATCCGCTCGAAGGACAACATCCCGGCGTATCTCGAGCGGGTGAAGCGCGGCGAGTTCCGCCTGTTCGGCTTCGGCCACCGGATCTACAAGAACTACGACCCGCGCGCCAAGCTCATCCAGCGGGTCGCCGAAGAGGTGTTCGACGTCACCGGGAAGAACCCGCTCATCGACATCGCCGTGGAGCTCGAGCGGATCGCGCTCCAGGAGGACTACTTCGTCACGCGGAAGCTGTACCCCAACGTGGATTTCTACTCGGGGATCATCTACGAAGCGATGAAGTTCCCGATGGACATGTTTCCGGTGCTGTTCGCCATCGGGCGGACGCCGGGATGGCTGGCGCAGTGGCAGGAGATGCTGCTCGACAAGGAGCAGAAGATCGCCCGCCCGCACCAGATCTATACGGGTGCCGACAAGCGGGACTACATGCCGATCGAAAATAGAGGCTAAAGGGAGCGGATCGCGACGTGTAGGGGCGCAGCATGCTGCGCCCCTACGTCGTTTTACCTCCGGCGACGGCCTCCGCTCCGGGCGCGGACCGACCGCCCCGGCTTGGGCTGCTCCGCCTGGAGCGGCTTGGGTTGCAAGGGTTTCACCGACGGCTCAAAGCCGGGGATGACTTCCCGTGGGAAGATCTGGCCCACGAGCTTCTCGATGTCCCCCATGAGCAGCCACTCGTCGGGCGACAGCAGCGTGAGCGCGAGCCCGCGCGCGCCGGCCCGCGCCGTGCGGCCCACGCGGTGCACGTAGATCTCCGCATCGTGCGGCACGTCGAAGTTCACCACCATCCGGATGCCGTCCACGTCGATGCCGCGCGCCGCGATGTCGGTCGCGACCAGCACGTCCGCCTCGCCTGAGCGGAACGCGTCCAGGGTGCGGGTGCGGTGGCTCTGGGCCTTGTCGCCGTGGATGGCGTGCGCCGGAATCCCCTCACGCCGCAGGAACGTCACCAGCTTGTCCGCGCCGTACTTCGTGCGCGTGAACACCAGCGTCTGGCCCGCCGGCTTCGCCTGCAGGATGCGCGCGAGCACGCCGCGCTTCTGGAGCTTGTCGACCGCGACGACGACGTGCTCGATCCCTTCCGCGGGTTTCGCCCGCCGCCCGATCTCGACGGAGGCGTGGCCGTCGAGGGCCGTACGGGCGAGTGCGTCCACCTCGAGCGACACCGTCGCCGAAAAGAGCATCGTCTGGCGCTCTCGCGGGAGCGCCCGCAGGATGCGGCGCACGTCCGGCGCGAACCCCATGTCGAGCATGCGGTCGGCCTCGTCGAGCACCAGCACTTCGAGCCGCGAGAAATCCACGTGGCCGCGCTCCATGTGGTCGAGCAAGCGGCCCGGGGTCGCGACCACGATGTCGACCCCGCGCGCCAGCGCGCGGGTCTGCGGCTCCATCCCGACGCCGCCGTAGATCGCCGCGGCGCTGACGTCCAGGTGACGCCCGTATGCCCGCGCGCTCTGCAGCACCTGCTCGGCGAGCTCACGCGTGGGCACCAGGATGAGTGCGCGCAGGACGTGGTTCACGCCGTTGCGCGACAGGCGCTGCAGGATCGGCAGCATGAACGCCGCCGTCTTCCCGGTGCCGGTCTGGGCGGACCCGATGAGGTCGCGTCCGGCGAGGGCGAGCGGAATCGCTTCCTGTTGAATGGGGGTGGGCTGCTCGTAGCCTTCGTCGGCCACGGCGCGCACCAGCTCGGGCGCGAGCCCGAGAGAGGTAAATGGCATTACTGATTGCTTCCTTTCGCAATACACACACACGCACGCTGCCGGTGGCTCATGCCACCGCGCTGCAGCGTCACTCTCGTTGTGAACCTGGGGAATGAGACCGGGCGTGTGTACAGCGCCGGAACCCGCTCCTGAGCGGGACCGTCCTTCGGAAGGATGCCAGCTCTTGGTTCAAGACAACCCTAACTACGTGGAGGTCAAACGTCAAGGAGATACGTGGAGGGTTCTATTTGACGCCTCTTGGTTCCTGATCCCACCACCACATCGGCGGCAGGGCTCTCTGCCGCGGCCACACTTCATCCAGCGTTCCGCCGTCGTACAGTCGCCCGTTCTTCATCACGTAGCGAACCTTCTCGGTGTTGTGGATGTCGTCGAGCGGGTTCGCGTCCAACACCACGAGATCGCCGAGCTTGCCGGGCTCGAGCGAGCCCAAGTCCCGGTCCATCCCGATGCCGTGGGCGCCGTCGAGTGTGCCCACCTTCAGCGCCTCCCGCGGCGTCATCCCGCCGCCGACCATGGCCCAGAGCTCCCAGTGGCAGCCCAACCCGTCGAGCTGGCCGTGACACCCCAGGCCGACGTGGCCCCCGGCCCGGACGATGGCGGCCGCGGATGCCGCGATGCGCGGAAACACGTACTGATTCTCGCGAAACCAGGGCCGGCGCTCGGCCCGCTGATCGATCTCCTCGTGGGGGAGGAAGCGCCGGATCTTCGCGTTGTCGTGGATGTCGTAGCGCTCGTAGAAGTAGTTCTCGCTGAACGGCCCGCCGTAGGACACGAGCAGCGTCGGGGTGTAGGTGATCCCCGACTGCGCGGCGAGCTGCACCGCGTCGCCGTAGAGCGGCATGATCGGGAAGCTGTGCTCCGACCCGGGGTAACCGTCGAGCTGGACGGTCTGGTTCATCTTGAAGTCCAACCCGCCTTCGATCGTGGGCATCAGGCCGAGCTCCTGCGCCGCCATGATCACCCACTGGCGCTGCTTCCGGTTCCCCGCCATGTACTGCTTGATCGTGTTCGTGTGGTAGAACTCGCTGTAGCGCTTCAGCGTGTTCCGCACGTCATCGAGGCTGGTCCAGTTCTCCTCGAGGTACGCGCCGAACACGCCGGGCCCGGTATGATAGATCCGGGGGCCAAGGAGATCGCCCGTCTCGACCTGGTCGGCGTACGTGAGGACGTCCGTGGTGGACGTCTGCGGATCGCGCGTGGTGGTGACGCCCCACGCCAGATTCGCGAGATACTTCCACACCGCCGTCTCGTGAATGCCCCACGTGGGCCACGGATGGGCATGGATGTCGATCAGGCCGGGGATGACGGACTTCCCCGTCACGTCGATGACACGCGCGCCGACGGGCGCCGGGCAGGTGGCCGCCACACACGCGATCCGGCTGTCCGTCACCACGATGTCGCCCTTACCGATCAGCTCGTCACCCTTCATGGTGATGATCCGGGCGCCCCGCAACACCACCGAGCCGCGGGGCACGTCGCGCCGCACCCGGATCGTCACGTCCACCCGCTCCGCCTCGTACGCCGGCAGCTTGGCGAGCGAGTCCGCGCGGGCCTTGGCCACGGAGTCGGGTTTTTCCTTCGTCGCTTGTTTGAGCGAGTCGGCACGGATCGAGTCGGCCCGCGCTTTGAGCTTCGCGAGCGAGTCGCCGAGGGCCGGCGCATACCGGAAGAAGCTGCGCCCGATGGACCAGTGCACCGTCCGGCCGTCGCTCGCCCAGCCGATGAAATCGCCGCCGACGCGGGTGAGCCGGTGCACCGGGAACGGCGCGGCAGAGGTGTCCGACACGTTGATCGCCGGGGGCGTCGCGCCCACGAGCGGCAGCGTCACGAGGTATACGTAGTTGCTGGCGGTCGCGAGCACCCGGCCTGAATCGGGGGCGATGAGGATCTCGTCCGCGGGGAACGGCTGTGCGTCGGGCAGGTTGAGCGTGAAACCGGTGACCTTGATGTGCACCCGGCGATCGGTGCCGTCGTACCGCATCGAGACCAGCCCTTCGTTCGCCTCGTACAGATAGATCCGGCTCGGATCGCGGCTGAAATGCGGCCGACCGCCGCCGGCAATCGGTGTCACGCGGGTAGTGGGTCCGCCTGCCGCGGGGAGCCAGGCGAGCTCGTACCCCGGCCCGGTCTGCTCGCTGATGCGCGGCCCGCGCGGGCCCTTGATCACCACGATGCGCTGACCGTCGGGCGACCACACCGGGTGGTCGTAGAATGCGGGCTCCGGCGTGAGGCGCTGCGCCTTGCCGCCGCCCCGAGCATCGGCGCGCACCTTCTCGACGTAACCCCCAGCGTCGGTCCATGTGACGTAGGCGATCCACTGGCCGTCGGGCGACCAGGTGGGCACCTGCTCGTGCACCGAGTCGCTCGTGAGGCGGCGCGGCGCGCCCCCCGGCAGGTCCATCACGTACAGCTTGTCGAGCGCGCTGAAGGCGAGCCGCCGGCCGTCCGGGGACGGCGCGGCATCGCGAATCTGCTTCACGACAATGTCCCCCGTGTCCACCCGGGTGTCGAATCGCACCAGAGGGCCGAGGTCTTGGTGCACGTGGGCGGTGAAGGGGATGGGGGTGACCCGCCCCGAGGGCACGTCCACGCGCCAGATCTTCCCGCCGTAGGAGACCACGAGCGCTTTCGAGTCGGGGGTGAACGACGATCCCGGCATGAGGTCGCGCGTGAAACGGGATTCCTGGTCGTCGCGCTGCACCGGGTAGACGAGCCACTGCTCGTCACCCGAGGCGAGGTTCCGCAACCGCAGCCCGGTCTCGGCGTCGTGGCGCGTCGCGTAGACGAGCCAGCGCCCGTCCGGGGAGAGCACCGGACGCATCGCGCTGCCGTACACGTCGGTCTGCGGGAACACCTTTCCCGTCTGACGGTCGTAGATCGCGAGCTCCCACTGCGGAAAGCTCAGGTTGTAGCCGAAGCCCCCGCGGTGGCGCGCGTACCACAGGTAGCGCGCGTCGGGACCGAAGGCAGCCCCGAGCGCGTTGTTCGCGGTGCCACGTCCCGGGGGACCGGGCGCCGGCCCCTTGTCGTCCTTCGTGAGACTGATCCCCGACCCGCCGTCCTTGTGGTACAGCCAGATTTCGTACGTGCTGCCGAGCGGCATGCCGGTCTTGGATGCCACGATGTAGTCGCCGTCCGGCGTCCACTCAGGCGAGGCATACAGGCTCTTGTCGCCTTTCGTGACCGTGCGCGCGTTGGCACCGTCGGTATCGCAGATCCAGATGTTCTCCGAGCCCGACCGATCGGACAGGAACACGATCGTCTTGCCGTCGGGCGAGTAGCGGGGCTGCGAGTCGAACGCGGGTCCCGAGGTGATCCGCTTCGCATCCGCCCCCGAGAGCGGCAGGGTGTACAGGTCGCCCAGGAGCTCGAAGACGAGCGTCTGTCCGTCGGGCGACACATCGAGCGAGATCCAGGTCCCCTCCGATGTGGTGAAGTCGACGGTGCGCGTGGGCTTCAAAGGCAGGGTGTCCGGCCGCTGGGCGGCGAGGGGCAGGCACGGGACGACGCCGGCGAGGAGCGTCGCGGTCAAGAGCCTTCGCATCACTGGACTCCGGGGTGGAAAGCGACGGCGTGCCGGGAACGGAGGCGTAAACCTGGAGGCCCCGAGCACACGCGTCAAGCAAGGTGTTGACAAATCCCGCTCTCCCGGCGATCATCCACCCCGAGCGATAACGAACCAGAGACTGTTTTTCTAGGACCTGGGCTACCGCCCAGGTCGTTTCGTTTCTGGGGCTCCTCGACTGGAGAGACCGCGTGGAAGTGACCGTAGGCGACGGCGACCGTTTGGAATACGTGTTGAAGAAGTTCCGTCGCCAGATCACGAAAGCCGGACTGTTTCAGGACATGAAGCGGAAACGCTTCTACGAGAGCCCTGGCGCTCTACGGCGACGGAAGGACAAGGCAGCGGCACGCCGCAAGGTGAAGTCCGCACGACGTCGCGAACAACATTAAGTCAGGAGTACAGCAAGATGGCACGCATCACCGGTATCGTGAAGTGGTTCAACGACGCGAAGGGCTTTGGTTTCATCACGCCCGAGAACGGCGAGAAGGACTGCTTCGTGCACCACACCGCGATCCAGGCACAAGGGTTCAAGTCGCTCGCCGAGGGCGAGCGGGTCGAGTTCGACGTCGTGCAGGGACAGAAGGGTCCGGCGGCGCAGAATGTCGTGAAGCTCTAACCGAGCGGCACGACCGGTACAAAGACGAGCGGCGCCGTCCCGAGGGACGGCGCCGTTTGCATTATTTGAGCACGATCCGCATCGCGTGCGTATCCAGATCGATGTCCCACGTCGTGATGCGCGGCCGCAGGAACTCGTCACAGTCGCGCGGCGTGAGCGATGCGGCATCGGCGTCGAGGAACTCGAGCAGGCGCATCCGGGCCTGGAGGTAGGTGCACCCCTCCCGCACCGCCGCCATCCGCAACCCCACTTCGTCCTCGAGCTTGCGGTTCACGAATCCTTGCGCCACCAGGAGCAGCCGGCCGACGATCACCCGCTCGAGCTCGGCACCCTCCGGCCGCGCGAACCGCCGCTGCAGCAACCGCTGACGCTCGGGCGCGCACAGCTCCAGCACCTGGCGGCACACCTCTGGATCAGGCCGTCCGGCGGCCACCGCCGCCGCGCGCTCGGCGCGCGCGCACGTCGGCAGATCGTTGCGGTGCAGCCGCAGGAACTTGGTCATGGGAGTATACAGGTCGCTGCGGCCCGGGGCGGGGGGGCGGCGCCGGCCCGACACCAGGTCCGCCATATAGTCTTCCGAAACCTGAACCGCCTCAGCGAGCTCGCGCGGCGTGCGCTTGAGCTCCCGCAGGCGACGGCGGAGCAGTTGACCCACCTTCACAGGATCCTTGAGCGGGAGCGCTGCAGGCATCTCGAGCGAACTCCTTTCGGACGGCACAAGAAAAGGCCCACGAGTGCAGAGAGCGGGCTGTCAGCACACCGCGGGCGAATGGCGCTAAATATAGCTAGGACAGGGCGTTAATGGTACCCCGCCCCCCCCGCCCCCCGCCCCGAAGCGCCAATTCAGCCTCGGCAGCGCGTTTCCGGGCCAGCGCCAGCGACCCCACGGCAATGATCACCGCGAAGCTGAACCATTGGATGGCGTACGAGAGGTGGGGGCCGTTGGACAGCTCAGGGATCGGCCAGCGCCTGAGCGCGGCGGCGGGGGGAGGGACGGTCGGACTGTCGGACGGGACCTGCTGCACGAGGAATGGCAGCAGCGGATACGGCAGCGAGTCACGGAGCGTGGCGGGGTCCACGTCCCCCCGGGACCGGGGCGCGCGCATCGCCAGACCCAGCACGGCGCCGCTGTCCCCCTCCCGGTACGCCTCCCGGTCTACGTGGTACGCGTCGGGAGACGGTGCCCAGCCCCGGTCCACCAGAACCGCGGAGCCGTCGGGGAGCCTGAGCGGCGTCACCAGATCCACGCCCGGCACACCTTGGTAGCTCCTGGGTCGCCAGAACCGTTCACGCCCGTAGTCGTAGCGGCCGCGGGCGCGCACGCGACGGTCGCGCGCCGAATCCAGGGGGACTCCGCCGGTGAGCGCGAGCGGGGGCAGCGCGCGGGCGGCGAGCACGACCGCGTTGCGCTCGCGGCGCTGCCGTAGCCGATCGAGCTGCCACAACCCGGCCCCCGTGCATCCTGCGGCCACGAGGAACGCCACGACCAGGGCCGCCAGGTCCCGCCGATCGGCCATCACCGTGCACCACTCACGAGGGCCAGCTTCGCCCCCCGCGGAAGCCGGCGCAGGGCGGCCTCACGCCGCAGCGCCGCCGACCGATCCGGCTGGCGCTCCTGAAACACCAGGCGCACGGGGCGGCGCGCGCGTGTGTACGCGCTCGCGGTCCCCGCTCTATGCCGCACCAGGCGCTTCGGGAGGTCGTTGGTGATGCCCGTGTACAGAGAGCCGTCACGACAGCGAAGCATGTACACCGTCCACACCCGTCCCTCGTCTCTCTTCCCGCGTCCCCTACTCCAACGCGGCGTCGAGCGTGATCTGCGGGATGCCGGCGAGCGCCTTCGACACCGGGCACCCGCGCTTCGCTTCCTCGGCGGCCTTCTGGAACCCGGCCTGATCGAGGCCCGGCACCCGCCCCCGCACTTTGAGCTCCATCTTGGTGATCTTGGGCGCCCCGTCGACCATGTCCATCGTGCACGCCGCCGTGGTCTCGACCCGGGTGACGGGCTTCCCCGCCTTCTCGAGCCCGGCCGACAGCGCCATGCTCAGGCAGGCGGCGTGCGCCGCGGCGATGAGCTCTTCGGGGTTCGTGCCCTTCTTTCCCTCGAACCGGGTTGCAAACGTGTACGGGCCGCTGAACGAGCTGCTCGCGGCCTTGAAGTTCCCCTTCCCGTCCTTGAGCTTGCCTTCCCAGACCGCCGTCGCTTGACTCGTGGGCATCGTCCCGACTCCGCTGAAGGTGAGAGTCGGAAATCTGGCGGAACCGCCGAGGGGACGCTACGCTTGGGGCGCGCGTCGCCCGCGACAGAGAGGGAAACCGACGATGGCCACGAAGAAAACGAAGGCCCGGCGTCCCGCCCGGAAACGCCCCGCGTCTCGTCCCGAGCGGCAGCAGCCCGAGTCGCTGCGGCTCCGCTCCATGGCCGCGTCGTTCACGGTGAACGACCTGGACAGGAGTGTCGCCTGGTATCGCGATGTGCTGGGCTTCATCGTCGGCGAGCGCTGGGAAGAGGGGGGGATGGTCCGCGGCATCCAGATGAAGGCCGGCAGCTGCGACATCATGCTCGGCCAGGACGATTTCGCGAAGGGACGGGATCGCAAGAAGGGCGACGGCTTCCGCCTGTGGGTGGCGACCGTGCAGGACATCATCGCCGTGGCGGCGCGCATCAAGGCGACGGGGTGGGCGCTCGACCGCGAGCCGTCCGAAACCCCGTGGGGCGACTGGGCGTTCGCGGTCACCGATCCGGACGGGTTCAAGATCACGGTGATTCAGGAGTAGCAATGCGGAATGCGGAGTGCGGATTGCGGAATTGAAGGACGCGCATGCTCTTGTTCCTGACCGTCACTTCACTGGCGCTTCAAGCCTCCGTGGCCGACACCTCTCCGTTCCGCGCGCTCCCGCTCCCCGCGCCGAACCGCGTGCGCGGCGCGTCGGGCGCGCCCGGCCCCGACTACTGGCAACAGCGCGCGGACTACGTGATCCGCGCGACGCTCGACACGACGGGCTCGCTGCTCCGCGGCACCGAGCGGATCCACTACGAAAACCATTCTCCTGACACGCTGCGGTTCGTGTGGGTGCAGATCGAGCAGAACATCTTCGCGAAGCACAGCGTGACCTACGCCCTGAACCAGCCGCCGCTCCACTTCGCGGGTGGTGCGGTGTTCGACTTCACGGGCAAGGGATTCCTCGGCGGGATCACGATGGAGCGCTTTGCCTCCGCGGGCAGGGAGCTACGGCGCACGGAGTACGGGACGATGATGCGGGTCGAGCTGCCGCGCCCGCTCGCCCCCAAACGGATGATCGACTTCGACGTCGCGTGGCACTTCCCCGTACCGCCCTATGGTGGCGGCCGCATGGGACGGATCGGGACGCGTCTGTACCAGATCGGCCAGTGGTACCCCCGCATGGTGGTGTACGACGATGTGCACGGTTGGAATCCCCTGCCCTACATCGGCGCCGGAGAGTTCTATCTCGAGTACGGTGACTTCGACGTGACACTCACGCTGCCCGTGGGGTTCGTGGTGGCGGCCACCGGCACGGTTCAGAACCCGCTCGCGGGGTGG
>Ga0209761_1000117_pt1 | contig 41352 bp, 43 predicted proteins | sample GraSoi013_1_40cm_4_FD_185818 | JGI IMG/M metagenome (GOLD analysis project Ga0209761, IMG submission 185818) | Grasslands soil microbial communities from the Angelo Coastal Reserve, California, USA - Sample 09_25_2013_1_40cm (SPAdes) (version 2) | ecosystem: Environmental > Terrestrial > Soil >... | reverse complement strand
CGGGTTTGGGGCTCGTGGCCGTCGGGATCGGCGGGGGTTTGCTCCTCTTCGGCCTGCAGGTCCTCCTCGGGCCAATGGATTTCGCGACCACGTTCAACGGGCAAGTCCTAAGGGACGCAATCGCGTACCCGACCGGCGTGTCCCTTGCGACCCCCGCCGTGCTAATCCTCGCGGTGCTCGGCGGACGTCGCACCGGTCTCGCGACCCTTGCGGCGGCGGTGTACACAGGCCTGCGTTCCCTGATGATCGTGGGCCAGTTCGCCCTCCCGCCCCCAGTTCTTTTCCTTGCGCCGGTGGTGGATCTGGCATTCCTCGTCCTTCGACACCGGAGATTCGGACTCATCGCGGCGACCTTGACGGGGGGCACATGGGCGGTCCTGTTTTACGTCGTCTATCTGATCCTCCGCGGGTTCGCGATGGATCCCCTCTTCGTCGCCCTCTTCTCCTTCACGGTCTTCATCGCGGGAGGCGTGAGCGGAGGCATCGGATTGGCAGTCGGACGCATGGTGCAGAAGCTGGAGAGCACCGCCGCGGCCTCGCCGCCTGCGGACATCCGAGTAGCCGCGATTCCCGCTAGCTAAGGTGCAACGAGGTGCGGGGCGCGGGAATCGAACCCGCGTTAGAAGCTCATTCCGGCCCGGATCCGGAGGTCACGAGACCGTGGGAAGCTTCTGTCCTACCACTAGACTAGCCCCGCTCGACGGCGAGAGACGCGCCGGAGTATTTTTGAATTCGGATGGTCAAAGAGCGCGAAGTGCAAGGAAGGCAAGTACTAAGCCAACCACGACCGGAAGTTCGCCGACGTCCATGATCAAGAGCGCCCGCGCGAACCCTCGCTGACTGAGATCTCGGATTCGGTTCGAGAATCCGGCGGCAACCGGAAACGCGACCGTGCCCACGCCGAAGGCCTGGAAGCTGCCGATTGCGCCGGACAAAGCGGGATCCGGGGCTACAGAACCTCCCGCCAGAACGGAGTCCGCGTACCCGAGGAGAATAAGCAGCAAGACAAGCGCGAAGACCACCGCCGTCGTCGGCACGACGGACAGGGGGAGCACTCGGCCGAATCCGGGCCCGAGAAAGGCCCCGAGCCGACTTCGCACGATCGCGGTTTGTGCCACGATGGCCGCGGACGACGCGACGGAAAAGGCGAACGACGCCCAGAGCAGGAGCGGTTCCAATCGGACGACGCTTCCGGTAGCGAGGGCATCGATGGCATCCAGGACAGGCCGGGCTAAGGCATACGAGATGACCCCGAATATGACCGGCATTCCCGAGTACCCGAGGAAGACGAGGATTCGCGCTGTCGAAGTCTGGTGAGTCGCGTCAGGCCCCTCCCGCGCGAGGTCTTCCCGCGCCGACTGCAACGAAAGGAGCGCAATCAGCCAAGCGACGAACGGTACGACGATGAGGAGGACGATTGCCTGCAGCCCCGCCACAGCCGATAATCTGGCTGGCGAAGTTAAGCTTACTTGACCGTCTCGAGCTGCGAAATCACGTTCCAAATGAGGGTCCGGCCGTGGAGCGGGATGTTCGGATCGTTCGCGAGATCGTCCATGATCATGATCGCGCTCGTGACGCGGAGGTCGAGCGCCTCATTCTTCTTCGCGAGGCGAGCCTTCGCTTCCGCCGCCCCGCGCCGGATGTTCCTCGGGACCGACGTGTCTTCGGCGATCTGGTCGAGGACGTCCATGATTTGCTTCAGCTTCACTTCGGTGTCCATCTGACCATCTCCCGGCGTGGTGCGTCGCCCTCAACTTTGCGCCCTCGATTGTCCGCCTTCCTTGTAGGTCGTGACGACCATCAAGGTCTTCGTGTCCTTGATTCCCGGAATCGGCGCGAGGCTCGAGAGCACGAAGTCTTTCAACCCCTTATAGTTCTTGAATCGCGCTTTCGCGATGATGTCCGTGTCCCCCGTCACCAGAAACACGTCTTGAATCACCTCGAACTTCGCGATTTCCGTGGCGATCCGGTCCGCCTCTTTCGTGTCCACCTTCAAGGTGATGACGGCAGCGACTTGGTCCTCTCCGTACAGGGCGGTGAGGGCTTGTTCCATGTCGCTTCCGATCGCCATATCGCGAGGGATGGGAGGCCCTCGTAATTAAGGTTTATCCGCGCACGTTCGAAAACTCATTGAGGAACAGGCGTTCCACACTTGGGGCAGTACGCGTCGTCAGAAAGAAGGCTCGCGCCGCATGAGCTGCACGCCGCCGGAGCGAGACGTGCACCGCATTTGCGACAGAACATATCGTCCTCGGCAAGAGACGCCCCGCACGTAGGACATTCACGACCACTGGGCTGCGGAGGCGATTGCGGCGCAGCCGGGGTGATGGACACATCGACTTTTTCACCTGCGGCCGCGCGCTTTGACTGCCGCGCAATCGTGAGCGCGGAGGCGTAGTCCTTTGCATCGAACCGGGTCTTCGCGGACTCCAAGAGTTGCGTAGCCTGGGACACATCGCGACCGCCGAGACGTCCTTGTTCTACCGCGGTCCCGGCGACCTCGATCGAGAACTTCGATTGGAGCATGTTCGGTGGAATTTCCTTCTGCAACATTTCCTTGGTCGTCATCTCGTCCGTCGAGCCTCCCCCCGAGAACCGATCCAGTTTCGCCAGATCCCCTTTTGAAGCCTGTGCCGCCTTGAGGGCGAGCAGCCGATCTTTCGCCTTCGCGGTCAGGTCCATGGCCACGTGGTAGTTGTGCCGCGCGTTCGCCGTCTGCGCCTCTTGCATCCATGCCTCGGCTTCCTCGCTCCGGATCCCTTGGCGCTGGAGGCTCGACATGATTGCCTTGGTCGTGATGATCGCGTTGTGCGCGTTGTCCTGAAGTTCGTCGTCGCGCTTCGCCGTCCGGACGCGACGGTTCTTCATCTTCTTTCGAAGGTACCGAGTCTCGAGGAAGGTCGCGATGCCGAGCGAAACAAGGAGGAGGACAACCGCGACGGTCACCGCGTCGTCGGCCATAGGTGGCGGCGCATGTTGGGCGATGCCATAAAAGTGTTTCCCCTCCCTTTTCCCGGATGATTCCGTGCCGGGTGGGGTGGCGGCAAGCGCCTCAGCTGAGGACGTCCGCCAGACGTCCTTGTTTCTGGGCGACCCGGATCTCCCTCGCGATGCGGCGGCCCGTCGACATCCCGGGCTCTGCGAGGTCGGCGTATGGGGATCCACCGATGAACAGGTTCGTCCCGGCGACGATGCGCGTCGAGATCTCGAAGACCTTGAACTCGAGCTTGTCCGACACGATTGTCTCCAGACAGAATGGACCAATCATGCCGCCGAACAGGGCGATCGATCGCTCCACCGTCCGCTCTCCCATCTCGAACGCCTTCGGGAGGAGCGACTCCCGCAAGACGACCGGCATGTTCCCCGTCACGACGAACGTCGGCAGGAGGCCCATCTTGCGCAACGCCTCCTGGGCCCCGAGCTTGTACATCTCGTCGATGTTCGCTTCGTCCCGCCGGTCCACTCCGAGCATCTCGAGGCCCCCTTTCGAGAGCGTGTAGCCCGACGTCGCGAATGGCGAGTAGAAGTAGTGGATGTAATACCGGGTCCCGACGACGTACTCTTGGATCGTAAATTTCATCCCGGGCTGGATCGACTCTTTGAAGTCCTCGTAGTTCTTCGCGATGAAGGAACCGCGGCCACCCTTGGCCCCGTAGTACTTCACGAACACCGGGCGATCGATGTCCTTGGGGTGTTCGATCTGCAGCGGCATCGGGACGCCCGCCGACGTCAACCATTCCCGTTGTTTGTCCCGGTCCGATTCCCATCGGAGGACCTCGCGATTTCCGAACGTCGGGATGGGGAGCTTTGCGAACACATCCGCGCCCATGTATTCCACGAACGAGCCGTGCGGGACCGTGACAGCCTGGCGGGCGACCAGGTCGTCCGCCTGGTCGAGGATGTCCGCGTACGAGTCGACGATCAAGAATTCGTCCGGCTTCGCCAGGGGAAATGCGTCGTAGAACCGAGGCCGTTGGCCGATCGCAATCCCCAGGGTACGGAAGCCCTCCTGCCGGGCGCCGTGGAAGATCTGAAGCGAGGAATGAGAACAGACCGTCGCGACGACGATGTCCTCGTAGTCCTCGAGGATCGACGCGATGGCCTTCCGCGTTACCATTACGATACGAATCGTTTCGATGGTTAAAGCTTTTCACCGCGGCTGATCGCGTCGGCCACCCGAATCGCTCGGACCGTCTCGCGGACATCATGGACGCGGACGATGTGGGCGCCTTTCGCTACCGCGAGCGACGCCGCTGCGATGCTCCCGAAAAGGCGCTCGCCGGACTCCCCGCCGCCGAGCTGTTCGATGAACGACTTTCTCGAGACGCCGACGACGACCGGATGGCCGAGGGCCACGATTCGATCGAGGTTTCGCAGGAGTGCGATGTTGTGCTCTCGGGTCTTCCCAAACCCGACGCCGGGGTCCACGGCGATGGCCTCGGTCGCAGCGCCCGCCGCCTCGAGAGCCCGAATCCGCTCGACGAGAAAGGAAGAGACCTCCCCGACGACGTCGTCGTACTGCGGATGGGTCTGCATCGTCTTTGGGTTGCCGAGCATGTGCATCACGACGGCTCCAGCCCGGCTCTCCGCGACGACCCTCACCATGGCGGGCTCCCTCATTCCGGAGACATCGTTCACGATTGAGGCGCCGGCGTCAATTGCCTTCGCGGCGACGTCAGGTTTCATCGTGTCGACGGACAGGGGGATGTCGACCTTCTTGGCGAGATCGTGGATCACCGGTCCAATCCGGCGCCACTCTTCGTTCGCGGCCACGGGCTCCGAGCCCGGCCGGGTCGATTCGCCGCCGACGTCGAGCAAATCGGCGCCCTGTTCCACCATCTCGAGGCCATGGTGCAATGCTGCGTCCGGGTCGAAGTAGCGGCCTCCGTCGGAGAACGAATCGGGCGTGACGTTGAGAATCCCCATCACGCGCATCCGGTCGAGGGAGATCTCCCCGGTCCGATGACGCCAGACACTCGCCGTGTCCCCCATTTCGGACGAAGAAGGGTGGATGCCTATTTCACGGTGCGCGCCGCCCGGCAGGAGCTTTATACCTCCGAACGATAAGCGGGGACCATGCGGGTCCTGTTCCTCCATGTGGATTACCTCGAGTACGAGGTGAAGGAGAAGGCGCTGAAGGGAGTCCCAGACGTGCCGCAATCGAAGCGGCACGGTCGGATCGAGGAGGCCCTGGTCTGCTTCATCAGCGCGGAGAAGCGGGACGAGGCCAATCCGGCGGGCATCGCGAGGGCGGCGGCCGAGAACGTCGCCGACGTCGCCGGCCAGCTGCACACGAAGCGAATCGTCCTCTATCCGTATGCCCACCTCAGTTCGTCCCTCGCGGCCCCGGGCCCCGCCCAAGAACTGATCGCCTCCCTGGAAAAGGAACTCGTCGCGCGCGGTTTCGACGTCCACGCCTCGCCGTTCGGATACTACAAGTCCTTCCGGGTCGCCGTGAAGGGCCATCCGCTCAGCGAGCTCTCCCGCGAAATCGTCGCCGAGGCCACGGCCGAGGGCAAGGAGGAACTCTCGACGGCCCTGAAAGCGGAGGCGAAACTCGTCTCCCATTGGCACATCCTCGAGCCGAACGGGGCCGTCCATCACCTCTCAATCCAGGACGGAAAGGTCAGCGGTTTCCATTTCGAGGGTCACGACCGGCTCCGGAGGTTCGCGACGTACGAGATGGCGAAGTCGCGGGAGGCGAAGGAGGAGCCGCCCCACGTCCGTCTGATGCGGGAGCTCGAACTCGTGGACTACGAGCCCGGCTCCGACCCCGGGAACCTGCGCTACTATCCCAAGGGTCGGTTGATCAAAGGCCTCCTCGAGGAGTTCGTCACGGAACGGCTTCGGGAATACGGGACGATGGAGGTCGAGTGCCCGGTCATGTACGACTTCGAGCACCCCGCCCTGAAGTCGTACCTGGATCGTTTTCCGGCCCGGCAGTACATCGTCCAGACGCCGAACAAGCGCGCCTTCCTGCGGTTCAGCGCGTGCTTCGGGCAGTTCCTGATCATGAAGGACATGGTGATCTCGTACAAGCAGCTGCCCCTCTCCCTTTACGAGATGACCCGCTATTCGTTCCGGGCGGAACAGCGAGGCGAGGTGGCCGGCCTGCGGCGGTTACGGGCCTTCACGATGCCGGACTGCCACGCCCTCGTCTCCGATGTCGCCATGGCGAAGGAGGAGCTCATGGTGCGCTTCGAGGTCGCATGGAACCTCCTCCAAGACTGCGGCCTCTCGATCCCCGACGACTTCGAAGTCGGCATGCGCGTGACGAACGGGTTCTGGGATGCGAACAAGGACTTCGTCGCGGCCTACGCCAAGCGCTGGGGCAAGCCAATCCTCGTCGAGATGTGGTCCGACCAGTTCTTCTATTTCGTCATGAAGTACGAATGGAATTTCGTCGACGCGAACGATAAGGCGGCGGCGCTCACGACGGACCAGATCGACACCGAGAATGCGGAACGCTTCGGCATCACGTTCACGGACGAAGCGGGAAAGAAACGCCACCCGCTGATCCTGCACCTGTCTCCGAGCGGGGCGGTCGAACGCGTGCTCTACGCCCTCCTGGAGAAGGCTGCCGCGGCGATGAAGGCTGGCAAAACGCCGATCCTGCCGCTGTGGCTCGCGCCGACCCAGGTCCGCATCGTCCCCGTGGGCGGCGACCAGCGGGAGTACGCGCGGTCCCTGCTCGACCGGCTTCCGGACGTGCGCACCGACCTTGACGACTCCGACGACACGCTCGCGAAGAAGATCCGGACTGCGGAGAAAGAATGGATTCCCTACATCGTCGTGGTCGGGAAGACGGAGATCGAGAGCGGGAACCTGAACGTCCGGGTGCGGGAGACGAAGGAGCAGACCGAGATGTCGGTCGACGCCCTCCGAAAGCAGATTCTCGCCAGGACGAAAGGCCTCCCGTTCCGGGCGCTGGCGGAACCGGCGCTCCTCAGCGCGCGGCCCATCTTCCGAGGATAGCGGGTATTCTCCTTTCTCGAACCTGAGAACCGAGGCGCCCGGCTTTATGGACCTCGCCTCCATCGAGCGCCCGGATGGCCTTCCTCAAACGGGAGCACGTCGAGCTGCTGATCGGAATCGGCGTCCTCGCCCTCGGTCTGGGCCTGCTCGTGTTCACGTTCTCCCACGCCCTGGCAATCGCGACGGCTCCGGGTGACTTCTTCCGCGGTCAGATGCCGCAGCAGACCCCCACGGGCCCCAGCGCGTCGTTCACCTGGGATACGAACGGTGCCAACGCGACGACCGTGCAGGACACCTCCCGCCAAGGCGATGTCGCGATCACGTCATGGAACTGGAATTTCGGGGACGGGACCCGCGTCTCGGGTCAGAATCCGGGATCCCACGCGTACGCGAATGCAAGCGTATACCAGGTCAGCCTGACCGTGCGCGACAGCAACGGGAAGGAGAGCCGGGCCGTGGCACAGGTCGAGGCCGTACCGATGCAGCCTCGATCCGGTGACAGCCTCGGCGACCCGACGGCGGGCCTTCAGCTCAACCTCGATTTCGGCGGCATCCTCCAACCGGTCGCCATCACGTTCCTGACGTTCGGGATGTACGTCGTGCTCGCGATGGTCGGTGGCGCGGTGACCCGGGCCGGTTGGAACATGATCAAACCGAAACCGGAGACGATTCGGGTGCGCCTGAAGCTGAAGCACTTGACCCAGGCGATCGAAGAGGACACGCCTTCGGTCGTCATGCTGCCGCCACCCCCGGCTCGCTGAGGTCAGCGCCTTCCCTTCACCCGGGGAAAGTCGCTTTCAACGGTCCGCGGAGTGCTCCCGTCGGAGACGACATCTGCAATCGAGACGGATTCGCGCACGGCCTCGACGAGCGGCGAACGGACGCCGGTCATGATCACGAGGACGCGTAGGATCCCGCTGTACTTCCGATCCACGCGGACGCCGAAGATGACGTTCGCGTCGGGGCGCATCGCGGCCGTCAAGCCTTCGACGACCTCGTGCGCGGTCCGGAGCGGGAGACCGGGGCCCGCGCTGATGTGGATGAGCGCGCCGTTGGCCCCGTGGTAGTCGACCTCGAGGAGCGGGTTGCCGAGCGTATCCCGGACGAGCCGACCGGGATCATGATCCTCGTTCTCCCCGTAGAAGACGGTCGACGTGCCGCCCGACTGGAGGATCGTGCGCACGTCGCTGAAGTCCAGGTTGATGAGCGAAGGGACCGTGATCGATTCCGTGATGCCTTTGACCACCTCGCCAATCAGATGGTCCATCACGGCAAAGGCCTGCTCGACCGGGAGGTTCGGGACGAGATCGAGCAAGCGGTTGTTATCGAGGAGGATCAGCGAATCCGTCCGGTCCCGGAGCCGTTGGATGCCCGCGCGGGCATTCGCCATCCGGCCGCGCTCCGCCCGGAACGGCGTCGTGGCCAAGCTGATCACGACGCTTCCCGCGGCCTGGGCCAATTCCGCCACGTGGGGCGCGACCCCGGTCCCCGTACCGCCACCCAGTCCGACCGTGATGAACGTGAGATCCGCGTCCCCGATCTGGTTCCGGAGTTCTTGCTCCGAGATTTCGGCGCACCGATCTCCGATCTCCGGCCGACCGCCGGCCCCCATGCCGCGCGTCACGCCGCCGCCGATCAGGAGCTTGCGGTCCGCTTGGATCGAATCGAGATGCACCGCGTCCGTGTTCACGACGACCGTCCGGGCCCCGTGGATCCCCATGCGGTGCAACCGATGGACGGAGTTACCGCCCGCGCCACCGCAGCCAATCACGACGACTTTCGGGCGGGCGGAGCCAAACGAGTCGAGGAACGACTGGTTCCCGGTGCGCTGCGCCGTCTCGAGGCCCATCCCTGATTCCATCCCGAACGGCCCCGCATCGAGCCGCCCTGCTCGCGCGCCTGAGGAGTCGCGCGTTCCCGCCACGTCGACCTATCGCTCGGCCCCTTCCATGGCCTTGTGGAGCCGACGTCGGACATACTCCCGGACCGCGTTGCGGACTGCGTCTTCGACGGACACAGAGTCGCCCGACTTCACGAGCTGCTGAAGGTCGACCACGTTCCCCTTCGGCAGTTCGATCATGAGCTTGCGGATGTAGTCCGGCGCGAACTTCACGTCGATGAACCGATCGATCGCCGCGCGAATCGCATCGGAGATCGTCGTGTAGTCGCCGCTCTTGACGAGCTGATGGAGCGCCTTGATTTTGTCCGGGGGAATTCGGATCGTAACCCGCTCGGATTCCGATGGCATATGGACCCTAGTCCGCGTCCGACATCTCGGGTAATTTTGTCTGACAATCGTATGGCAACCGCGTTATATAAACGTACTGTCCAACCGGTTCTTTCGGATAACTCGGACGCCTCTACGGAATCAAGCTCGTACACGTTCTTGAAAAGCGTTAAGCTTGCGGATTTCTATCGGTTACCGATCCCAGATGAGACCATGGTGGGGGGCTTTCCTGAACTGGCTGAATTCGCCCCAGGGATGGATTTTCTACGCCTTGGTCTCGGTATTCATTGTGTCGATTCTCGCCAACCTTGTCGCCTACGCGCGCGTCCTCCGGGAACGCGGCGCAGAGAGAGTGGGACTTGGGAGACTCCTGGCCATTGTGGGAGGGGTCATCACGCTGGTCGCCCTAACCCTCCTGCCGTGGGAGAGCTATACGCCCTTGTCCTGCCCTGAGTGCGGCGGATCCTTGAACGGTTTTGGAGTTGAACCATTTCTCCCGGCAATCTCCGTCTTGGTGGTTGGTCTCATGTGGTTCACGTTCTTCGGGATTCCGAAGAGAGTCGCTGCAGTCCTGGGTCTTGCATGGGGAAGCCTTGCCCTCCCCGTTGCCATTTTGACGTTTGCACGCATCTCTGCCGACGCGGCAGCGTCCAGTCCACCCGGCGTGTACACCATCGAGTACGGCGTCTACGCAGCGATCGTTGGGCCCATCGTCTTGATTGTCGGTTCGGCCCTTGCGTGCATTGGGGCGAGGCAGATACTGCCCCCCGAGCCAATCCGATCGGATTTGGTTGTGCCACCGATTTCCTAGGAGATCCGACTTCGTGAATTCTGGCCCACGGGATGGTCCTGCCATCCTAGTTCACCTCTAAGGGCCGGCTTCGCGGAGTTCTCGCATGCGAGCGATGAACTTCTCCACTATTTCGGTCTCGTCTCTCAGCCTCCATGCGGTGGTCGGGCGTGGACGGGACCGGTCACGCCTTCATGGAGAAATTCAGCCTTTCCGCAAGAATCTCCCTAGTCCCCGACTCTCCGAGAAATGTGCTCCATTCACGCGCATTTCTTTAATCGCTATTTCCGAATCACCGGGTTTGAGATCGACCCCGCGAATCGCGTCGCGGATAACCCGGACGGCAAGCCCACGACGCAGGCCATCGAGGGTCGTCGCTCGAACGCAATAGTCCGTCGCGAGGCCGCAGACGAACAGTTCGTCCACATCGAGCTCGTGCAAGGTCGATTCGAGATCCCGCCCGCGATCCGTGAATGCTTGAAACGCCGAATACGAGTCCTGGTCCGGATCCATTCCTTTCGAGAGGATGAGGGCGCCTTTCGGCATCTCAAGGCCTCCATGGAATCGAGCGCCCTTCGCCCCTTGCACGCAATGTGCAGGCCAGGCGCCCCCAAATTCCTTGAAGTGTTTCGTGACGCGCGGATGCCAGTCCCGGGTGAACAGGACGGGCAGGCCGCGGCGTTCGAAGAGCGCGATGGTCCGATTCACGCGCGGGATAATCGCATCGCCGTCCGGCACTCCGAGCGCCCCACCCGGGCAGAAGTCGTTCTGAATGTCGACGACGAGGAGCGCCGGCTTCGGTCCCACGGTCCCGATCCCGCCATCCGGGGGATTCGCTAAAAGGTTGCGGGCCGGACGAATTGTTCGAAATCGGCGACGTAGTCGTCACGAAACGCCAAGTCCGGCGGCAAGCTCTCGAACCAGCGCGCCTCCCGGACGTCAGGACCCGGACGCGGCTCGACGGACGAGGCCTGGCCGACGAATTGCGCGAAGTAGCCGTGACGCACCCGGCTTCCATCGGAAAGAGTCTGCTGGAGAATGCGAGTGAGGACCGGCTCTAGCACGTCCACGCCCACCTCCTCGCGCACCTCGCGGCGGAGGCCGTCCACCGTGGTCTCCCCCTCCTCCAAGCGACCGCCGGGAGTGACCCACGCGTCGCCCCAACCGGCGCCGAGGACGTGCCGAATCAGGAGGACGCGACCTCGGCCGTCGTGGACGAGGCCGCCGGCGGACCAGAACGGGTCTTCGGCCGCCCGGAACGCGGAATGGTCCGGCGGGACGACGAGCTTCCGCTTCTCGATCGGAACGCGGCCGAACCGCTCGAACGCGTCCGCGAGTCGGTCCTTGCAGATCCCGGGGCACATCGTCCGTCTCAAGGATGGAAAGCTTATTTAACACCGCCCCGAGTTGCGGGCCCGCGCACGGAGGGTTCGCGCGTGCCCCTCGAAGACGTTTCTGATCGAGCCAACAAGGTCTATGACACGATGAAAGGCGCCGGCATCACGTCGGAGGACAAGATGCGCGACGCGGAGGCAATCACGAAGATGTCGAAGCTCCCGAAGAACTTCGTCCTCCAAGCACTCCAGGAATTGCAGTCGAAGGGGTACGCGAAGCGCCGGGCGCGCGAGAAAGCCGCGGGCTACTGGCTCATCAAGTGACCGCTTCCGATTATCGGTGGGGGCGGTGGAGCGCCGCGGCGATCATGAGGGGCAGGAGCGCGGACGCATCTCCCTCGATCGTGACCTGCCTCGCGGTCTCCTTGACCTTGCCCCAAGAGATCCCTTCCCGAACGCGGGCCCCGCTCAAACTCCCGTCCCACTCGGGAGCCGTCGTGATGTAGACGGCATGGTCGAGCCCGCCTCGGAATTGGTTCCACCAAATCGTGTGATGCTTGGAGACGCCGCCTCCGATCATCAGCGCGCCCGTCTCTTTCGCCCGGAAGACGACGTCGGCGAGGTCCGCTTCGTCCCGGAACTGGTTGATCGCAAACTCCTTGTGCTCCTGCCAAAACGACCACAGCTGATACCCGACCGCCCCGTCGAAGATTGCCGGCACGACTACCGGAATGCGGTTCTTCCAGGCCCACCACAGTAGGGACTGGCGGCTTCCCGTGCGTCGCCCGAGCTCCCAGAGGAGTTCGCTCGTCGACGGGTTCCTCACGTCAGAGTCCCAAAGGTCGCGCAATATGGGTTGAACCTTTTTCTCCAGGACGATGCCGTACGATGCATTCGGGATCAGGACGTTTCCAAGCCGATTCACCCCGAGGCGATGCAAGGCGACGTCGTCCATCTCGAAGTCGCCGTGGTAGTACGGCTGCCACACCCGCGCGAGATCATGATCGGCCGTGCCGCACGTCGTGACCACGACGTCGACCAGGCGCTCCTGAACGAGGGCCCGCAGCACACCCCGGACCCCAGTCGCCATCAACGCGGCGGGGAACGAAAGGAACGTCGTGCACCTCGAGCGGCGGAACATCGTCCGGAGGATCTCCACCCCGACGGCGACCTTCTTCGCGGTGAAACCGCCTCCGCGGCCCATCGCTTCGACGAGTCGCGCGACCTCCGCCGATGCGGAAACCTCGATGTCTTCGACCTTCCGGGTCAGAAGACCACGCTTCGCCATTCCGCGCGGAATTCTGGGCACTCGTTAAAAGACTATGGCCGCCCTCCGAGACGCCTACGGGACCAAGATCGCCTTCAGGCGCTCCCAGACCCCGAACGCCCCGCGCCATCGGAACGTGTTCCCGCAGTCCTCACACCGGCCCCATCCGTCATCCTGGAACGTGACCCGGGTGGATCGGCACACCCCGCACGTCCCCGAAGCGGGTACCTGAATCCCGCGCCGTCGGCGCTCGTCGGCGACCTGGGCTTCGAGCCGCTGGGCCGCCTCCTCCGCGTTCCGGGCGAAGGTCAGCCCGGCCAGGTAATCCCCTTTCGTGAGGACGTCCTGAGCCTGCCGCAGGAGAACGCGGACTTCCGTCGCGCTGAGGTCGTAGGATTCCGCTTCCTTCAGGACCGGCTCGCACGCATTGATGATCGCCTGGGCCTTCTCGACCTGGGCCCGGCGAAGCTGCATCGCGCGTTCGATCTGACGTTGCTGGCCCTTCATCGCAATCCGCTCCGCGCGTCTGAGGAGATCGCCCGCCTGCCCGTGCTCGCCGATGGCGACCGCGGCGCGGGCGGCCTGATGGAGTCCCTCCGCCTCCTGCATGTCCGCGCCGACGTTCCGCGCCAGGGCAATGTGATCGGACACCAGGCCGATTGATTCCTCGACCTCGCGAATCCGACGGAGCCGGGCGTCCTCGGCCCGTTGGCCGGCCTCGACGAAACTCTCGCGCGCCGCGGCCAGACGATCCCGATCGAGATCGTCGCCGCCGCGCTTCCACGCGTCCTCGGCCAGGGCGATCGGTGCGCCGAGGTTCGCGGCCTCGCGAATGGAGTCCCGGGTGACGGCGAGCAAATCCCGGACACGCTCGGCTTCCTGTGCGTGAGCCACCTCCGCAGCCCGGACGAGATCCTGCAGGAACGCGTCGTCCATGAACTGACCTTGGAAGAACACGTCTCGCGCCCGATCCAACAGCGCGCGGGCCTTGGAGGTCTCCGGGTCCTCCGGATTGCACGGTTCGAGGAGCCCCTGGGCCGCGAGCACCGCGTACGACCACGACGCCCGCCGGAGCTGCTCCGTGGTCCGCTCCGCGATCCGGGACGCCTCCTGGGCGGCGGTCAACGCGGCCTCAAACTGGCGTTCTTGGAACCTCTTGCGGGCTTGGTCGAGAAGTTCCTCGACCCGTTCATAATCGATGTCGGTGTCCCGGCCCAAGGCGAGTCCGGCATCCCGTTCTGCGGTGTCTTGCGCTTCGAGTTCCATGAGGATTTGGGGGGAACCGGGGGCGCCCGCGAGGGCCGCGATGAGTTCCGACTTCCGTTTCAACCCGAGGAGACTCACCCGATATCGTTCCCCGAGTTCCCGGAGCTGCCGGGGTCGAAGCCGTTCGAGTCGGAATTCCATACGACGGCGTTCCGCCTCGGCCAGGAGGAGTTCGGCGTCCGGGAGCGAAGCAAGCGCCTCGATCAGCGAGCCGCGACTTGGATACCGCATAGGATCGAGCCCATGGGCCTCGGCCAGGTCATGCAAGACCTTGTCGGGCAACGTGGAGAGCGCTTCGCGGGGGGACGAGGGCGTTCCTGGACCTCCGTTCGAATCATCGTCCCGCGTCCGATAAACGTTGCGCACCTCCGCTCAGGGATCCGGCGGCCGATACCGGCGCAAGACCTCGATCGCCCACTGAAGCTTCCGGAATTCGCGCGGATCCCCGCCCGCGTCCGGATGGTGGCGACGGGCCCGCTCGCGGTACGCTCCTTCGATCGCAGCCCGCGACGGCCAGCCTCGGCCGAATCGCGGCGGATGAACGCGGACGCCCTCGAAGCCGAGGATTCGGAAGGCCGCGTCGATCCCTTTCGTCTGCAAGTAGAACTCCCGCAAGTCGGAGAAAATTCCACCGGATTCGTGGCCGCCTTCGATGCTGTATCGCTTGTGGTCACGCGCGATTGCGGTCCCGGTCCGATGATCCCGCCCGCATGCGAAACAGAAGAACCGCTCTTCCACGTCCCGCCATCCGCTCATTGCTTGATGGGTCTTCGGGTCTCGGAGGCAAAGGTTATTCGCGGACCGCGCCTTGGCGTCGATTGTGTCGTTCCGGGCCGGGCCCTCCGTGTTTAGGGACCAGGGCAAACTGTCGTTCGACTACCTGCCCGAAAAGATGATCCACCGGGAGGAGCAGACGAAGCGGCTCTTCAGCCTGCTGCGGCCGATCGTGGAGGCGGGAGCCTCGAGCAACGCCTTCCTCTACGGCCCGGTGGGGACGGGGAAGACGCACACGGCGAAGCGCTTCTGCCTCGATTTCAAGAAATACGCGTCCGAATCGGACCGCGCGGTCGACTGGGACGTCGTCAACTGCCGCCAGCGGATGGGCGATGACGCGGTCCTGCTCCGGTTGATCCAGCACTTCGACGCGCACTTCCCGGAGCGCGGTTTCTCGATCGCGGAAAAAATGGAGACCTTGCGGCGGCACCTCGAGAAACACCGTCTTCATTTCATCGTGATCTTGGACGAAGTGGACGCCTTGCTGAAGAAGAGCGGCGCGGACCTGATCTACTCGTTCGCGCGGATCGCCGAGGAAACGGTCGCCTCGAAGGGCAACATCTCGATGATCCTCATTTCGCAGAGGCCGAACGCGTTGGAATACATGGACCGCGCCGCGCTGAGTACCTTCCGCCGGTCCAACGTCGTCGAGTTCCCTAAATACGATCGCGGGGAGCTCCGAGACATCGTCTCGGGCCGCGTTCAGCTCGGGATGCACCCGGGCACCGTCGACGAGGACCTCGTCGACCTCATCGCGGATATCGCGTCCGAGTTCGGCGATGCACGATATGCCATCGAGCTGCTCGAGAAGGCCGGCATGCTCGCGGACGAGGAAAACCTCGAGGAAGTCGCGCCGGAGCATGTGCGCGGCGCGAAAGCCCACGTCCATCCGACGGATGTCCAAGAGCGCCTCGGGCTCCTGGATGTCCCAAAGAAACTCGTGCTCTTGGCAATCGCGCGGAAGAGCCGCAAGAAAGCGTACATCACGATGGGCGACGCCGAGGAATCGTATGCCGTGGTGTGCGAAGAGTACGACGAGAAGCCGCGCGCCCACACCCAATTCTGGAAGTACGTGCGCGACCTCGATGCGCTCGGCCTCGTCGACACGAAGTTGAGCGGCGAGGGCGTCGTCGGCAAGACGACGCTGATTTCCCTCCCGGAAATTCCGGCCAAAGTACTCAGTGATAATCTGGAACGAAGTTTGAAGAGTCGATAGTCGCTATGGAGAAACCGATGGGATGGGTGCAACCTCAGGAAGGCGAAATGGGCACGGAGGCTGAGGCACTTCGCTCGGCGATGCCCATGGAACTCGAGAAGGGCGTCTGCTATCTCGTGAAGGAGAAGAAGCCCGAACTTAGTTTCCGCCTCTTCGAAATGCTACTCGCTCAGAAGATCCCGAGCCTCTGCATCACCCGCCAGTACCCGGATCGCGTGCGCCGCGAACGCGGCCTGACGGACGTGCGGATCATTTGGCTGAGCCACACGCCCGGAGAAGATTACCACAACCCAACCGCGATCGGCACGCTCGCGAAGGTAATCCAGAAGTTCATCGAGGACAACAACGGCGAAGGCGCGGTCCTCCTCGATGGTCTGGAATACCTGATCATAAACAACGGGTTCCTCCAGACCCTGATGTTCGTCGAGCACGTGAACGAGTTCGTGATGCAACGGCGCGCGATCATCATCCTGCCGGTGAGCCCGGACACCCTCGAAGAGAAAGAGCTCGCCCTCCTCGAACGGAACATGAAGGTCCTCGAGTCCCCGGCCCTCAAGACGGACCTGGAATCGCGTGAAGTGAGCCGCCTCTTGGACAATTATTGATCCTTTTCCGGCGGCCCTTCGAGTTGGCGTCCGACGATTTCGTCGACGCGGCTCAGGAACCGATCTTCCTTGCCCTTCGGAATCGTCGCACCGGAGGCGATGTTGTGGCCTCCGCCGTTCCCGGAGACCTCGGACGCCGCCTCCCGCAGTGCTGCGGCGAGGTCCAATCCCGCCGCAATGTGCGCGCGGGTGCCGCGAGCGGAGACCTTCGTGACGCCATCGAGGACCGAGAGCCCGAGCGTCGGTCTCGTTTGATCGAAGAAGAATTGCATCCCGGTCCCTGCGACCACGCCCGCCAGGCTCGAGTCATCGCAATAGAAGAACTGGATGTGTTTCTTCGGGAACAGGCCCTTGGACTCGAGGGCGACGAGGTGACCGAGGACCTTCGACGTGTATTCGTCGAGGAGCTTCTCCGCACGTGCGAGGGCGTCGCGATCGCCGAGACAGACGGCCATCCCGAGCCCTTCCTGCCCGAGGCGGTCGCAGCTGTTCACATACGCCTCGAGGTCGTGGGCGTACACCTGGTCCGGTTCGATCCAGTATCGATCCGCGACGAGGATTTCGAGCGCCTCCGAGGCCGCGTGTTGCTCCACGAGCCGCGCCGCCAAGATCGATGTGAGCTTTCGGCGATTGCCCGCGTCGAGATCGCGCAAGCTGGCCGCCGGGTCGAGGCCGACCGAGTGAAGAAAGTCGGCCGACGCCTCAGGTCGTCCTGACAGACCTCGGAAATACGGTTCGATTGATAGGGCGAGCGCCTTGCCGAGCGGAAGGTCACGCAGGGCGAGCCGGCGTTCGGGCACGACGACCTTGCGGTCCTCGGCCTCACCGAAGAGCGCGGCGTTCACGCCAACGAAACCCCCCACCGCCTGCTTGTCGCCGATCGCCCCGGCCATCGCGACCCCGGCCAGGTCCCAGTTCCGCTCGTCGAGGACGAGGGCAAAGAGCCACGTCGTCGTGGCGCCGCACATTTCCCTTGCGCCGTCGACCCCGAAGAAATGGGGATTCACATGGGCGACCGTCTCCGAGTCTCGCATCGGTTTGTGGTGATCCAGGACAATGACAGGATACGGAAGGCCTTCGAGGAGATCGAGTTGGCCGGATCCCATGTCGCTGACGATCAAGAGCTCGTTCGACTCGTCCCTCAGGCGGGCCGCGGACGTCCGATCGAGTGCGTGGGCCATCGTCGCATGGATTCGCTTACCGCGGCGCATCAACGCTCGGACCAGAATGGTGGCCGACGTCGTTCCGTCCGGATCGTAATGGCAGAAGATGCGGACCCGGGCCACGTCATCCATCAGGCCTGCAGCCCGCCGCGCGCGATCGAGCAGTCCTTCGGGCGCCAGATCTTCCAGGCCCTGGACCATGGGCCACCTACTTCACTTGCAGCTCCGCGAGCTTCAAGGAATAGTCCCACTCCGACGGGAGGACGCCGCGCGCCTTGTAGTACCGGGAGAGGCGGCGGATCCGCGATTCGATCAGCTCGAGGCCGCGTCGGTTGCTCAGATCCTTCCGGTGATCCTTGAGATGAGTTTGAAGGCTCGCGGCGCGTTTGATCAAACTGGCGAGATCCTCCGGCAACGCGAATTTCGTGCCCTTCGAGGAGAGAATCTGGGTCACGCTCCGACCCGTCGCGAGACGGACGTTCGGGACACCGTAGGCGTCCCTCAACCGCACGCCAATGGAAGCCGTCGAGAGGCCTTCTTGATAGAGACGGACAATCGTCTCCTCGATCTCGGCTTTCTCCATCCCCACCCACTCCGGATTCGCCTTGAGATACGGTCGGGTCGAGCCGCTCTTTCCTTTGCGGTGGGCATGGAGGCGAGCCATCGGTTTCCTCGGGAGGGGCTGCGCATACCGCAGGGACGTATTTAAGATTCACTTCGCGCGGGCGACCGCCATGACGCGAAACGTGTCCCGAGTCACGGCAGTGAAGGCCTTCTTCACATTCGTCGCTGCGAACGCTCCGAGGACGTCGAATCCGCCGCGGCGCAACAAAGCCCGCATGCCGGGGACCGAGTAGGTCTGAATCATGTGTAGCTCGTCAAACCGATCGAGGAGGCGTTGGCCGCGGAAGGCGAAGAACTGGAATTCGACCGGGAGCCGTCCCGTTCGCGGGTCGTAGCGGGACTCGTCCAGGCGGACGATCTCGAGATCCGGCTTGCGGATGTGGACCCACGATTGATGCGGCGCGGGTCTCGCGGCGGAGCTTTGCCAGAACTCGAAGATGAACAAGCCACTGGGGCCGATGTGCGCTCGCACGCTCCGAAGGACCCGGACGGCATCCCGCCGAGGTAGAGTGTACCCAAAGGCCCCGAACATGCAGAGGACCGCATCGAACTTCCTGACGAGCCGGAACGAACGCATGTCCGCCCGGACGAATCGCACGCGGACTCGGGATTCGGCCGTTTTCTTTCGGGCCAGCGAGAGCATGGCGGGGGACTGATCGAGGCCGGTGACCTGGTAGCCGCGGCGAGCCAGCGGGATGTCGTGATTTCCCGTCCCGCATCCCAGGTCGAGGATTGTCCTCGGATTCACGTGATACCGTCGGAAGACGGCTTCGATGAAGTCCACATCGCCTTCGTAGTTCACGAGATTGTGGTAGATGATGTCGTAGTATCGAGCGAACCGCCCATACGTCGAATGTGATCGAGTGGCCATACTGGTACTCGAACCCCGCACGGACGGATGATGCTATGGTTTCTGGACGACAACGGCGCCATGATCCACCTGGAACGGCTTGAGGTTTCGGAAGTCGATCACTTCGAAGCCGGCATCGGACAGCGTGCGTTTTGTCGAGTCGAAGACTGTTGGAGGCGAAGCGGAGACATCTGCCGATCGCGCTTTCACCATCAAGAATCCGATCCCTCCGGATCGAAGGAGGTCAAGGTTTCGAAGGAAGATCCCATCTTGATCGCGCTGGGCGACGTCCTGGTACAGGATATCGGCGGAGCCGATCCGTCCGCCGTACGATTCGGGCTTCGCGGCGTCGCCGAGGATCGGTACGAGATTTGGCCTCTTTTCCGATAGAGCGAGAAGATCCCGGAACGATCGAGGCGAGATTTCGACCGCGGTGACCGTACCGTCCGCACAGACGTCGGAAACGTGGCTCGCGGTGGTCCCGCTGCCCGCACCTAGGTACAAGACGGATGACCGAAATCTGAACGGCCACACGCGGCCCCCTCGCTTCAGATACGCAGCGAGCTTGCTCCGGTTCGCGTCCCAGCGGCGGAATTCCCGTCCTTTTTCTCGGACGAGGCCTTCCCCGTAGACGACGGCCCCGGGCACGAGATTCCGGGTGAGGAGCCACGGGCCGTCCGCATAGACGCCCTCCCATTCCGTGGACCGTACCGGCATTGATTCCGCCACGGCGAGAGCCGTATTGATTGTTTCCGAACGGCGATCCTACGGATTCGACTTCTTTCGCGCCGCGGGCTTCTTGGCTCTTGGTCGTGGCGGCGCCTTCGGGACTTTCGCGAGGTTGAGTCGGATCCGCGGAGAGTCGACGCGTTTCGCGGCGCGGGCCAGATTCGATGCTGCGAGCTTCGGCTCGTCCATCTGCAGATAGGCGACGCCGAGATTGTTGAGCGCCTCCCCGCGTTCCGGAGCCTTCTCGAGCGCCTGCTGGAAGATGTCGATCGCCTCGCGCGTTCGTCCGAGGAGGAGGAGCGCGGCTCCGTGATTCAGCGCCCCTTCGATCGCACCCCCCTCCATGCGCGGAGTCGGACCGAACGCCTCGAGGGCCACCTCGGGACGCCCCGCCCGGAGGAACTCGGTTCCTGCCCCGGCATGCAGAAACGGAAATTCGGGATGGGAGTCCGCCGCGGCGAGCAGGATGCGTGCGCCTTCTTCCTTGAAGCCAGACCGCGCGAGGAAATCCGCCTTCATAGCGAGCGCGCGGAGGTCCGTCGGATGGGATGCGAGGTAGGACTCGCACGCGGCGATGGCTTGATCGTAATCGCCTCCGGCTCCGAGCGCTTCCGCGCGGTTCAACAGAGCGGACGTGTCGCCCATCTGGATCGCGCGGTCGAACGACTTGGCCGCCTCGCTGAGAAATCCTCCAGCCACCTGCGCCTGTCCGAGGCCGACCCACGGAGCGGGCGCGTCGAGGCGAATCGCGGACTCCCACAAATCCTCCGCGAGGTCCGGGAACCCGAGCCGGGTGAGCAACGCCGCCATGTGGTCCCGCCCGGCTCGCCAGGATTCGGGGCGGCCGCGCCGGCGGACATGCTCGAGGACCCGCATCCGGACGACCCCGCTCCGGCCTTTCGGGTTTAGCCCGAGGGATCTGCACATCCCCTGGAGCGTCGGCCAGTCCGCATGCTCGACTTCCGCCGCAGAGGGAACACTCATGGCGTCACCTCGCGGCAGCGCGGGCGGATCTCGCACTCCTCGCAGCCGGGATCCCCTTCGAGGTGGGTCCCGAAACACTCGTACGGGCCACGGTAGAAATCTGATTTTCCCCGCATCGCGGTTGCCCGTCGGAGCGCGGCCGTCGCTTCCTTGAGCGTCGGATCGAGCGCCAGGGCGCGATCGAGCGATCGGATCGCGAGCGTGGACTCCAGGAGCCCGAGATGGGCGAGACCTTTCGCGTACCAGAGCCCCGGCGCCTCCCGGATCCGCAACGCGCGGTCCGCCCAGAGGACCGCCTCCCCGTGATAGCCTTGTTTTTCGTAGAGGTATGTCCGGTTCGCCATCGCATCGACGCAATCGGGATCGAACTGCAATGCCTCTTCGAAGCATCGGGCGGCGTCGGCCTCGTGACCGAGTCGAAGCAGGGCGGCGCCTTTGTTGTTCCAAGCCGCGGCGTACTCCGGCCGAAGCGCAAGGACTTCCTCGTAGCACCGGATTGCCCCGGCGTAATCCTGCAATTCATGGAGGACCGAGCCCTTGTCAATCCATGCATCGAACGACCGCGGGTCGAACGCGAGCAATCGATCGTAGGCTTCGGCCTCTTCCTTCAACCGGCCGAGTTCGTGCAACACGGACGCGAGGCCCATCCAGCCTTCCTTCGAGTCCCCGTTGCATCTCAACGCCTGCATGAAGGCGTCGAGGGCGCCTTCCCGATCGCCCGCCTTCTGGAGGACGGCGCCTTTGAGGATCCACGCCACGTCGTATTCCGGTTTGAGCTTGAGCACGGCGCCGAGCTGACCCAGTGCGGCATCCGTATCCCCCCGTTCAAAGGCGCGCCGCGCGGCGTGCATCGCCGACTCGAGGCGATCCACGCTCGGGAGGAACCGCTCCGTCGTGTCGGGTGCCAGCGTCATTCGTTCGTCTCCGACGGTATGTGCCGAGCACACGTCTCGCGCCACTTCCTTGCGAGCTCGTGGTTCGGCTTGAGGAAGAGCGCCCGATCGTAGGCCTCGAGGGCCTCCCGAAACCGCTCGAGCTGTTGCAAGGCGACCCCTCTCCCGGTCCACGCGTCCGCGTTGCGGGGATCCCGCTCAATCGCCTGTTCGTACCGAAGGAGCCCCATCTGGGGATCCCCACCCTCGATGGCGAGTTCCGCGAGTTGCAGGAGCACGTGCGTGTCCTCTTTCTCCGGTTCGATCGACTCGACGAACGACTGGAAATCGGACGGCACGGACGATACGGGGGGCTCGACATCTTCTTCGATCGCCGCGAACGCCTTCGCGAGCGACGGGAGATCGGTGATGCGTTCCGTGGGCTCGGCGACCTCCGCGACCGGCCCCGTCATCCGAGCGACCGCCTCGGATGCGGCACGGACGGTGGGATGGTCGGCCGCGAGACCGATCGCCTTGGCGAGAGCGGCCTCCGCTTTGCCGCGCTGCCCCAAGGCGGCATGAGCTCGGGCCTCGCCGGCAAATGCTTCGATTCGCCGCGGCTCGAACGACGCCACCTTCTCGAAGCACTCGAGGGCCTCGGTCGGACGAGCGTGATTCAGCAGGATCTCGCCTTTCGCGAGCCATGGATCCGGGTAGTTCCACCGGAGTGCGATTGCTCGGTTGTGATATTGGACCGCCGCTCCCCAGCGACCTTTGCGCTCCAGAAGCTCGCCCTTCCGGAAGAGAATCGGGGCGTTCTGCGGATCTTTCCCCAGCGCGCGGGTGAATTGGGCCTCTGCCGCGTCCGCATCTCCGAGATCGATGAACGCGTCGCCCAGACCGAGGATCGCTCGCGGGTCGTCCGGAGTGATCTCGAGGACCGCCTGAAACAACCGGATGGCCTCGTTCGGGTGTCCGTCTCGTCGGAGCTGCTCGGCCTTCGGAACGACATCGCGCGACTTCGACGGCTCGAGCCGGAGCGCATCGCGCAGCGCGTCGACGGCATCCGGGACACGGCCGAGCCCGAAGAGCAGGTTCGCGCGCTCGTACGTCGCCCGAGCGTTCCCTCGATCGACCTCGAGGATTCGCGCATAACATTGGAGGGCCTCCTCCGGGCGATCGAGCAGGACCAGGATCTCGGCTCGGTCGAACCAGACGCTCGTCTCCTCCGGTCGGGCGCGGAGCAGGCGGTCGTAGCATTCCAAGGCGGCATCGTAGTTGCCCTCCTCGACGAACGCCTGGGCTTCCTCCCGGAGTCGGGTCGATCGTCGTTCATCTTCGAGCTCGCCGGGTGCGAGTTCGAGTCGAATCGCCCGGGCCAGCGCGTCGGTTACCCCTTTGCACTGGGTGAGCGCCTTCTCGTCCGCGTCGGTCAGCGAGGCGATCTCGGGGAACGCCGTCGCAACGACGTCCGCCTGGGCCGCGGACATGCCGGGGATTCCCCCGAGGAACCGCAGGACCTCGCGCCGGGCCGAGTCCTTCTCCAAGGCGACAAGTCGTTCCGTCGCGGCTCGCGCGCGGGCCTCGACCTCTTCTTCCTTCGATGCGACGGACCGCTCGCGGGCGGAGAGGAGCTCCTCTTTGGAGACTAGATCTTGCGTGCGGGATCGAACGAAGGCGTCGGCGTCCGCTCGCTCTTTCTCCAGGGCCCGACGGGACTCTTCGAGTTCCGCCCGGTGCCAATCCTCGATGGACGTCTCCTCCGGTTCGGGCCCGGGCTCCGGTTCCGGCTCCGGCACCGGACCGGGTATGGGCTCGGGCTGTGGAAGCGGAAGGGGAGGCTCAGGATGGGGGAAGGGGTCGGGAGGGACGGGGGGAGCCGTGGGCAGGGACACGTCTTCCTCCGGAAGCTCGAGGTCCTCCAGCTCGTCGAGGGCCGGTTCGGCCGGAACGTCCGCGATGTCCGGTTCCGCGGAGACCTCGAGGAGAGACGGTTCGATCGGAGGCAACGCCGTCATTTCCCGGCGTGCCGATTCCGGCGGCTCGACGGCGGTCGGGGGCTCAAGGACTTTCGCGCGGAGCCCGTATTCCGCCGCCAGATGGGGAGGGATCCATTCTTGGGACCGCAGATAGCGGCAGAGGGCCGCGAGCGCGCGCCGGTCCTCCACGTTCGTCGGCGTGTTACGACGGGCCTCGCGGAGGAAAGCATGGAGGACCTCCGCGTCGCCGACGCTGACGATCGCCGCGCGATCGGAATCGAGGCCGAGCAAACGCACGAGCCGGACCGCTTCGGTGGCCGCAGGTTCGCGCGCCGGCTTGTGCCATTCGACCTCCGAGAGGTCGGCTCCGACGATGGCAACTTCGTTCCCGCCGGTGAGATCCAAGAGCGACGGCCCTGGTAGGAGTCCGGGATTCAACCACATCGGGCGATCGGCCACAAGGAAATCGAGACAGGCCGCACACAGAAAATCGCGACTCACAGCGCCGCATCGAGCGCAGCGCGAGGGGAGCACAGGCGCAAGAACGGCCGCGGGTCTTATAAAAGCTGGGCACTGAATGATGACCACCCGAAATTGTTTCGCGGGCAGGCGGCCGGGAGGCCGACACCTTCATTCACCGAGAAATGGTCTCGCGAAAAGGGGTCTTACCTTGGACGTCCACATGAGACGGGCCCGGCGGGCGGATGACGAGGTCATGTGGCGAGCGACGCTGCAGACCGTTTGGGACGACATTCCCTCGGACGAACGGGCGCGCCTCAATCGCGAGAAGTGGGAGGCGCATTTCCGCAAGAAGATCGAACCGTACATGTCGGGAGACCGCACGGAGCGGTGGATCGCCGAGACGGCGGCCCACGAACTCCTCGGCTATCTCATCCTCGGCGAAAGCGGTTTCATGACGCCCGAGGCTCAGGGCTTCCTCTACGATGTATGGGTCACTCCGACCCGGCGGGGCGAAGGTGTCGGGAAGTTCCTCGTCGAGTGGGCGAGCGACTGGGCCCGGCAGCGTGGCTATCGAAAAATCAAACTCGAGGTATCCGAGACGAACGCCCGGGCACGCCATGTCTACGAGAGCCTCGGATTCCGCGCGGAGCGTCGGTACATGGGGAAGCTCCTCGAGTGAGCCGCCGGAGCGGCTCGGAGTCGCGCAACTGGCCACCAAATGGTTAAATAGCGGCGTCATCGTGTTCCGGGGATGCGGGGTAGCGCAATGATTCAAGTGACCCTGACGGAAACCGCAGCGAACAAAGTCAAGGAGCTCATCCAGAGGTCCGATCCCGAGACCGGCCAGCCATTGGGCTCGATCGAGGACACGTATCTCCGGATGTACGTCGCGGGCGGCGGCTGTTCCGGCTTCCGCTACGGCCTTGCCCTCGACCGGAAGATCCACGAGGACGACGAGGTCGTCCAAGTCCACGGACTCAAGGTCCTCGTCGACGGGAACAGCAAGGACTACCTCGACGGCTCGAGCGTCGATTATGCCGAGAGCGTCGCGGGCAGCGGCTTCCTCGTGAGCAACCCGAACAACTGGTCGACCTGCGGATGCGGTCAGAGCTTCAACCCGAAGGGCGAGGAAGCTCCCGACCAGCAGCACCAATCCGCTCACGCGCACACGCACTGAACCGCAGCATTTTGACTTCCGCGGCCTCACCGCGTTCGATGACGACGAAAGTTAGCGTGCGGTCGGAACGAAAAAGACGGTCGACCTGAACGTCGTCCGTGTCACCAACAAGGCCTAGAAATCAATCTTGGTGCCTCCGATCTCGAAGGGATCTAGGTCACCGACTGTTGTCTCGAAGGACAGGGGAAGTAGTCCGCTCGACAGCGAGTCCCGCGGCGAGCTCGGCGACGAATTTTCGGACATTCTCGGGGTCGCGGCTCTCCGCCGCGCGACGCACAATCGAACTTCCGATGACAACACCGTCCGCACCGGCGGACGCAACCGCTCGGACATGAGCTCCCGTCGTTACACCGAAGCCTACCCCGAGGGGGAGGGACGAAACACGGTGAAGGGCGGTGATCCGATCCCTCAAGTCCTCGGGCAGGTTCGAGCGTATGCCGGTGGTCCCGTACCTTGCAACGACGTACAGGAAACCGCGGGAGGCGTCCGCAATCGCTGCGGCCCTCGCGGGCGGTGTGGAGGGCGCAACGAGCTGGATCACGTCTACGCCACGCGCTTCGAGCGCATCTCGAATCTCGGACGACCCCTCAAGGGATAGATCCGGGACGATGACTCCGTCGACCCCCGCGCTCGCGGCTCGCTCGGCGAACGTCGGAAGACCCATTGCGAGCACCGGGTTCATGTACGTCATGAGGACGAGCGGAATCTGCGTCTTCTGACGGATACGCGCCGCCAGTTCGAGGACGTCACGCGGACGCGTCCCCGCACGAAGCGCGCGTTGCCCGGCCTCCTGAATCTCGGGACCGTCGGCGATCGGGTCGGAGAATGGGATGCCGAGTTCTAACACGTCCGCACCCCCTGCTTCGCAGGCCGTCGCGAGCGATTCCGTCATCCGGAGGTCGGGATCGCCCGCCATCAAGTAGGCGATGAGGGCGGCTCGGCTTTCTGCCCCGGCGCGGCGGAACGCCTTTGAGATTCGGCTCAGAGGTTCACTCCCATCGCGTCGGCTACCGTAGCCATGTCCTTGTCACCTCGACCGGAGATCGTGATGACGATGACCTCGTGGCGCTTCATCTCCCGCGCCCTCCGCATCGCTAAGAACACCGCGTGGGCGGGCTCGAGCGCAGGCAGGATTCCCTCATACATCGCGAGGGCGTGAAAGCCCTCGAGGGCCTGTTCATCGGTGACCGCCACGAAGGACGCGCGCTTTGTATCCTTCAAGAAAGATAGCTGCGGGCCGACGCCGGGATAGTCGAGGCCTGCGGAGATGCTGTGCGTGTCCAGCACTTGGCCGTCGGCGTCTTGAAGGACGTACGACCGTGCCCCGTGTAAGACGCCGACGCGGCCACCCGTCAGAGACGCCGAATGTTCCCCCGGCGACGAGCCGCGGCCGCCCGCCTCAGCGCCGAGCAGCTCGACTCGCTCTTCGTCGAGGAAGGGCGCGAACGTCCCCATCGCGTTGCTGCCGCCGCCGACGCAAGCGACGAGAAGGTCCGGAAGTCGGCCGTTGCGCTGGAGGCTCTGCTCTCGAATCTCTCGGCCGATCACGCTTTGAAAGTCTCGCACGATCGTCGGGTACGGATGCGGGCCCACGACGCTTCCGAGGAGATAGTACGTGTTCTCGACGTTCGTCACCCAATCCCGCAGAGCCTCGTTAATGGCGTCCTTCAGCGTCTGGCTACCCTGTTCGACGCGGTGCACCATCGCGCCGAGGAGCTTCATCCGAAATACGTTCAGGGATTGGCGTTGGATGTCGACCGCGCCCATGTACACCTCGACGGGCAGGCCGAGGACCGCCCCGACCATCGCCGTGGCGACGCCATGCTGGCCCGCGCCCGTCTCGGCGATCACGCGCTTCTTCCCCATGCGACGGGCGAGGAGGGCTTGACCCATTACGTTGTTGAACTTGTGGGCTCCGCCATGGCAGAGGTCTTCCCGCTTCAGATAGATCTGCGCCCCGCCGATGTGGTCCGTAAGGCGTCGGGCGAAGTAGAGTGGCGTCGGGCGCCCGCCGTAGTGTCGATTGTATGATTCGAGTTCCTCTTGGAACCTTGGATCCTCTTTTGCCTCGTCGTATGCCGCCTCGAGCTCGTGCAACGCGGGCATGAGCGTCTCAGGCACGTACTGCCCGCCGAATTGCCCGAAGTATCCCCTCTTCCGGACGACGTAAGCGTCAACCATGCTGCAGCTCCTGGAGTTTTCTCGCAGGCTCATCGTGATGCATGATCGACGTGCCGACAAGGACGGCGTCGGCCCCGGCACGGATCATGGTGTCCACTTGCCCTCGCGTCTCGATCCCGCTCATCGCGATGACGGGTCGATCCTTCACCCGCTCCGCGAGAATCCGCGGTGTCGTCCCCAGGTCGATTGCCATTGTCGCAAGATTGCGGTTGTTAATCCCCAGGATATCCGCAGGCGTCTCGACCGCCGCATCCCACTCCTCAAGCGTGTGGACCTCGAGTACGACTCCGACCTTTCGATCATGTGCCTCATCGATGAGCATCGGCATCTCCCGATGACAGTGCCCCCGGCGCGCGAGCGTCTCGATGAGCAACAAAGCGGACGCCCCGCACAGCGCCGCGGCGTCGATCTGCCTCGAGTCGACGACGATATCCTTCATGAGGACGGGGAGACCCGTGCGAGCCGCGCGCGATACGAAATCGATATTCCCGCCGAAAATCCTGGGCTCCGCGACGACAGAGAGCCCAAGGGGCTTCGCCGCGACAATCCCCTCCAGGATGGCGTCGAACTGCGACGCATCTTTCTGGCTCCGCATGCTCGGGGACGCGAACTTGAGCTCCGCAACGACGTCTGAGGTCCGGGTCGGCGCGCCCAAGGCGTCCAAGAAAGAGGGACTTCGGTCCGTTTCGCCTCGCACGTCGTAGTAGCCCTCCTCGAGAAGGGTCTCGGCATTGGCGACGAGGCGCTCAAGCGCGTCCATCGTCCTCCACCTTCGACAAATTTCCGCCAGTAGCCTTCACGAACGTGCGCAAGGTTTCGAACGCCCTCCCCGAGTCCAGGGCCTCCACCGCTAGGGGCAGCGCTTCCAGGAGGGAATCCACCTTCCCCGAAACGTAGATTCCGGCAGCCGCGTTCGCCAGGAGCATCTCTCTTTTCGGCCCGAGCTCTCCTCGTAGAATCCGCACGGCCTCCTTCGCCGCGGTCTCCGGTTCCGCGCCTGCCAAATCCCTTGCGTCCGCGCGATCGAAGCCGAAGTCCGCCGGTCTCAGCACGAATTGTCGCGTCCGGCCGTCGGCCACCTCTCCGACGATCGTCGGGCAGCAGAGGCAGATCTCGTCCATGCCGGCTTGGCCATGGACCACGAGGGCGTGCTCGATCCCGAGGCGTGCGGACACCTTCGACATGAGAGGCACCAGGTCCGGACTGAAGACGCCGAGGAGATGACCTTTCGCTCCGGCCGGGTTCGTCAGGGGTCCGAGGATGTTGAAGACGGTGCGCACGCCGAGTTCCCTGCGCGGCCCCATCGCGTGCTGCATTGCGGGATGGAACTTCGGGGCGAACATGAAGCAGAGGCCGTGCGCCTCAAGAATCCTCTCGACCTCCGACGGCTCGAGGTCCACCCGGGCTCCGAGGGCCTCGAGCAAGTCCGCACTCCCGCAGCGGCTGGTGATCGCCCGGTTTCCGTGCTTCGCGACCCTCACGCCGGCGGCCGCGACGACGAACATTGCTATCGTCGAGACGTTGAACGTGGTAACGCGAGCTCCGCCGGTCCCGCACAGATCGACAACGCGCCCGTCCTCGCGCGATCGAATCCGAACGCACCGTTCCCGCATTGCGGTTGCCATCCCCGCGATCTCATCGGGTCCCTCGCCTTTCATCCGGAGTCCCATCAGGAACGCGCCGATTTGCGCAGGGGTCGCCTGCGCGTCCATGATCTCCGCCATCGCATCGTGCGCGCGCTCGAAGCCGAGGGATGCGCCCGTCGCTAGGTCGGCAATCGCATCCCGGATCATCGCCTGGCCCCCGCGAGGAAGTTACGGAGGAGCGCCGGCCCTTCCGGTGTGAGAATTGACTCGGGATGGAATTGGACGCCCTCGATCGGATAGCGGCGGTGCCGCACGGCCATGATCTCGCCGTCGTCGGAGGTCGCGCTCAGTTCGAGGTCCTGCGGCAAAGATGCGCGGTCGATCGCGAGCGAATGGTAGCGCCCGGCCGTAATGGGATTCGGAAGACCCTCGAAGATTGTGCGGCCATCGTGTCGCACGAGACTCGTCTTCCCGTGGAGGATCCGCGCCGCATGGCCGACCTTCCCGCCGTACGCTGTCCCGATCCCTTGATGGCCGAGGCAAACGCCGAGCGTCGGGGTCGCCGGGCTCAACTCGTCGAGGATATTTCGACACACGCCGAAATCCCGCGCGTTGGTCGGATGGCCTGGCCCGGGAGACAGGACGATCGCATCAGGCGCAAGCTGCCGCACCTCTTTCATCGTGATTCCGTCGTTGCGATAGACGCGCGGGTCGGCTCCGATTTCCCCAATCTCTTGGTACAAGTTGTACACGAAGGAATCGTAGTTGTCGATGATGAGGACCTTCATGCGGTCGCCTCACGCAACGCAGCCCGCAAACCCTCGAGCTTGTGCTCCGTCTCGAGCCACTCCCTCGCCGGATCCGAGTCCGCGACGATCCCCGCACCCGCTTGTATGTAGTACGTCGGCCCGTCGGCGAAAAGCGTCCGGATCGCAATGGCGGTATCCACGTTTCCATTGAGGGAGAGGTAGCCGACGACCCCCGCATACGGGCCGCGCGCGGTCCCTTCGAGGTCGTGGATCATCTCCATCGCCCTCGGCTTCGGCGCGCCGCTTACGGTCCCGGCGGGGAACACCGCCGCGACCGCGTCGAGTGCATCGGTCCCAGGCGCGAGTTCGCCTTCGACGCGGGAAACGAGGTGCTGCACGTGGCTGTACCGCTCCACCGTCATGCACTGCGGCACCTTGATGGTCCCGAAACGGCACACCTTCCCGAGGTCGTTCCGGGCCAAGTCGAGGAGCATGTTGTGCTCCGCTCGCTCCTTCTCGTCCGCGAGTAGCTCCGCTCGGAACCGTTCCGTCTCCGGAAGGGTTGTGCCCAGCGGCCGCGTGCCCGCAATCGGGAATGTCGTCGCGGTGCGATCCTCTACACGGAGGAGCATTTCCGGGCTCGCCCCAATCACCCGTCGCATCCCGAAATCGAGGTAGTACATGTAGGGACTCGGGTTCAGTCGCCGCAGGCTTTCGTAGAAGGCGAGTGGATCCCCGGCCATCCGGCCGTATTCCCGGCGAGACAGGACGACCTGAAACGCCTCGCCCTCGTGGATCGCCGCTCTCGCCTTCGCAACCGCCTCCACGAACCGCTCTTGGTTAATCTGTCGTTTCGGAGAATCTGCGCTCAGCTTCGGGCTCGCTTCGTTTGCTTTCGGGAGGTCTTCAACCCGAGATCGGCCGTGGGCGAAGTACTCCGTCCGTTTGCGGACGTGATCCACGATCACGCCGTCGAGATAGAGCCCGAACTCGAACTCGGGGAACGGCGAGTCCGCGTGAGCGGGCACGGAATCGAGATTGCGGACGAACTCATAGGAGACGTATCCGACCAGGCCGCCGATGTACCGCCCCGGAACGCCCGGCGCCTCATACTTTGCGAGGATCGAACGCAGGGCCTCCAGGGGCCGATCCGTCTTGACCGTCTCGCCGTTCGATCGCAGGACGCCGGACCGGTAGGAAATGATGATTTCGGGATCGAAGCCGACGAAGGTGTGTTCCGCGAGCCGCGCGGGACCCGTCAGACTTTCGAGGATGAACGCATGAGGGTGGTCGTCCCGCGAGGCCGCGAAGAGCGCATAGGGGTCGAGCCCCGAGTCGAGAAGGATGCGCTTCATCGTGCCGCCTCGATCATCAAGGGCCGATCGCTCCCGAAGACCACGTCAGCGATCCGTTGTGCCATGGCGGGGGGATCTAGGGCCTGGAATACTCGGCGGCCCACGCAAATTCCGGCCGCACCTGAACGCATCACTTCGCGAAGGGCGTCGAGGTACGCGTCCTCGGTCGAACCCTTTGGTCCGCCGCCGACGACCAGGGGCACCGGGCAGCTGTGGGCGATCTCACGCAGACCGTCCGGCGCTCCTGCGAAATTCGTCTGCACGATGGATGCGCCCAGCTCGGCCGCGGCGCGCGCGGCGTGGGCCGCTGCGACGGGATCTTTGGAGGACTCACCGGGGTCTGCGGGCGCGTGGGCCATCAGAAAAACCGGCAGACCGAGGGATGTCGCCTGGCTGACGACGCGCCCCGCGTCCGCAATCATTCGGTCCTCGCGAGAATCGCCGAATGAGATCTGGACAGAGACCGCGTCGGCTCCGAGAGAGACGGCATGTTCGACCGTCGAGGCGAGGACTTTGGAACCTGGCCTCGAACCGAGAAGGGTGCTGGCAGAGAGATGCACGATCAGACCCCAGGCGGGCGCGATATCGGCCGAGAGGGAACGGACCATTCCTGGATTCACGACGAGCCCGGAGAACGGGGCGGACCGCAGACGCCGTACGCGGTCGCTCAGCCGTTCGATCCCAGGAACGGGTCCGGCGGCAACGCCATGGTCGAGAGCGAGAAGGAAGATCCGGCCCGCACCTCCTTCGAGGCGACGTCGTCGTCTCTCAACGCCGAAAAGGGACATGTCTCTTCGCTCGCCTGCCCCTTTATGGAAGGTGTAGATAATATTTAGGCATTATTGTATTTTATATGGCCTCGATTATGGAGAATCCGTAGCCCGAGGCGCCGGGCTAGCCATGGCCCGGGGAGCCCACCGGTTCCGCGGGCTGGAGATATCGATGCCCAAAGAACTCCCGGTGCACCGCTTGGACGGCTCTCTCGAGATCCTCGTTGTCGACCGTGAACGTGTATGCGACCATCGAGGCGCCCGCGGAGATGAGCTGCACATTGATGCCGCGTTCCGCAACTGCGCGGAACACCCGCGCGGCAACGCCATGGGCGTATCCGAGGCCTTCGCCGACGAAGCTGATTAGCGACACGTGCGGCAGCACTTCAATCCGTTCAACGAGACCGAACGGGAGGCGCGCAACCGCCTTCTTCGCACGGCTCAACGCATCCGCGTCGACGAGGAGCGCGATGCACGTCTGCGACGTCGCCGCGCTGTACACGTTCGTCCCCGCGCTCGTAAGGGCGGTCGCGACCTGTGAAAGTAGTCCCTCTTTCTGCCCGGCACCCGTCGCGAAGACCTTCAGGGTCGCGAGATCACGCACATACGAGATGCTCTTGACATCGCCGCTGCGGTCTACCGTGTCGGGACCGATCCGCGTCCCCGTCTCGTCCGGCCGGAAAATGTTTTTCAAGACAATCGACGCGCCGCAAGCCTGCGCGGGCTGCACCGACCGCGGATGGAGTGCCTTCGCGCCGAAGTACGAGAGCTCTGCAGCTTCGTCGTACGAAAGCGCGGAGAGGGGAAACGCTTCCGGGACAATCTTCGGGTCCGCGCTCATGAAACCGCCGACATCCTTCCAGATCTCAATCGTCGGCAGCTCGAGGGCGTGCGCAACGACGGCGGCACTGTAATCGGATCCGCCGCGGCCGAACGTCGCCGTCTTGCCTTCTCGGGAGAGGCCGAAGAATCCCGTGATCACGCTCACACGGCCCGCCTGGGCCTCGCGCCGGAGGAACGGCGCAAGGCGAGCGCGTGTTTCGTCGAGCAACGCCGTGGCGTTCCCGTAGGTGTCGTCCGTGATGAGACCGATGGCGTCCGCCTCGTGCGGCGCGGCGTCAATTCCAACCTGACACAGATTCGCCGCGACGACCTGCGCGGCTAGCCGCTCGCCGAAGGAGAGGACAAAGTCCCGCGTGCGCGGGGTGATTTCCTCCGTATACGCGACCCCGTAAAGAAGGCGCTCCAGCTTCGTCACGAGGGCGTCGATCGCATTACCTCTCCCAGCCGAACCTTTACCGGACTTCGGCAAGAGGCCTAGATGCTTGCGACGAAGCTCTGCGACGTACGGGTCGATCTCCTTCTCCTCCCGCGGGTGCGCCAGGATCGTGATGAGGGAGTCCGTTACGCCCGAAATCGCCGACACCACGAGGAACTTCCGCGTCAGGTCCTCGTGGACGAGGTTCGCGATCCGCTCGTACATGTCCACGGTGCTGACGCAATTCCCACCGAACTTCGCGACCTTCCACGGCTCAGTCAAGGTACCCTCTCCTGTGTGCGAGCTCCGCGTTGAGCAAGCTGCCGCCCGCGCCGCCGCGAATCGTGTTGTGCGAGAGGACGAAGAAGCGAACGACGCGGCCCACGACACGAATCCGGCCGACGGTCGCGGCCATCCCGCGCGCCCGCGCGGGTTCGCCTGCCATGAGGTCGAGCAGCGGCTGCGGTCGATTCGCTTCCGAGCGGACAATCACCGGCTGCTTCGGGGCCGTCGGCAGCTGCTGAACGTGCGGTTCCCCGCGGAACGATGAGAGGAGACGCGCGATTTCGCGTGAGGGGACCTCGTCCTTCAGGGGAATCGAGACGGCCTCGAGATGACCGTCGCGCACCGCGACGCGGGCGCAGTTCGCCCATACGTCGATCGGACTCGGCAAGATGCCGTCGGACATCGACCCGAGGATTTTCTTCGCCTCCCTCCGCATCTTTTCCTCCTCGCTCTCGATGAAGGGCACGATGTTCGCGGTGATGTCGAGAGACGGGACGCCGGGATATCCCGCCCCGGAGAGCGCCTGGTACGTGGCCACATGGACATCCGTGAGGTCGAGCGCGTCCGCGAGGGGCTTCAGCGGAAGGGCCAGGCCCGTGATCGAGCAGTTCGGGTTCGTCACGACGAAGCCGCCCTCCCGAAACGTTGGCTGACGTTCGACGAGCGAGAGGTGGTTCGGATTCACTTCCGGCAGCAAGAGCGGGACGTCCGCGTCCATACGGTGAGCCGACGCGTTGGAGAAGACTCGCACGCCCGATTGGGCGGCGTCCGTTTCGACGTCCCCGGCGATTTCCGACGGGAGGGCGCTGAACGCTGCGACGATGTCGTGCGCCCGGAGGACGCCCGCGTCGAGTGGCTGAAGCTCCATCGAGGCGACGTGCGGGGCGAGCGGAACGTCTTCGAGCCGCCAGAAGTCTTTGAGGGATCCGCCGACCTTTCGCTCGGACGAGGTGAGGGCGGCGATCTCGAACGTGGGGTGGTCCTGAAGCACGCTTACGAATCGCTGGCCGATATTCCCGGTCGCCCCCAGGACTGCCACAGGAATCTTGCTCAACGCGACACCCTTCCCGCGAAGTCCGTTCGCATTTGGTCGATTAAGCGGAGAAAGTCCGAGCCTTCCGACGCGGTGGCACTTTGCCACTCGTCCAGCGTCTCCCGGATTCGGCGATGAATCAACGGCGTGTGGGGGTTCAACGCCTGGATGTCTCTCAACAGGGTCGGAGGATCCGCCAAGAGCCCCGCGGCGGCGATCGAGAGGCGAGAGAACGTCGTGCCAGCAGGACTCTTCAGGCCGGCGAGGTCGAACGGGCTTTCCGCGACGCACCGCGCGAACGTCAAGAGGCAGAGCTGGCTCAGGCCCAAGAGGAACGCCATCGACTCGTCGTGGTGGTCCAAAGCGATGTCAACGAACGACGCCCCGCTCGCACGGAACAACTCCCTTGCTTCGAGCACCGCCTTGCTGTTTCCGCAGTCGCTGAACGTGATGCTGCCGCTCGAGGGCGGCCAGAGATTCGGCCCAAACAGCGGATGGACGCTCGCAATCCGCAAGCCGGACCGGCTCATTGCTCGAAGCTCACGCTCGACCGGTGCCTTCAAGCTGCAGACGTCGAAGACGAGAGCCTTCGGTTTCATGATCGCGATCGAGCGCAAGACCTCCGCGGAGACGGACATCGGAACGGCGACCGCGATGACGTCTGCCTCGTGCACGCCTTTCTGAAGGTCTGGTTCGAACGCGAATCCTTCGAGTGGGCCGGCGATGTCATTCACGACGATGTCGCACCCGCGAGAACGGAAGTATCGGCAGAGCCACTGGCCTATGCGTCCCGCACCGCCGACCACCAGGACACGCTGGTTGATTGGCACAGGTGGGAGCACTCCCGCTTGTCGGAGGACACTCTCCTCGATCAGGAGGCGGGCGAGACCCGCACCGAGCGATGAGCTGATTCCTCGCTTGGCAACTTCCGCCGAGAGGCGCGTGTGCACCTGTTCCTCGGCCCTCTCATCCCGCAGAGGCAGGCCGAGGCGCTTTTTCTCCAAGCCGACCTGGGCCGCGAGATCGAGGCGCTTCGCCACGAGGCCGACAATCTCCCGATCAACATCAGCGATCTCGTCCCGCAGCCTTGCGATTTCCGTTTCGCTCAAACGAATCCCCCTGCGAACATGAGATCGAGAATTGCCATCGCGGCAGCGTTCTCCACGACGGGCACCGCCCGAGGAACGATGCAAGGATCGTGCCGTCCCGTGACGACGATTTCCGTCGGCGTCATCGTTGCGAGGTCGACGGATCGCTGCGGCTTCGCGATGGACGCGGTCGGCTTGACGGCGACGCGGAACGTAATAGGCATGCCGCTCGTGATGCCGCCGAGGATCCCGCCGGCGTGATTCGTCTCCGTCACGACTCGGCCGGCCGCGACCGTGAACGGATCGTTGTGCTCGCTCCCGCGCATCGACGCCGCGCGGAAGCCGGCGCCGAAATCGACGCCTTTCACGGCGGGTATCGAGAAGAGGAGATAGGCGAGCGCCGACTCGACTGATTCGAAGAACGGCTCGCCGACGCCGGCCGGAACGCCGGTCACGACCGCCTCGATGACGCCGCCGACGCTGTCGCGGTTCTTCCGAGCCACCTCGATTTCCGCAATCATGCGGTCCGCCGCGTCGAGGTCGGCACACCGGACGGCGTTGCGTTCGACGTTGGCTTCGATCTGCTGCGGAGTGACGGGTCGGGCGGTGACTCGACCAATCTGGGCCGCATGCGCGTAGAACCGAACTCCCATCGGCGCCAGCACCTGTCGGGCGATCGCCCCGGAGACGACCATCGGAGCCGTCATACGGCCGGAGAGCTGGCCGCCTCCTCGGAGATCGCTCTTCGCTCCATACTTCATCGCGGCGGCGAAATCTCCGTGCCCGGGACGGGGGACCCGCGCCACGTTGGCATAGGATTTCGATTGCACGTCCTCGTTGCGGATGAGGGCGACAATTGGCTCCCCCGTCGCCAGCCCGTCGGAGATGCCTTCCGAGAATTCCACGCGATCCGCCTCCTTGCGCTGGCTGGTGACGAGGCTCTGTCCCGGTCGGCGGCGATCGAGCTGCGCCTGAACGAGGGCCTCGTCGATTCGTGTCCCGGAGCGCAGTCCCTCGATCGTGCAGCCCACGAACGGACCGTGGCTCGTCCCGAAGATCGTGGTCCGGTATCGCGCGCCGAAGACGTTCATCCGACCACCGCGTGAAGAGCCCCGAGGGCTCGCATGTCGTCGAGGAACGACGGATACGAGACGCGGAAGCACCAGGGGTCCGAGATGTCCACCGAGTCGTCCGCGGCGAGACCGGCAATCGCGGCGGCCATCAGGATGCGATGGTCTGCCCGGGAGTCGACGAACGCGCCGCGGAGGCTCGCGGGTCCGTCAACGACGCAACCGTCCGCGGTGGGTTCCGCATGAGCACCCAAGGCCCGCAGCATCGCGACCGTCGACGCGATCCGGTCGCTCTCCTTGACTCGAAGGTGCTCTCCGTTCACGAAGTGCGTCTCGCCCTTCGCCTGCGTCGCGAGCACCGCGAGGATGGGGAAGAGATCGGGCGTATCGCTGACGTCCACCGTCTGGCCTGCGAGATCACCGCTTCGGACCCGCACGCGATCCGAGGCCACATCCACCCGCGCGCCGAACGACTCCAAGAGCCGGGCGATCCGGCGATCGCCTTGAAGCGAGCTGAGGTCGAGCCCTTCGACGGTCACGTCTCCGCCGGTGATCGCCGCCGCGACGAGAGGGAAGGCGGCCGACGAGAAGTCCCCGGGTACGTCCACATCCGTCGGGTGGTACGCCTGGCCGCCGGGCACGAGGTACGTGTCCTCGTGCACCGCAATCTCCACACCGAATACGCGGACCATTTGCCGCGTGACCTCGACATACGGCTCCGAGCGATGCGGGGGAAGGACTTGGATTTCGGACGGGTCCGCCGCGAGAGGACACGCAATGAGAAGACTCGAAAGAAATTGGGAGCTGATGGAGCCGGACATGGAGACGCGGCCACCGCGTAGGACTCCTTCGACATCGACGGGTGGACGACCATCGCCGGAGAGGGATCGGGCGCGGGCACCGAGGCCCGTGAGGGCTTCGAGGAGCGGGCCCATGGGCCGCTTTTGGAGACTCGCATCGCCTGAGATTGTCGTCGAGCCTTCGAGAAGCCCGGCGACCCCCGTGAGGAGACGCAACGTCGTCCCGGAGTTCCGTGCGTCGATCGGTGTCTCGGGCGGGCGTAGAGACTCCGAAGTGACCCGGAGCCCATCCGCGGTTCGTTCAATCTCCGCGCCGAACGCGACCATGCCGGCAATCGTGGCCGCGGTATCCTCTCCGAGGAGCGGCTGACGAATCCGGCAGGGGCCATGAGACAAAGCGGCGAGGACGACCGCGCGGTGCGTGTAGCTCTTCGACGGTGAGGCCCGAATCGTTCCGGACACCCGAGAGGAGCGGGCTCGGTACCTCAGACGATCACCTCCCGCGACTCGACCATGTTCAAGCTCACGACGCGAATCTCGGAAGAGCCATCGTCCATCGCCTTCCGAACGGAGTCCACGAGTGCAGGCTCTGCCAACGCGAGGATGGCAGGGCCCGTGCCGGTGATCCCTGCGGCCTTCGCGCCGGCGGCCCGAGCACGAATCGCCGGCGTCTCGTCGACGCCAAGCAGGGGCGCGTACGCAGCGCTGTTGACCTCTAGCGCGCGGAAGTAATCTCCGCTCAGCGCGAGGCGGAAAGCCTCCTCGACCTGAGAACGGATTGGGACAAAGTCTGTGCCCCTGAGACTCGGCTTCGTGATCGTCCGATCAGGCACCTGGACAATTGCCCGGAGCTCCTCCGGAAAGCGATCTTGGACGAGGAGCTTCCTCGCCCGGTTGTCCGTCGCCACGATGCCGCCGAAGAATGATGCACATGCATCGTCGAAAGCGCCCGTAATCGTCACGCCCGCTTCGAGGGCCGCGTCCACTCCGATTCCGATGATCCGGAACGGTTCGAGCTGTGCGCCGAGGGCGCGAGCGCACGCGAGGACGACAGCGTTCGCGACGGCGGAGCTGCTCTTCAGCCCGCGAGAGACCGGAATCTCCGAGGTGACCGTGACCTCGATGCCGACTTTTTTGGGACTCTGTCGCAGGACCCGCTCGGCACACGATCGGACCAGCGCCGGATCGAGCCCATCCGGCACATGGACCCGGACGCCATGGCCCTCGGGCTTGGTCTCCGCGGTCGCCGTGACCCGGAGGGCGAGACCGAATGCCGCACCCCGGCCGATCGCAATCGCGTTCACAATCGTACCCGCACCGAAGCAGGAGGCTTGGGCCCTCATCGTAACGCCTCCTTCGCCGCCCGCTCCATCGCATCGAATGGGGCGGCCTGCCCGGTCCAGAGCTCGAACGCCTTCGCTCCTTGATGGACGAGCATCGCGAGCCCGGAGGCTCCCGGGCGGTTCAGCCTCCTCGCGGCTCGAAGGAGCGGAGTGACCGGCGGATTGTACACGAGATCATAGATGAAGCCCGCCTTCCCAATCACCGCCTCAGGCACGGGGAGGCCGTCGGGGACTCCTTTCGTGCCGGCCGGGGTCGCATTCACGAGAAGGTCCCACGGACCCTTTCGCGTTAAGATCCCGAGCGCGAGGACCTCAATCCGATCGTCGAAGGATTTCGCAAGAGCCTCGGCTCGCGAGGCGGTGCGATTCGTCAGCTGAACGTGGGCGCCTTCCCTGAGCAGGACGTCGACAACCGCCTTGGCGGCGCCGCCGGCTCCGACAACAAGGGCGTTCCGGTCGCCCACCCGCAGCCCGAGAGACCGCAAGGAGATCCGGAATCCGTACACGTCCGTGTTGTGGCCCGCGGTCCAGCCGTCCCGAAGGACGACCGTATTCACCACGCCAAGTCGTTCCGCGTCGCCGTCGAGTTCGTCCACGGATCGAGCGACCGCCTCCTTGTGCGGGCTGGTCACGTTGAATCCTCGGATTCGAAGGCGCTCGGCCGAGAGGAGGAATGGATCCAGAGCTTCGGGCGGGATGTCGAAAGGCAGATAGGCGGCGGGCAGGCCCAAAGCGGCCAGGGCCGCCTCGTGCATCGTCGAAGAAATCGAGTGCTCCACCGGATGGCCGATCAAACCGAGGATCATCGGCTCGCGGCCGCGGAGGCGTGTGGCGGTCCCCACGGACAGTTGGCCGGGAGCGGCCGATAACCCCCAAGAAGCGTACTGGATTTCTTGGCCGAGTGAGTCGGCGAGGGCGCGAGTCACCATGCCGCCGGCGCCCATCCCAATTAGGACGAACCGGCGGTGACGACCGTTCCGCGACCGGACCAGGTCGACGAGCTGGATCGCCTCTTCGAACTCGGTCACGGGGACAACAACCTTCGCGACTTCGCCGAGGGCGGCGCAGGAATCGAGGGCCTCCGAAACCCGTTGCGTCTCCGCAGCCTGCGCGAAGTGATGGGACACGATGACCGTCGTTCGATGGTCCGATGCGAGACGCCCAAGCGACCCGAGGTCTTCGCGGTCCGTTTCGAGCTCGAGGTCGACATACGCGAAGCGCGAACGGCAAATCTCCCGGAGAACCGTCGGGCGTTGAGGAGAATCCACGTCCGATGCGCCCCCTTGGCCCCGCGAGCGAAGCGTCGCGATGGCCCGCCTGCCGACGCTGTTCGCCAATTTGCGGATTGTCGACAATCCCAAAGCTCGGACATAGTCCAGTCGCAGCTCGACGAGATCTGCGCCTTTCTCGAGGGCCGTTCGGGACTGGCGTTCTGCCTCTGCCGCATTGTCCGCCCGAATGACCGCTGCGACCTTCGTCATCTCATCGCTCCGCAATCGTCTCCCGAATCCGCATTCCGAAGTGGCGGCCGCCCTCTTCGAGCCGCAGGAGCACTTCGTCCCCGGCCTTCACCCGGCTCACGGCAAGCGAGCCCCCTTCGGGCGTCACGAACCGGATCGTCTCGGCGTTCTGAACGATGGTGGTATGCCGGCGGCCGTCCGCCTCCGCCTCGAGCAGCAGCAGCGGCCGGCGTTCGACCTTAACGCGGCCGACGATCACAGCGCGCGCCCGGCCCTCGGAGTCCACCGCAAGGACCTCGTCCCCCGCCCGGAGCTCGCTCAGGTACTTCGTCTTGCCACCCGGGAGGTAGATGTAGGCGTGGACTGCCCCCGCGTTTACCCGGAACGGGCGGGCCGCCACGTAGCCTGTCTCTACCGTCTCCGCATGGACGAGGAACAAGCCCGCAGAGCTGTTCCCGACGAGCATCCCCTCTCCATCCCGCAGGAGGGAACACGTATCGACGCACACGCGGTCGCCAAGCCCGACAGGTCGAATCGAGGTGACGGTCGCTCGGACGAGGGAGACGTCTTCATGCACGGATTCAATGAGTCCGCGGACCGCCCGAATCTCATTCGGCGAAGAGGGGACGAGGAGGATGCCGTGGACCCCGACCTCCATTGTCTCGAAGACCAGCTTCGCCTCCGCGGCATCGTGGACCTCGACGAGGAGCCGCGTCTCGCTCCCCTGGAAATGAGCAATCAGGTTCTCGAGGGGGATGATTTTCCAGTCCTCCGTCCGAATCACGATGTGTTTCGTCGCACTGCGCAACGAGCGGAGCGCGGTCTCGTCCTTCGCCGATCGAATCGTTGCGAGGCGGCCGATTTCGGCGTCGTCGAAGAAGAAGATGTTGCCCTTCAGGAGGATCGGGGAGAAGCGCCCAAGTCCCTGGAGGGACTCGTCCCGTTCCGCCAGGACGATTTCGTCGAAGCCGGCCTCGAGTGCAGCCGAGACGATGGACCGAACGTCCTCGTTGTCCTCGTGGGGAAAGGCCCCCACCCACACCAGGCGGTCCATGGGCCTCACCCGCGATAGACCTCGTC
>Ga0209761_1000114_pt1 | contig 41979 bp, 39 predicted proteins | sample GraSoi013_1_40cm_4_FD_185818 | JGI IMG/M metagenome (GOLD analysis project Ga0209761, IMG submission 185818) | Grasslands soil microbial communities from the Angelo Coastal Reserve, California, USA - Sample 09_25_2013_1_40cm (SPAdes) (version 2) | ecosystem: Environmental > Terrestrial > Soil >... | reverse complement strand
GCCGTACAGCGCGTCCACGACCGCCATCCCTTCCACGACCTCTCCGAACGGCGTAAAGCCGTCAGAGTCGAGGCGATTGTTGTCGCGATAGTTGATGAAAACTTGCGTCGTGCGTGTGCCGGGCCCGGCGGTCGCGAACGTCACCATGCCCCGCTGATTGGACCGCCGCACCGGGTCGTCGGGAATCACGCGTTGCCGCCAGGCCACCGTCACCGCGGTATCGCTGTGAATGCCGAATTGCGCCATGAAGCCGGGAATCACCCGGAAAAATCGCACGCCATCGTAGAATCCGGAGCGCACCAGGTTGTAGAACCGGTCGGCGCCGTGGGGTGCCCAGGCCCGGTGTACGGCGATGACGAAGTCGCCCTGTGTGGTCGAGAAGCGGGCGCGGAAACTATCGGGCGCCTGCTCGGCAAAGCCCGGACCGGCGGGGTTGTGGAAGTCGGCGACACCGCCAGCCTTGGGCTTGTCCGCCGGCTTGGAACAAGCTCCCACGATTGTGAGCGCGATCACGGAACCGTATGAGAGGTATCGCATAACGCTATGCTAGCTTCGCGAGAACGCGTTCGCTATAGTGTGCGCCCCCACTCTTCGCAGGGGATGCCGATGGACAACTGGATTGCCAAACGCATTCGGGCGGTCTCGTTCCGCCGCGTCCTTGTCTGGTCGCTGGCTCTCGCCGGCGGCGTGCTGTTTGTCACGAACGATCATCGCTACATCGCGAACTTCATGCGCGGCCCCTACTCGCTCGCGCGGGCCGATCTCGATTCGATCCGCGATGTCACCATGACGCCGCGCTACTACGCGCATGTCGCTGGCGACCGCGTGCTCGATACCGGCCTGCGCCAGTATACGGTGCGCTCGCAGAACGGGGTCGAGACCAGCCGCGAGGAGTCGGCGGCGTATCACGCGCTCGTCATCGGCACTCATTATCTCGTCGTCCGAACCGCCGGGGTCGAATCGCGGCAGGCCGAAGGCAAGCTGGTCCCCTGGTCCGAGGACCTCGAGGCGCAGCTGTTCGACAGCAAGGACATGCGAGCGCTGCGCCGCAGCTTCTATCCCTTCTATCTGGATACCGATTCGTTTCGCAGGCCCGGTTTCGTGGTGATCGGCGTGGGAATCGTCTTTCTGCTGTTGTTCGCCTGGCAAGCCCTCCCGGCATGGCGCGCTTGGCGCGATCCCGAACGCCATCCGCTCGCCCAGCGCATCGCCAAATGGGGCGATCCGATCGGTGTGGCGGTCGAGGCCGAGCACGAGTTCAACAATTCGCTGCTCCGGGGCAAAGCGGGCTGGCGTTTCGGCAACAAGTATCTCGTGCGCTCCAGCTGGTTCACGTTCAACCTGTTCCGACTCCAGGACGTGCTCTGGGCGTACAAGAAAGTCACGAAGCACAGTGTGAACTTCATTCCGACCGGCAAGTCGTACGAGGCAATCGTCGCCTGCTACGGTGGCACCGCGACGATTGCCGGCAATGAAAAGAAGGTCGGTGAGATGCTGAACTTCGTGCAGCAGCGCACGCCGTGGGCGATCTATGGGTTCAGCGACCAGCTCGCGGCGACGTTCAACCAACACCGCCAGGACTTCGCCCACAGCGTGGAGCAGCGGAAACAGGAGTGGGCGCAGAAGTCAGGGGCAGGGCGCTAATCCAGAGCGCACGCGCTCGAGGTGCATCGCAAGGCCTGGCGCGCGGGGATGCCAAGGTCGGGCAGGTAGACGACTGGTTCTGGATCAAAGCGAGCCGCCTGACGCCGTCGCGGTAGTTATGCGGCATAGAGCTTGCAAGGGAACTCAAGTCCCCGATGTCCGCGCTCATCGCCGATGGCTCCGCCTGTGACTTAGCCCCCCCGCGCGTGGCCTCGGGGAGCGTTATCTTAGTCGCGCATGGCTGACAGCGGCTTTTCTCCACCCCCGAATCGTCCCTCCCGCGGGTCGGGCTCGCTCACGGTTCACCTCGCCGACGAGCTGGACGTCTACTTCAACGAAGTCGCCCATGGGCGGCCCGTCGGCTTCGTCGCCTCGCCGAAATGGAAACCCCGCACCGACGTCTACGAAACAGATGAAGAGCTGATCGTCCATATGGACATCGCCGGGATGCAGGCCGACGACTTCAGCGTCGAGCTGAACGACGGCATCCTGAGGATCGGGGGCGAGCGCGTCGCGCGGCACCAGGGCAAGCGGCACTACCACTCGATGGAAGTGCAGATCGGTCCATTCGAGCGCCGCTTCCGGCTGCCAGTGGTGGTCGATCCCGCGTCCATCCGCGCAACCTACGAACACGGCTTTCTCGAGATCCGGCTCGCCAAGCAACCGCCGCGCTCCTCGGGCGCGCAATCCGTGCGGGTGACCTAGTGGAGCGCCTGCCGGTCCTTCCCCTGGGCCAGCTCGTCGTCTATCCCCACGTCGTCTTACCGTTGGCCCTCACAGATCCCAAAGCCGTTCAACTGATCGACGAGATCATCCAGGGCGAAAAGCGCCTGCTGCTCGGCGTCGTGAAGCCGATGGGTGGGATCGAGCCGCCCGAGGGCGCCGTCATGAACACGCTGCCGCACCAGCTCTACGACGTCGGCACGCTCGGCACGATCGTGCGGATGTTGAAGCTGGGTGACGGCTCGGTGCGCGTCATGGTGCAGGGGCTCGAGCGCGCCCGCCTCAAGGACGTCGCGCAGGGCGAGAAATGGCTGATGGCCGGGTGCGAGTCGCTCCAGGAAAATCTGCTCGAGGACGCGCGCACCGAGGCGCTGAAGCGCACCGTCATCGCGCAGTTCTCGCGCGTCATCGACATCGCGCCCTATCTCGGCGCCGAGCTGCACGAGGTGCTGGCCGGCATCACCGAGGCGGGAAAGCTCGCCGACTTCATTGCCGCGAATCTCGATCTCGCGCTGCCGGCCAAGGCCGAGCTGCTCGCGATCGACGACGTGACGCACCGGCTCGAGCGGCTGGGTGAGTTTCTGATGCAGGAGCTGCAGGTGCTCGAGGTCGGCACCCAAATCCAGGAAAAAGTGAAGACGCGGCTCGACCAGAATCAGCGCGAGTACGTGCTGCGTGAACAGCTGCAAGTGATCCGTCAGGAGCTCGGCGAAGTTGAAGGTGATGATGAGCTCGAAGAGCTGGCGAAGCGGCTCGAGGAAGCGCAACTCCCGGCGGAAGCCAAGAAGGTGGCCGAGCGCGAGCTGAAGCGCCTGCGCCAGATGTCGCCCCAGTCCGCCGAGTATCAGGTCGCCCGCACCTACCTCGACGTGTTCGCCACGCTGCCGTGGAGCCGCGTGACGCAGGACCGGATCGATCTCAAGACCGCGCGTGAAATCCTGGACCGCGATCATTATGACCTGAAGACGATCAAGGAGCGCATTCTCGAGTACCTCGCGGTGCGGACGCTGAATCCCGATGCGAAGGGCTCGATCCTGTGCTTCGTCGGCCCGCCTGGCGTGGGCAAGACGTCGCTCGGCCAGAGCATCGCGGAAGCGCTGGGCCGCAAATTCACGCGCGTGTCGCTTGGCGGCGTGCGCGATGAAGCGGAGGTCCGCGGTCACCGCCGCACCTACGTCGGGGCGATTCCGGGACGCATCATCCACGCGCTGCAGCGCTGCGAGACGCGTACGCCCGTCCTGATGCTCGACGAAGTCGACAAGATGGGCTCCGATGTGCGCGGCGACCCGACCGCCGCGTTGCTCGAGGTGCTCGATCCGGCGCAGAACTCGACGTTCGTGGACCACTACCTCGAGGTGCCGTTCGACCTCTCGGGCGTGATGTTCATCGCGACGGCGAACAGCACGATGCCGATTCCCGACCCACTGCTCGACCGGATGGAGCAGCTGACCCTGCTCGGCTATACGCCGTCCGAGAAGCTGCAGATCGCCAAGCGCTATCTCATGCCGCGCCAGCTCAAGGAGACGGGATTAGGAAAGGGCGGGAATGGTGAACGCGCGCACGTCGCCGACGGCGCGCTGGAGCGACTGATCGGCGAGTACACGCGCGAAGCGGGCGTCCGCCAGCTTGAGCGCGAGATCCAGGGCATCTTGCGCAAAGCGGCGCTCGAAGTCGTCGAGGGGAAATCCACGACGGTCAGAATCTCGTCCAAGAACCTCGAGAAGTACGCCGGCCAACCGAAGATTCAAAGCGAGGTCGCCGGTCGGGCGCCGGAGATCGGCGTGGCGACCGGGCTGGCGTGGACGCCGGTCGGCGGCGACATCATGTTCATCGAAGCGATCGGGATGCCCGGCAAGGGGCAGATCACGTTGACCGGCCAGCTCGGCGACGTGATGAAGGAATCGGCGCAGGCGGCCTGGAGCCTCCTGCGGGCGCGCGCGAGCACGCTGGGGATCCCGCTCGACTCGTTTACGCTGTCCGACGTGCACCTGCATGTGCCGGCCGGTGGCGTACCGAAGGACGGCCCGTCCGCCGGCATCACGATCGCGGCGGCGCTCGCCTCGCTGCTGTGCCGGCGGCCGGCGCGCCACGACGTGGCGATGACGGGTGAGCTGACCTTACGGGGCAGAGTGCTCCCCATCGGCGGCCTGAAGGAGAAGCTGACGGCCGCGGCGCGAGCGGGCGTCACGTCCGTGCTCGTTCCCGCACGGAACAAGAACGACCTTATTGACTTGCCCGAAGAGGTACAGAAGTTGCTCGATATCAAGCTTGTGGAAACGATCGACGATGTGCTCGCTTTGGCGCTGCTCGACCCGCCGCCCGAACGCCGCTCCGGCGGCATTCGCGTCGTGACCTCCACGGCGCCGCCGGCGCCTCCAAGCCCACCACCTCCCGGTGAAGTGCGGCGATGAGCGACGTCACGACCCTCGAAGCCGCGCTTGCGGAGATCCGCTGCCGCGACGGCAAGTACAACGAGCGCGCCTACGTCTTCGTGCTCGCGGCGTTGGAATTCGCCCAAACGCGCCTCCCGGCGCGCCGCCACCTGACCGGCGTCGAGCTGGCGTGGGCCTGCCGCGATTTTGCGCTGGAGCAGTTCGGGATGCTCGCGACTGCCGTACTGACGCATTGGGGTGTCCGCGCGACCGAGGACTTTGGCCAGATCGTGTTCATGCTGATCGATGTCGGCTTGCTGGCGCGCCAACCCAGCGATCGCGTCGAGGACTTCGGGCGCGTCTACGACTTCGCCGACGTGTTCAAGGCCGGCGCTGGCTATCGCTGGCCGGGAGTACCTTCTTCAGGGGAGTGATCCGTCCCCCGGCGGTCAGCGGTCGATTCTACCCGAGCGATCCCACCGAACTTCGGGCGACCGTCGCAACGCTCCTCGCTGACGCGCGTCGAGCTGCCGGACCAAGGCCCACCGCGCCGTTTCGCGCCGTCATCGTCCCGCATGCCGGCTACGTCTATTCGGGACCGACCGCGGCTGCCGTGTTTGCGCGCTCGACCATTCCCGGACTCGTCGTCATTCTCGCCCCCAACCACACCGGAGTATCCGAAGCCGAGTTCGGCGTCTCCCTCTGGGAAGCCGGCGCGTTCCACACCCCGCTCGGCGACGTGGAGATCGATGCCGACGCCGCGGCCGCGCTGCTCGAGATCTCCCATGAGCTCGTCGCGGTGGATCACGCGGCACATAGGGGCGAACATGCCGTCGAGGTCGAGCTGCCGTTCCTCCAGATGCTCCGGTCGGACGTGCGCATTCTTCCATTGGTGATCGCGTGGGACGCCTGGGAAGCCGCTCACGCCCTTGGTGAGCTGCTCGTCCAGTTTGTCCAAGCCGTGGGTGAGCCCGTGCTGATGCTCGCCTCCAGCGACCTGAACCACTATGAGCCCGCCGCGGTCTCGGAGCGCAAAGACGCGAGAGCGCTGGAAGCGGTGACCGCGCTCGATGGTGGTGAGGTGCTCGAGCGTTGCAAGCGTGAGCACATTTCCATGTGCGGTCGCGGGCCGGTCGCGGTCGTGCTCCACAGCGCGCGCGCGCTGGGCGCGACCCGAGCCGACGTGGTAGACTACCGCCACTCCGGTTGGGTCTCTGGCGACAACGCGCGGGTCGTGGGATACGCGGGGGTGGTGATTCCGTGAATCCGATTCCGGTTCTGTCGGCGGGCGAAGCGGCGGCCTGGGACTCGGCCGCACGCACGCAGTATCGCATACCGAGCCGCGTGCTGATGGAGACCGCGGGTCGCGCCGTCGCCCAGGTGCTCGTCGCCGAGCTGCCGGATGCGCTGCCCGGTGGGGTGCTGGTCGCCGCGGGCGCGGGCAACAATGGCGGCGATGGCTGGGTGCTCGCGCGGGCGTTGCACGCGGCCGGCGTTCCGGTCTGGGTCTCCGCGCTCGATCCCAAGACGGACGACGCCATCGACAATCGCGCGCTCGCGCGTCTTGACGGCGTGCGCGAGTTGGGTCGCGAGGAAGCGTGGCCTCAGGCCACGGTTGCCGTCGATGCATTGCTCGGCACCGGGGCCGCGGGTCCCGCGAAGGGGGACGTGCTTGCCCTCGCGCAGCGCGTGACGGACTACGGCGCCCCCATCCTTGCGATCGATGGACCCACAGGCCTCGACCTGACGAGCGGCGAAGCGCACGGGCCGATCCATGCGCGCATCACGGTGACGTTCGGCGGTCCACGGCGGGGCCACCTGCTGCAGCGGGAATGGTGCGGCAAGGTCGTCGTCGTCGACATCGGATTTCCGCCGGCCGATACGGCCTGGCCGTTGCTCGTCACCGATAATTGGGCCGCCGAGCGGCTGCCGCGGCTCGCGCCGCAGATGCACAAGGGCGATCGCGGCCGCGTGTGTATCGTCGGCGGCGCCGACGGCATGAGTGGCGCGGCGCTCCATGCCGCGCGTGCCGCCCTGGCCGCCGGGGCTGGGCTCGTCAAGCTCGTCGCGGCGCGCGAGACGATCGCCGCGGCGCAGGCGAGCCTGCCCGATCTGCTGACCGTCGAGTCGTCACTCGGTGAGGAGCTGGAGCCCGCCGTCGCGGAAGCGGTCGAGTGGGCCGACGCGGTTGTGCTGGGACCAGGTATCGGTCGGGAGCCACGCGATGCACGCGCCCATTTTGTCTCCGCGGTGCTGTCGCGTCGGCCGGTCCCGACGGTCATAGACGCGGATGCGCTACACGTGTTTCGTGCCGACGTGCCGACAGGCAGTCGTGCGCTTGTCTGTACACCTCATCTGGGAGAGTTTCGCGCGCTCGCCGGCGACGCAATGGCCGACGAAGCGGCGAATGATCGCTGGTCGGCGGCGGCGCGCGCGGCCGCGAAGCTCAAGTGCACCGTCCTGCTCAAAGGCGTGCCCACCGTCATCGCGGACCTGCGCGGTCCGGAGCACGTCGTCGCGAGTGGCAATCCGGGACTCGCGACCGGAGGGAGTGGCGATCTCCTCGCCGGATTCATCGGGGCGTTTCTCGCGCGCGGCACGGCGCCCGCGGAGGCCGCGGCCCTCGGCGCGCACGCGCTGGGTCGTGCCGCGGAGCAGGGCGCGCGGCAGTGGACTGCACGCAGCTTGCGACCCGCCGACGTGCTGGCCGCGCTGCCCGACGTGTGGCGCGCGTGGAAAAGTCTGAAGCCGGGCACACCTCCAGTTCTCGTGGAACTTGAAGCCCCCGACCTGTGGTAGACTAAGCCATGAACCTCGGCCCAGGGAACGAATTCGATCGCCTCCGCGGGATGCTCGCGCGGATCGCGGAGATCTCAGGCGCCAATGCCGCCGATATCGGCGACGACTGCGCCCTGCTTCCGCTGGGCTCGACGACGCTCGCGATCAGTCTCGACAATTCACTGGAAAACGTGCACTTCCGGACCGACTGGCTCGACTTCAACGAGATCGGGTTCCGCGCCGCCGGTGCCGCGCTGTCCGACCTCGCCGCCGAGGGCGCGACGCCACTGGGGCTCATGGTCTCGTTGGGCGTCCCGCCGAATGAGACGGATGGCACCGATCCCGCCGCGGACATCATGGCCGGCGTCGCCACGATGGCCCACAACCTCAAGTCGCAGGTCCTCGGTGGCGATTTGACACGCTCGGACAAGTACATGATCGATGTCTGCGTGATCGGCACTGTCGAGCGGCCGGTCCGCCGTTCCGGCGCCCGCGAAGGCGACGCGCTCTGGGTTACCGGATACCTGGGAGGCGCCGCGCTCGCGCTCGAACGACTCCGCGAGGGGAAGCGCATGGCGACGGCTTTGCGCAACCGCTACGCCTGTCCGGAGCCGCGCATCGAAGCGGGCCGCTGGCTGGCCGGACACGGTGCAAGCGCGATGATCGACATCTCCGACGGCCTGGTGGCCGATGCACAGCACCTCGCCGCCGCCTCCGAGGTCGGCATCGAAATCAATCTCGAGCAGATCCCCTGCTGGGAGGACGTCGCAGCGATGGCAGCCGTCGCCAGCGGCGAAGAGTTCGAGCTACTCTGCACGATGCCTCCGACCTTCGGCGACGCCAGCGTGTCCGAATTCCGCGCGCAGACCGGCCTCCAGCTGACCCGCATCGGCGCCTGCCTACGCGGCGCGGGTGGACGTCGCGGCGGCGTGCGCCTGCTCGATGGCAGCAACCCGGTCGCCCTGCCCGCGGGATACGATCACTTCGCGTGAGTGTCCGTACCCTCTGGTACTACATCGTTCTCGGGGTTTCTACGGTCGTTCACGCTCTTGGCGCTTTCGGGGCCGGGCTCTTGCGCGTCAAAAACCGCCGCGGCGGCGTCTACGATTGGGCGGGCACCGACTGGGCACGTGACATCCTCCGCGCGGCGGGAACGCCGGTGATCGCCGACGGACTCGAGCTGATCCCGCGCGACCGGCCCGTGATTTACGCCTCCAATCACTCCTCGATGTTCGACATCTGGGCCCTGTTCGCCACACTGCCCGGATCAGTGCGCTTCGTCGCCAAGCGGGAGCTGTTCAGGATTCCGCTGCTCGGCGGCGCGATGCGCGCCGTCGGCCACATTCCCATCGATCGCGCCGCGCGCAAGAAGGCGTTCGAGGCGTACGACGAAGCGGCGCGCACGATCCAGCGCGGCACCTCTTCCATCGTTGTGTTCCCGGAGGGTACGCGCAGTCGCACGGGCGAGCTGTTGCCGTTCAAGAACGCGCCCTTTGGCCTTGCGATCGCGGCTCAGGTCCCCATCGTCCCCGTGTACGTGCATCACACCTTCGAGATCCTGCCCAAAGGTGCGTGGCGGCTGCGGCCACGACCGATCCGCCTGCTGGTCGCACCGCCCATCCCCACCGCCGGCCTCGTGCCGGAGGATCGCGAGCGCCTCCGCGACGAGGTCCGCGCGGCGATGGTTGCTCTCCAGTCAAAGGCACGATAGGGTACGGACCACAATGAGCACAGTCATCTCGGTCCATGCGCGGGAGATTCTCGACAGCCGGGGCAATCCGACCGTCGAGACGGACGTCACTCTGGCGAGCGGCGCGAGCGGCACGGCCGCCGTCCCCAGCGGCGCGTCGACCGGCGAGCACGAAGCCGTGGAGCTGCGCGACGGCGACAGCAAGCGCTTCGGCGGCAAAGGCGTGCTCGAGGCCGTCAAGAACGTGAATGAGGTGATCGGCCCCCGGCTCGAGGGAATGTCCGCCGAAGATCAGATCGCCATCGACTACGCGATGCTCGATCTCGACGGCACGCCGAACAAGGGTCACCTCGGCGCCAATGCCATTCTCTCGGTCTCGCTCGCGGTGGCCCGCGCGGCCGCGCAGGATGCCGGCCTGGCGCTGTACCGCTATCTCGGCGGGCCCGTCGCCCACGTCATGCCGATCCCGATGATGAACATCCTGAACGGGGGCGCGCATGCCGCGAATACGGTCGACTCGCAGGAGTTCATGATCGTGCCGATCGGCGCGGAGACCTTCCCCGAGGCCCTGCGGTTGGGCGTGGAGGTGTTTCATGCCCTGAAGAAGGTCCTGGCAAAACGCGGCCTCTCCACGGCGGTGGGAGACGAGGGCGGCTTTGCACCCGATCTCCCGAACGACGAAGCGGCGCTCGAAGCGATCATGGCGGCCATCGAAGCGGCGGGGTTCGAGGCGGGGAAAGACATCGCGATCGCGCTCGATGTCGCCGCGTCCGAGCTCTATGAGGATGGCTCCTACACATTCAAGAAGAGCAAGGGCGGCAAGAAGAACGCCGAAGAGATGATTGCGCTGTATAAAGGATGGATCGATCGATATCCCATCGTCTCCATCGAGGACGGCCTGGCCGAGGACGACTGGGCCGGCTGGGCAAAGCTCACAGAAAGTTTGCAGGAGCGGGTGCAGCTTGTGGGGGACGATCTCTTCTGCACCAACGTCGAACGGCTGGCGCGCGGCATCGAAGAGAACGTCGCGAACGCGATCCTGATCAAAGTGAACCAGATCGGGACACTCACGGAGACGCTGCAGTGCATCGAGCTGGCGCGCGGGAACGGCTACGGCTCGGTGATCTCGCACCGCTCGGGTGAGACGGAGGACACGTTCATCGCGGACCTCGCCGTCGCGACGGGCGTCGGCCAGATCAAGACGGGCAGCGCCTCGCGGAGCGAGCGGGTCGCGAAGTACAACCAGCTGCTGCGGATCGCGGAGGAGCTCGGCGACGTGGCACACTACCCCGGCCGTCATCTGTACGGCTTGTGACGCGGACGCGTATTGCCGGGATCGCCGGCGGCGTGGGATTGCTCGCCCTGGCGGTCTGGGGCGGCGAATACGGCACTGCGGACTGGATCACGATCCGGCGGCAGCTCGCGGACGAGCGCGCCAAGGTCGCGGCGCTGCGCGTCGAGATCGATTCGCTCGCCAAGCTGGCGCATGACCTCGAGACGAACCCGGCGGTGCAGGAACGGGTGGCGCGAGAGCAGTTCGGGATGATTCGAGACGGCGAGATACTCTACCGCGTCGTGCCCAAATAACGGAGGGTGCATGAAAGCTCTCGTTGTCTGTCTGTTTGTCTTCGCGGTGGCCTGTGGTGGAGATTCCACAGGACCAAAGGCTGCCTCGGTCACGGGCGTCTTTGGCGACAACGATTCGGTGCTCACCGGTGGGACGCTGAGGATCGGTTTCACCGTGCTCAGTGGCGATGGCTTTCCCCTCAAAGGCGCCAAGATCACGTGGACGGTGGCGCCGATCTCTGCGGCCACCATCAGTCCCACGACTCAGACGTCGGACAGCATCGGCAACGTGTCGACCATCGTGCTGGCGGGTAGCTCCATCGGCGCGTTTACGGTCACCGCGACCGTGGGTGGCCTGGCGCCGATTGATTTTCACCTGAAGGCGCTCGATCCCTGTCACTATGCGGTTCCCTATGCGCTCGGCGATACGGTCTCCGCCGCGCTCTCGCAGACCGATTGCCGGATATTCGCAGGCTCCGTCTTCTACTTTTACGATTTCTATCAGCTGACCCTGCCGGCCGGCCAGCAGAGCATCCGGATCAACGAACTGTCGACCCGCATCGATCCCTACGTCGAGGTGTACCGGTCGACCGGTGAGCTGTTGGGATGGGATGACGACATCCAGCCCGGCGTGATTCAGACGTCGCAGTTCGACGTGATTCTCGGATCGGGCGGGCCGTATGTCATTGGGGCGACGTCCTATGATCCCGATACGACGGGTGCCTACACACTGATAGCGAAGCCGCGGCCTACGACCGTGGCCGGCTGTCAGGATACGTGGATGACGCCGGGCGCCACCATCACCGACACGATTCGGGCCACCGACTGCGCCGATAGCCTCAAGAATTATTCCGACATCATCTTCATGTACATGCAGGCATCGGAAGTCATCAGAGTGGCGGAGCGGTCGAGCGTCGTGAATCCGCTCTTGAAGCTCTACAACGCGAACTTCGCGGCCCAACGGTTTGATTCGGTCGCGGCGAACGACGACAGCGCGAGCGGCAATCCCAACGCGTACATCGCCTACACGGTACCCGCGAACGGCTGGTATCTCTTGCAGATCGGCACGGCGACGCCAGCCGATACGGGGGAGTACACGCTCGCGTTCTCAGCCAACACCGGTCCGAGCGCCCCGAACAGCCGAGGCGCGGCTCGCGTGTTGCGGGTATTACCGAGCGGCACGTTCCGAGGATGGAAAACGCATAGCTGAGCTGTCGCTCCTCCTTACCCTGGCGGCGCTCGCCAGCGCGCAGGGAAGACCGTGTGATCCGCCCACACCGCTTGGGCCGAGTCACGATCTCTATTGCATCGAGCTCGTTGCCGCCCCGGGCGTAACAGGCGTCGCGGGGCGGATCGAGCTCGCCACGCCCGCGGGTCCGTTCACCGTCGGCGTCACCGCCGATGGCCATGCGCGATTCGTGCCCGTCGTCTCGCTGACGGGATTGCGGGCCGGCAGCTACGTCGCCTGGGCCGTCTCGCCACAGATGGACACGGTGATCAACCTCGGCGTCGTGCAGAACGGCACGACGACGCTGCACGCCATCGATCTCGACAAGTTCATCATTCTCATCTCATCCGAGCGCAGTGCCCCCCCTCGTGGGCGCGAGCCGCACGGTCGCATCATTCTGCGGGGGCAGTCGCCCAGCACGCGGCCCATGCCTCCCGATGTGCTCGAGTTCTCGGTTGGCGCCATGGGAACCGTGGGGACCGAGCATCATCACGAAGACGTCATCATGCCGCCGGTCCCGCCCGGACTGACGATGCTGCCGTCGGAGATGGCGCTGCGACCTGACGTGACGCCCTTCCTTCCCGCCGAGGACGCGCCCCTTCCCAACGCAAACTCGAACGAGGTGCTTCGTGCTCAAGACGGCGACATCATCGATCTCGATGCCGAGCTCGTCCGCCGCACCATCAATGGACAGACCTTCACGATGTACAGCTACAACGGGCAGTATCCCGGACCACTGATCGAAGTCTCGCGGGGAGCCGAGATCATGGTGCGGTTCACGAATCATCTTTCTGACTCGACGAGCATTCATTGGCACGGCATACGGCTCGAGAACGCGTTCGACGGAGTCGAAGGGGTAACCGACCCGTTCACATACAAGATTCGGTTTCCGGACGCGGGGATTTACTGGTACCATCCGCACATTCGCGAAGACATCCAGCAAGCACTCGGCCTCTACGGCAACATCCTCGTGCGGCAGCCCGGCGCGAAGATCCCCGCCAATCGCGAACAGATCCTGATGCTACAGGATCTTCTGGTCGGCGATCCGGGCCTCATTCCGTTTGGGCTGGAATCACCGACCCACGCGCTGATGGGGCGGTTCGGAAATGTGTTTCTGGTGAACGGTCAGCCAGGCTATCGGCTCTCCGTGCGTCGCGGTGAAGTGGTGCGCTTCTATCTGACCAACGCATCGAGTGCGCGGACGCTGAATCTTTCGTTTCGCGGCGCGCGGATGAAGGTGGTGGCCACTGATGCAGGACCGTTCGAGCGCGAAGCCTGGGTTGAAAGCGTGGTCATCGCGCCGGCCGAGCGCTACGTCGTGGATGTGCGATTCGACCGGGCGGGCCCCGTTCCGCTGGTGAATCAGGTCCGCGGTCTGGACCACCTCTTCGGCCGGTTCTTCCCGCTCGTGGATACGCTCGGCGTCGTCACAGCCTCACGCGATCCGGTCCGCCGCGATCTCGGCGCACGCTTCGCGACGCTGCGACGTAACCGTGCGACGACACGCACGCTCGAACCATACCGTCGCTTTGTCGACAAGGCGCCAGACCAAACGCTAGTGCTCACGCTCGAGACACACGGCTTGCCGTTCGTGACCGAGCGGCTGATGCAGCTCGACTCGATCTACTTTGCGCCGGTCGAATGGGCTGGCACGATGCCGATGATGAACTGGGCGTCGACGGGCCGGCAGGTGCGCTGGGTGCTGAAGGACGCAGCCACCGGCAGCGAAAACATGGATATCGCGTGGCAGTTTCACCGTGGCGAGCCGGTGAAGATTCGTCTGGTCAATGAGCGGCGCGCGTTTCACGGCATGCAACATCCGATCCATCTGCACGGCCAGCGCTTTCTCGTGCTGGCGGTGAACGGCGTTCCGAACGAAGATCTGGCGTGGAAAGACACCGTGCTGGTGCCGGCCGGTGGGGTGGTGGATATTCTGCTCGATACCGCGAACCCCGGTGACTGGATGCTCCACTGTCACATCGCCGAGCATCTCTCGGCCGGGATGATGATGCACTTCACCGTGAATTAGCGAGGAGCCTTCATGCACGCGCTCACCCTCCTGCTCACACTGGTCACGCAGCGCCCCGACTCATTCGCGGCCGGCGTCCGTGAGTACATCGCCGTCGATACTTCCGTGGTTGCGTTGACGCATGTGCTGCTTGTCGATGGGACGGGCGCCGCTCCGAAGAGCGATCAGACGGTCGTGATTCGCGCCGGCAAGATCGCGGCCGTGGGACCGGCGGCGGCGGTGCAGATCCCGGCGGGCGCGCGCGTGATGGACATGAACGGGTCGACGGTCATTCCCGGCATCATCGGGATGCACGACCATCTCTTCTATACAGCGGCCGGGGGGCGGGCCGTGCAGATGGGCTACACCGGCCCGCGCCTCTACCTCGGCTCCGGCGTCACGACGATCCGCACGACGGGCAGTCGCGCACCGTATGCCGAGATCAACCTCAAGGACGCCGTCGATCACGGCCTCGCGCCGGGACCGCGCATTCATCTGACCGCACCGTACATCACTGGTGAGCGGGGCGGCGGCGCGATGGCGATTCTGAATTCGCCCGAGGCCGCGCGCCGCTTCGTCGACTACTGGGCGGCGGAAGGCGCGACGTGGATCAAGGCGTACACCGACATCCGGCGCGCGGAGCTGGGCGCCGCGATTCAGGAAGCGCACAAGAAAGGCATCAAAGTCACGGGACATCTGTGCTCGGTGAGTTTCCAGGAAGCGGTCGCGCTGGGCATCGACAACCTCGAGCACGGGATGCTCACCGCCTCCGACTTCACGAGCGGCAAGCAGGCGGATGTCTGTCCCGTCAACCTGATGACGCAGATCAGCGCGTCGGACCCGAAGGGGAATGCCGGGCAGGCCACGATTCAGTCGCTCGTCCAGCATCATGTGTCGATGACGTCGACCCTGGCCGTGTACGAGCCGTTCGTGGCGAATCGTCCGACCAAAGATGAGCGCACCTTGCAGGCGATGGATCCGGAAGTCCGTGACAACTACATGAAGATGCGCCAGCAGATCGACTCGAGCGGCACCGGCTGGGTGTCGCCGCAGGCATTCAAGAACGCGATGGCGTTCGAGCGCGCGTTCGTCGATGGGGGAGGGTTACTCGCCGCGGGCGTCGATCCGACGGGGATTGGCGGAGCGCTCGCCGGCTTCGGCGATCAGCGGAACTACGAGCTGTTCATCGAGGCCGGGTTCACGCCCGCCCAGGCGATCCAGATCATGACGTTGAACGGCGCGAAAATTCTTGGTGTGCAGCAAACGCTTGGGACGGTCGAGCCGGGGAAGTTGGCAGACCTCGTGGTCCTGCACGGCGATCTGACCGCGAATCCATCGGCGATTCGCAGCCCCTCGATCGTGTTCAAGGACGGCGTCGGATACGACTCCGCGAAGCTCATCGCCTCGGTGCAGGGGAGGGTCGGCGTCAACTGATTCGGCACCGCAACACCTGTTGCAATCGGCCGAGCGCAGCACTGGCTCGGCCGGTTTTGTTCGAGGCTCGGTAACGGTGTGGCACACGCGCGACGGTAGCGGTGCCTGTGTGGTCCAAGAAATGCTGTTCGGACGGGTCCATGAGCAAACAGACGCATGGTCGCTCGCTGGCTGGATTGCTCGCCGCGGTGCTCCTCGTCACGACCGGTTGCGATCGGGGTGTGGACTTGCCGCACGGGCCGGAGTTCGCGTCGTCGGCATGGCCGCACGAGCCCGCGGGGTTCACGGCGATGACCGATGAGCCCTTCAGCGCGCTGGACGAAAACGGGTGGCATGCGGCGCAGCGGCAAACGACCAACGGGTCAGGGTTGTCGCTCGGCGCTGACGCCGGCGCGCCGCTGTCGCCACCGGGCGTGTTGCAATTCAAGTACGCGGCGGGTTTCGTAGGGGGAAGCGAGCCGGGCGTCGAGTATTACGCGCCGGCGGCGCCGGTTCGAGAGACGTACTTCGCGTTCTGGTGGAAGCCGAGTGATCCCTGGCAGAATCACCCGACCGACATCAACACGATTGCGGATCTGTTCGCCGCGACCTCCGGGGTCATCTTCATCCAGATCGACGGGACCCACAACACGATCAGCGTGGTGTCGGAGATCGACAGCAACACGCGCAATCTGACGCCGAACGTCCGGGCGACGCCGCTCGTGCTCGGGGCCTGGCACAAGATCGAGTGGTACGTGAAGTACAGCACCACGGGGACGAGTCGGGACGGCGTGACGCGCTGGTGGTTGGATGGCGAGTTGCAGGGGGACTACGCCGACCTCCAGATGCCGGACGACGCGGGGTTCATCGAGTACGATTTTTCGCCCACGTGGGGTGGGGCAGGTGGAACGAAGACTGAAACGGATTTCTTCTGGGTTGACCACGCATACATCAGCAGCCCCCCGCCGCCCCCGCCGCCCCCGCCGCCCCCGCCGCCCCCGCCACCTCCACCACCTCCACCACCACCGCCGTCGGGGTGGTCGCACGAGCCGGCGGGATTCATTGTGCTGACCGATGAGCCGTTCAATGCCCTGAACGAGAACGGGTGGCTCGCAGTGCAGCGGCAAACAAGGAACGGGTCAGGCCTGTCGCTCGGCGCCGACGCCGGCGCGCCGCTGTCGCCCCCGGGCGTGTTGCAATTCAAGTACGCGGCGGGTTTCGTAGGGGGAAGCGAGCCGGGCGTCGAGTATTACGCGCCGGCGGTGCCGGTTCGAGAGACGTACTTCGCGTTCTGGTGGAAGCCGAGTGATCCCTGGCAGAATCACCCGACCAATGTGAACACGATTGCGGATCTGTTCGCCGCGACCTCGGGAGTCATCTTCATCCAGCTCGACGGGTCCAACAACACCATCAGCGTGGTACCGGAGTTCGCGGGCGATACACGCGATCTGACCCCGAACGTGCAGGCGACGCCCGTCGCGTTGGGGGCCTGGCACAAGATCGAGTGGTACGTGAAGTACAGCACCACCGGGTTGAGTCGGGACGGCGTGACACGCTGGTGGGTGGATGGCGTCTTAGAGGGAGCATATACCGACCTGCAGATGCCGACGGACGCGGGATTCGTGGAGTACGATATCGCGCCAACGTGGGGTGGCGCGGGGGGGAGCAAGAGCGAGACGGACTTCTTCTGGTTCGACCACGCCCATATCAGCATGCTCTGACTGACCGGTGATTCCTCACTGTGGGGGGAGGGTTGGCGTTAACTAGCCACCTTGCTAGGTTTTTCACCGCAGCATGGCAGGGTAGCTCAGCCTGGTGAGAGCACGGCACTCATAATGCCGGGGTCGTGGGTTCGAATCCCACCCCTGCTATGAAGGCCCCGAGATCAGAGATCTCGGGGCCTCTTGTTTCCACGCTTCAGCGCGTCGGCACCGGCACGTCCGAATTGAAGATGTCCGCAATGATCAGCCAGCGCCGATTGTTGTCGCGTCGCCGCACCTCCACGAACTTCCCGTGATCGGTACGGCCGGCTAAGTAGGACAGTTGGTACGTGCCCCGCACATAGGCCAGATCCTCGCGCCCGTCGATCTCGATCGGGGAACCGGTGAAGTGGCTGATCGCCGGAAACGCCTTCATCCACTCGCGGATGGCGGTGCGACCTCGCACCATGGGCTGATTCGGTGGCATGAACGTCGCGTTTTCCGCGTACATCGCGGCGGCCATCGAATCACGATGCTGCACGACGTAAACGGTAAAGCTGTCGATCGAGGCCCGTATCGCCGTCTTGTCGGTGTCCAGAAATGCCTGTGGACCTGGGGACCCGCACCCGACGGTTAGACATCCCAGAACCCCAGCGACTATTGCGCGCATCAGTCACCTCCGTTTCCAAACGGCGGGTTGGATATGGCGCGACAGCTCCGTCGCGATCTGCTGCGCCTCCTTCAGTTTCGCTTCGTATTCGATCCGCCATTCCGCCGGCATGTGCGACCGAAAATGCGTCGCCGTCAGCAGCTCGCCCTTCGGCTCGAGCGCGGCAGCCTTCCCGCATCCGACCGCGACCACATCACCAAGAAATAGCGTCGAGCTGCCGGTGTCCATCACGTTCACCACGCTGCATTCGAAATGCGCGAAACACTCATCGAGGATCGGGACGCCGAGCTTTCCTGCGTGATGCGGAATCCCGGCGAGTTTGTCCTGGTCGCGCCCACTGAAGAAACCGAGCCGCCGCACGACATCGAATTGCTTCGTGTGCAGGAGGTGCATCGCGAAGCGCCCCGTCTCGTAAATCATGTCGTGACTGAAGTTGAACTTATGGATGTAGACGGACAGCCGCGGCACTGAGGGAACGATCGACGCGCGCACCGCCGCATCGGAGATCATGCCGTTCTCTGTGCCGTCGCGGACCGCCGTGATCGCTACAACCGGGGACGTCAGATTGCGGAGGAGTTGGTACGTGAGGTCCGGTTGGAGCATACTTCAAGATACATGGGCATGACTGACTCGCTGCCGGCGCGCATGCTGGCCCACATGCGGAACACTCGACTCTTCCGACAGCCGGGGGAAGCGCTCGTCGCCGTGTCCGGTGGTGCGGATTCCGTGGCGCTGTTGGATCTGCTCAACGACATCGCCAACGAGCTGCGCTTGTCGCTTGTGGTCGCCCATGTCGATCACGGCATTCAGTCCGACAGTCGTACTGTCGAACGGTCGGTCCGCGAACTCGCTGAGAAGTATGGGCTCCCCTTCGAATCCGTCGAGTTGAATCTCGGGCCTGACACAACGGAGACTGAAGCGCGGCGCGCCCGCTACGCGTGGCTGCGCGAGGTGCAGAAACGCCGCGGGTCGAAGTATCTCGTGACGGCACATCATCAGGACGATCAAGTCGAAACAGTCCTGCTGCGTGCGCTGCGCGGCAGCGCGCCCGCTGGTCTCGCCGGCATCGCGGCCCGGGGACGCGGCGGTCTGGTCCGGCCGCTGCTGCCATTTACGCGCGCCGAGCTGGTCTCGTACGCGACGGAGCGCGGTCTCCCGGTCTACGACGATCCGGCGAATCGCGATCCGCGCCATCTGCGCTCGTGGGTTCGCACGACGCTGCTGCCCGTGCTGACCGAACGTCTCGGGACCCGGCTGCGGGGTGATTTGCTCGAGAAGGGGCGACATGCGGCAAGTGACCGTCGCGCATGGGATCGGGTGCTCGATTTGGTCCCGGCGCTCGCGCTCGGCGTGGAAGGAGAGGGCTTCGCCGTTGCCCGCGCGACGGTGTGCGGCTATGATAACGCATTGTCTGTTGCGCTGTTGCGTGCGGCGGCCCGCAGAGTGGGGTTAGTCCTGGGTCCCGCCAAGGCGCGGCAACTGGTAAGGTTGGCAGAGGGACCGTCGGGCCGCCGGCTCCGGTTGGGCAATGGCTGGACGGCCGAGGTTGTATTCGATCGGCTGCGGGTCCGGCGTGACGCCAACGCCATCGACTGTGCGCTCGAACGTATCGCACCAAGCGGAGACCGTGGTTCCGCGCTGTTCGGAGACTTCGAGATTCAATGGTCGACCGCGGCGGCACCGGCCCGGATCGACCGCGCCACGTGGACGACGTGGGTGGACACCGTAGCCTGGGAAGTCCGCCCGCCCGCTCGCGGCGACTCGCTGGTGCCGCTGGGCGGGGTGGGGCATCGGCCGCTGCGACGCCTATTAATGGAAGCGCGAGTGCCGCGCAGCGCGCGGCCGCGCTATCCCGTAGTGAGTACAGGAGCAACCATTCTCTGGGTCCCGGGCATCTGTCGGAGTGCGGAAGGGGTGCCGGAGCCCGGAACTCGAGCGGTGAGGTTGGATGTTACCCAGCACGGCTCAGCTCAAGCAGACCGGCGGGCGTGAGCTCAAGCGCATCGTCTTCGATGAGGAGACGATCGCCGAGCGAGTCCAGGCCCTGGGGCGCGAAATCACCGCGGCCTATCCGGATGGCGATCTGCTGGTGCTCGGCCTCCTCAAGGGCAGCTTCATCTTCTTGAGCGATCTGGTGCGGCGCATCGACCGGCCGCTGCAGGTGGATTTCCTCGTCGCATCGAGCTATGGCGAGGGAACGGTGTCGAGCGGGAATGTGCGGCTGGTGTATGACCCCGAAACCGAGCTCGCGGGGAAGCACATCCTGCTGGTCGAGGATATCATCGACACTGGCAAGACGCTGAACAAGCTGGTCGCGCTGCTGCGACAGCGCCGGCCGCGTAGTCTGGAGATCTGTGCGCTGTTGCACAAACATGTGGCGGAACACTTGGAGCTGGAAGCGAAGTTCCTGGGACTCGACGCCCCGACGCTGTTCCTGGTCGGGTACGGCCTCGATCACGCGGAAAACTTCCGGCACCTTCCTTATATCGCGAGTCTGACGTAGATGGCCAATCGTATACCACCGCCCCCGCGGGAATTCAACTGGGCCCGGATGCTGCGGACGCTCTCGTTCTGGGCGCTCCTCATCGTCGGGACGATCGCGCTGGTGCAGCTCGCTTCGAGCCGCCGCCGCGAAGAAGCCGAAATTACGTACACGGAGTTCACCGAAGAGCTCAACGCCGGCAACATCGCCGCGGTGGAAATCTCCGAGCGGCAGAAGGTCCGCGGCACGTTCCAACGTCCGGTGGTGGTGAAGCGCCAGACGGTGGAGCGCTTCAACGTGCTGCTCCCGTTCGAGGCGGACGACAAGTTCGCCGCGAATCTCTCGGTGAAGGGCGTGGACGTCCGCGCGCGGGAGGCGGGGCAGTCGTTCGGCGTCGTGCTGCTCACGTTCCTGCCGTACATCCTGATCTTCGGCCTCGTGATCTTCATGCTGCGGCAGATGCAGCAGGGCGGGAACCGCGCCTTCGCCTTCGGCAAATCCAAGGCAAAGCTGCTGGCGGGCGACACGCCCAAGGTTACGTTCGCCGACGTCGCCGGCTGCGATGAGGCGAAGCAGGAGCTCGAGGAGATCATCGATTTCCTGAAGGACCCGCAGAAATTCCAGCGGCTGGGTGGTCGCCTGCCGAAAGGCGCACTCCTGGTGGGGCCGCCGGGAACGGGCAAGACGCTGCTCGCCAAGGCCGTCGCCGGTGAAGCGGGCCGGCCGTTCTTCTCGATGTCGGGCTCCGACTTCGTCGAGATGTTCGTCGGCGTCGGTGCCTCGCGCGTGCGCGACCTGTTCGAGCAGGGCAAGGCGCATGCCCCGTGCATCATCTTCATCGACGAGATCGATGCCGTCGGCCGGCACCGCGGGGCTGGGCTCGGTGGCGGCCACGACGAGCGCGAGCAGACGCTGAATCAGCTGCTCGTCGAAATGGATGGCTTCGAGTCGAACGACGGCGTCATTTTGCTCGCCGCCACCAACCGTCCCGACATTCTCGATCCCGCCCTGCTGCGTCCCGGCCGGTTCGACCGCCAGATCGTGGTCGACATGCCGGACTTGAAAGGCCGCGAGCAGATCCTGCGGGTGCACGTCCGCAAGATTCCGATGGCCCCCGGTGTGAATCTCGAGCGCATCGCGCGCGGCACGCCCGGCCTGGCCGGTGCCGAGCTCGCCAACATCGTCAACGAAGCCGCGCTGCTCGCCGCGCGCCGCAACAAGGTGCAGGTGGACATGCAGGACTTCGAGGACGCGAAGGACAAGGTGATGCTCGGCCTCGAGCGAAAGAGCCGCGTGCTCTCCGACGAAGAACGGCGTCTCGTCGCCTATCACGAGGCCGGCCACGCGCTGGTCGGGCTGACCGTGCCGGATGCCGATCCGCTGCACAAAGTCACGATCATCCCGCGGGGTCGCGCGCTCGGTCTCACCGCGTATCTGCCCGAGGAGGAGCTGCACAAGTACACCAAGCGCTCCATCGAGTCGCGGCTGGCGATGGCGTACGGCGGCCGCGTCGCCGAGGAGCTGGTGTTTGGGCCGGAGAAGGTGACGACGGGAGCCGCCCAGGACATTCAGCAGGCGACGAACATCGCGCGGCGCATGGTGACGCAGTTCGGGATGAGCGCCGTGATCGGTCCGATCGCCGTGGGCGACCGCGAGCAGGAGATTTTCCTGGGCCGGGAAGTGGTGCAGCGCCGCGAAATCTCCGACCGTACGGCGCAAATCGTGGACGAGGAAGTGAGGAGCATCCTCACGCGTGCCTACAGCGACGCGACCCGCATTCTCACCGAACGGCGGGCGGCACTCGATCGTCTGGCCGCCGCGCTGCTGGAGCGCGAGACGCTGGAGCGCGAGCAGGTCGAGCTGGTGATCGCCGGCCAGGCGCTGCCGCCGTATGTGCCCCCCCCGGCAGCGCCGCCGCCGCGGCCCGAGAGCAGTGAGCAGGAGAAGGAGAAAGCGCCGCAGCGCACGTCCGGTGGCATTCTCCGGAATCCGCCGCCTGAGCCAGCCGGGGCGTGACCGCCTCTCCGCCAGCCGCAGACCTCTCAAAGCTTCGGATCAATCGCGACGACCCGCCGCCTGCGGTCAAGCGGGCGCTGGGTCGCGTGCTGTGGCTCACCGCCGCGGCGGCGCTCATCATCGCGGCCGTGGTGATGGTCGCGCGCCGCGGCTCGGCGGTCCCGGTTCAGGTGGTGACCGTATCAACGTCGGGCGGCGACGGGGCGGCGAGGAACGGCGGCGGCGGCGGCAATGTCGCGGTCGTGGCCAACGGGTACGTCGTGGCCCGGACCAAAGCCGCCGTCTCTGCCAAGATCCCCGGTCGGCTGGCTGTCCTCAACGTGAGTGAAGGCTCCATCGTCCAGAAGGGCGACATCATCGCCCGGCTCGACAATGCCGACTACGCCGCGGCCGTTGGCCAGGCGGAAGCCGGCGTCGCGAGCGCGAAGGCGACGCTGATCGAGACGCAGTCGGATCGCGACCAGCTAGAGCGCGAGTTCATTCGGGTGCGCGACGTTCACGCGCAAAATCCCAATCTGGTGTCGCCGCAGGAAGTCGAGAACGCCGAGAGCAAGGCGCGGCAGGGAGATGCGCGCGTCGAAGCACAACGGGCGCGGGTGGATGCGGCGGCGGCGGCGCTGCGGGTGGCGCAGGCGAACCTCGAGAATACATACATTCGTGCGCCGTTCAGCGGCACCGTCCTCCGCAAGGAAGCGGAAGTCGGCGAGGTGGTCGCGCCGTCGGTGGGCGGCGGGTTGACCCGCGGCGCCGTGGCCACGATGGCCGACCTCGCGACGCTGGAGGTCGAAGTCGATGTCAACGAGGCCTACATCTCGCGCGTGCGCGGCGGCCAGCAGGCGCGCATTACGCTCGACGCCTATCCCGACACGGCGTTCCGCGGGACCGTCCGCCAGGTGGTGCCGACGGCCGACCGCCAGCGCGCCACCGTACAGGTGAAGGTCGCGATCGTCGATCGCGATCCGCGCATTCTCACCGAGATGGGCGCGAAAGTCGAGTTTCTGGAGACGCCCCGCGCGGCGGCGGCCGGCACCGCGCAACCGGTGGAGCGGCCGCGCATCATCGTGCCCGCCGAGGCCGTCCGGTCCGAGAATGGCCGCGACGTCGTGTGGATCGTGCGTGACGGTCGGTTACAAAGTCGTGACGTTGACGCAGGTCCGGTCAGCGGTAATTTCCGCCAGATTCGATCCGGCCTTTCGGGCGGTGAGCAATTGCTGGTGCGCGGTGTTGAAACTCCCAAACAGGGCCAGCGCGTAACAGTAGGACCGTAGTCGCCCGATAGCCGATACCCGATACCGTTTTCCCTACACCAGGACTCTCATGGCACTGGTCGAAATCCGCGACGTCTCCAAATCATTCCAGCGCGACACCCAGCGCATCGACGTGTTCACCGGGCTGACGCTCGACATCGAGACCGGGAGTTTCACCGCGCTCATGGGCCCGTCCGGCTCCGGCAAGTCGACACTCCTCAATCTCATCGCCGGGCTCGACAAGCCGACGCGCGGCACGGTGCGGGTGGGGGACGCGGCCGTCAGCGAAATGTCGCCCGGCCAGCTCGCGGCCTGGCGGGCGCGGAACATCGGCTTCGTGTTCCAGTCGTTCAACCTGCTGCCGGTGCTCACGGCTTATCAGAATGTCGAGCTGCCGCTCTTGCTCACGCGGCTGACCGGGAAGGAGCGCGTCGAGCGAGTACGGATCGCGCTCGACGTCGTGGGACTGGCCGATCGCGCCGATCACTATCCGCGCCAGCTCTCCGGCGGCCAGGAGCAGCGCACCGCCATCGCGCGGGCCATCGTGGCCGATCCGACGGTGATGCTGCTCGACGAGCCCACGGGCCAGCTCGATGCGAAAAGCTCGCAGGAAGTGCTGACGCTGCTGCAGCGGCTGAACACCGAGTTCAATAAGACGATCATCATCGTGACGCACGACGCGCACGCGGCGGAGCGCGCCAAGACGGTGCTACACCTCGAAAAGGGTGACCTCATCGAGAAACCCCGCGTCGCGGCGGCGGTCCGGTGAAGTACCTCCGCCTGGTGCTCGCGAACCTCGGCCGCCACAAGCTCCGGACGGTTTTGACCATCCTGAGCGTGGCGCTGGCGCTGTTTTTGTTCGCCTCGCTCCGCAGCGTGACCACGACCCTCGCGGCCACGGCGCAGTTCGGCGGCGCGCGCCGCCTGGTCACACTGAACGCGACCGGGCTCGTCTTCCCGTTGCCGCTTGCGTACGGCAACCGGATCAAGGCGATGCCCGGTGTGACCGGCTTGAGCTGGGCGAACTGGTTCGGTGGCCGCTACGGCGACGGCAAGAACTTCTTCGCGAACTTCGCCGTCGACGCCGAGTCCTATCTCGCGATCTATCCCGAGATCGTCATGCCGGCCGACCAAAAGCAGGCGTTCATCCGGGACCGTACCGGCGCCCTGATCGGCAACCGGCTGCTGAGCCAGTTCGGCTGGAAGCTGGGGCAGAACGTCACGCTCCAGGGCACGATCTTCCCGGGTGACTGGACGTTCACGATCGACGGCGTCTACACGCCGACCGACCCCGCGATCGGCGACAACGTGCTGATCTTTCATCACGATTACTTCGATGAGCGCATCGGCCGGGCGGGGATCGCGGGATGGTACATCGTGCAGATCGACGATCCGGCACACGGGCCGGCGATCGCGAAGGCGATCGACGACATGTTCCGCAACTCGAGCTCGCCGACGAAGACCGGCACGGAGCGGGAGTTCCAGGCGAGCTTCGCGACGATGTGGGGGAACGTGAGCTTCTTGATGAGCACGATCGGCCTGGCCGTCGTGTTCGCGATCCTCCTCGTCACGGCCAACGCGATGATGATGAGCGCGCGCGAGCGCACCGGTGAAATCGCCGTGCTCAAGACCGTGGGCTTCTCCGATCGGCTGCTGTTTGCCCTCGTGATGGTCGCGGCGGGGCCAGGCTGCTCTATCCCGCCATTAACTTCAACGGCGCGGGCTTCCTGCCTGGATTCAGTGTGACGACCAGCACCCTGATCATCGGCGTGCTCGTGGCCGTGGGCTTGATGCTGGCGAGCGGTCTCGTCCCCGCGCTGCGCGCCGCGCGGCTTCCGGTCGTCCAGGCGCTGCGGCACGTCGAATGATTCCCGTCGTCTACAACGTCCGCAGCGTGGTCCGTCGCCCCGTCTCCACGGCGCTGACGGCGCTCGGCGTCGGTCTCGTCGTTGCCGTATTTATCGGCATGCTCGCGCTCGCGAACGGCTTCCGCGCGGCGCTCGCCAAGACCGGCTCGAACAGCAATGCGATGGTCCTGCGCAAGGGCGCCGACTCGGAGCTGTCGAGCGGACTGGGACGCGACGTCGTCAGCATCATTGCGGCCTCGCCGCACGTCGCGACGACCCCCGACAACCGCCCGCTCGTCTCGCCCGAAGTGTATGTCCTGATTCCGCTCGCCAAGTCGTTCGACACAACCCAGGTCGCCAACGTCGTCGTGCGCGGCGTGAGCGATCAGGCGTGGCAGGTGCGGTCGAACGTCAAGGTGACAGAGGGCCAGCGATTCACGTCGGGGCGGCCCGAGGTCTGCGTCGGCAAGCGGCTGTTGCAGCGATTCCCGCATACGGGAATCGGGCAGACGCTGCACTTCGCCGGTCGCGACTGGACGGTCACCTGTCACTTCACAGCGGCCGGCTCCGCATTCGAGTCCGAGATCTGGGGCGAGAACGAGCAGTTCATGCCCGTGTTCCGCGGCGACGTGTTCCAATCGATCACGTTCCGACTCAAGGATACCCGCGCGTTCGACGACGCGCGCCGCGCGTTGCAGGACGACAAGCGGATGACCGTGGACGTGCATCGCGAGTCCGAGTTCTACGCGCAGCAATCACAGCTGCTCGGCAATATCCTGAGCTTCCTCGCCGTCGTGATCACCGGGATCATGGCCGTGGGCGCGGTCTTTGGCGCGATCAACACGATGTACGCCGCGATCGCGTCCCGGGCGCCGGAGATCGGCGTGCTGCTGACCCTCGGCTTCCGGCCCTGGAGCGTGCTGATCAGCTTCCTCGCCGAGTCCGCGTTCATTGCCGTCATTGGCGGCCTCCTGGGCTGTTTGTTCGCGCTGCCGCTCAACGGCATCGTGACCAGTACCACCAACTGGGCGAGCTTCAGCGAGATCGCGTTCAGTTTCCGGGTGACGCCCTGGCTGTTGCTGGCCGGCCTGGTCTTCGCCGTCGTGATGGGTGTCATCGGCGGCTTCTTCCCGGCACTGCGCGCCGCTCGGTTGCAGGTGGTGCAGGCGCTCCGGTGAAGGTCACCGCGCTCGCCGCGCAGACACCGGAAGCGGTGCGCGCGGCGCTCGCGGCTCGTGGTTGGGAAACGCAGCCCGCCTGGTTCGCCGCGGTCGGCATGCAGTCGCTGGTCGTTCTCATCGAAGACATCACCGAGCCCGAGCGCGAAGCGCTGGTGCACTGGGGTGCGAAGTCAGGCACCGATGTGCTCACCGGCAACGGCTGGGCCCTGGTTGCGGGCGCGGCGAGCCGGATCGCGCCGCTCGCCCGCTACGACCGCGCGCCCGCCGAGCTGGCCCGGCTCGCGCCGGCCCTGGGCCGGCTGCTGGCCGCTCGTGCAGAGCCACCGCGCTCGTGGGCGATCCGCGGCACCGAGTTGTCGCTCGACAAGCCCTTGATCATCGGCATCATCAACGTGACGCCGGACTCTTTCTCGGACGGTGGCCGGCTGCCGTCGACGGACGCGGCCATCGCGCACGGTGAAAAGCTGATGGCAGACGGCGGCCGGCTGCTCGATGTCGGCGGTGAGTCCACGCGTCCCGGCGCCGCGCCCGTCCCGGTCAAGGAAGAAATCGCGCGGGTGGTCCCCGTCATCGTGGGGCTCGTCCGGCGCGGAGTCGGCCCGATCTCCGTCGATACCCGGAAGGCCGAGGTGGCGCGGGCGGCGCTGGACGCGGGTGCGGCCGTGATCAACGACGTCTCCGGCTTGCGCTTCGATGCCGAGCTGACGGTGGTCGCGCGAGAGGCGCAGGCCGGCGTGATTCTCATGCACATGCGCGGGACGCCGGCCACGATGGACGACCTCGCGAAATACGACCATGTCGCCGTTGATGTGGCGGCTGAGTTGGCGGCAGGGGCGGCAAAGGCGGAAGGGGAGGGGATCGCGCGGGAGCGGATCGTCGTGGACCCGGGGTTCGGCTTCGCCAAGACGGCGACGCACAACTTTCGGCTGCTCGACGAACTGGCAACGATCGTCGCGCTGGGCTATCCTGTAGCCGTCGGCCTGTCGCGGAAGCGGTTTTTAGGAGCGGCGACGGAGCGGCCCGTGGACGACCGCGATCGGGCCACCGCTGTTGCCTGCGCCCTCGCCTGGGAGCGAGGAGCGCGCCTGTTCCGGGTTCACGACGTCGCGTTGACCCGCGAAGCCCTTGCACTGGCGAGCGCTACGACCAATCCACCGTGAACGTAGACGCCTTTAAGTTCCTGTCACCGCGCCTCTGGCCGGATCTCTTCGAGATCCTGCTGGTGTCGTTCGTCATCTACAGGTTCCTGCTGTTCCTCGTCGGGACGCGCGCACTGCAGATCGTGATCGGCCTGGTGATTCTGTCCCTGACCTACTTCGTGGCGGTGTTTGCCAAGTTCACGATGATCAGCACGCTGCTCGGCGTCGTGTTCACCTACGGTGCCTTCGCGGCGGTGGTCGTCTTCCAGCCGGAGCTGCGCAACGCGCTCGCGCGACTCGGCCAGTCCCGCTTCATGCGTGCGTTCTCGCGCGGGGACCGCCAATCGGTCGCCGAAGAGATCGCGGAAGCGCTCGACCGCCTGTCGCGCGCCGGTACCGGCGCCATCATCGCCGTCGAAGGCGACATCGGGCTCGAGGAGTTCATCACGACCGGCGTGCCGATGGAAGCAAAAGTGTCGGCCGACCTGCTGACGACGATTTTCACACCCTACTCGCCGCTGCACGACGGCGCGATCCTGATTCGCGGCGATCAGATCATCGGCGCGGGGTGCGTGCTCCCGCTCACGCAGTTCAAGGTCGCCGACAAATCGCTCGGGACGCGGCACCGCGCGGCGTTGGGCCTGTCGGAGGAGACGGATGCGACGGTACTCGTCGTCTCCGAAGAGACATCCACGATCTCCGTCGCCAGTCATGGCCTCTTGTACCGCCACCTGACCCCGCAGCAGGTGCGCGACCTTCTCTCGGGTGCCGTTTCGCACCTCGAGGGCGGCGAGCGCGTGACTCAGCCTGCCATCTAAGCCTCCTTACCGGGAGGCGGCCGCTGTCGCGCTCCTGGTCCTCATCGGGTATGTGATCACGCTGGCGCCCACCGTCACGCTGTGGGACGCGGGCGAATTCATCACTGCCGCCAAAGTGCTGGGCGTGCCGCATCCGCCGGGGACGCCGCTGTTCGTCCTGCTCGGCCACGTCTGGGCGGGCGTCGTGAGGATCGGCGGCTACGCGTGGCGGCTGAACCTCATGAGCGCCTGTTTCTCGGCGTCGGGCGCCGGCTGCCTGTTTCTCGTCGCGCATCGGCTGCTGCAAGGCGAGGCCGAGTGGCTCCGGATCGGTGGTGCAGCGGCGGCCGCGATCCTTGCCGCGTTTCCGTTCACGCACTGGCAGAACAGCAACGAGACGGAGGTCTATGCAGTGGCGACGTTCAGCATCGCCGCCATCTGCTGGCTCGGCGTCCGGTGGCGCGACTTGCGTGGTACCGCGCGCGCGCCGCACATCCTGCTGCTGATCGTCTACATCGCTGCACTGTCGATCGGCAACCACCTGCTGGCGCTGCTCGTGGGGCCCGCCCTGTCGCTGTTCATGCTGTACACGCTGCGCGCGTTGCCCGCGGCCGATCCCGCCGAGCGGCAGATGGAATGGGCGGAGTGGGGCGCGCTCACCGCCGTGTGGATCGTGCTGGTCGCCGTCGGTCTGGGGAGCACGCCCCTCATCATCGCGGGCGGAGCGCTGCTCGCGGCGTGTGTCGTCTGGAGCGTGATGGTCGGTTCCTGGGCCTTTCCCGTCATGGCGATCGGGATCGCGGTGGTCGGTATCTCGATTTACGCCTTTCTCTACATCCGCTCCGGTTTGCATCCCATTCTCAACGAGGCAGATCCCGAGACCTGGCGCAACCTGCTCGCCGTCATCCGGCGCGAGCAGTTCGGCAGCCGCGGCCTGTTGGACAACCCGATGGTGCCCGGGAGTCCCCGCACGCTGACGGTCTTCGGGCAGCAGTTCCTCAACTACTTCCAGTACTGCTCCTGGCAATGGGGTCGCGCGTTGCCGTTTGTCCCGATGGTGATCGTCGCGCTCGTGTTTGTCACGTTGGGGAGTTTGGGATTCGAATTCACGCGCCGGCGGGACGCCGGACTCGCGTACCTGCTCGGCGGGCTATGGCTCGTCACGAGCGTGGGTCTCGTCATCTACATGAATTTCAAGGCCGGATACTCGATGTTTTGGGACCGCTACCCGACGATCGATCAGCACGAGGTACGCGAGCGCGACTACTTCTTCGTGGTCAGCTTTCAGGTCTGGGGCATGTTCAGCGCCTTCGGTCTCGTGCGCCTGGTTCGGCGGTTGTCCGAACGTGCCCCAGCCGCGATTGCACGCTGGGGAATCGTCCTCGCGGCTCTCATTCCGTTGCTGCCGTTGGGCACCAACTTCACGGCTGCCTCCCGCCGCCATGGTGCCGACGCCACCATCGCGCGCGACTTCGCCTACAACCTGCTGCAATCGGTCGAGCCGTACGGTGTGATGTTCGGATTCGGGGACAACGACACCTTCCCGGTGTGGTATCTCCAGGAAGTCGAAGGTGTGCGCCAGGATGTCACCCCCATCAACCTCTCGCTCGCCAACCTCGACTGGTATCTGCGCCAGCTGGCCGCGCGGCCGACGAGAGCCTTCGATGCGGCCCACGCGCCCGCCGCCTACCGGGGGCTGGCGTCGGCCCAGCCCCCGCCGGGTCCGACGCTGCCGCTCACCGAGCGAGACATCGAGGGAATGCAACCGGTGGAACTCGGGCAGGATGGCCTGTTCCGCTCGACCGGCGTCGAGCTGCTCTTCCGCAAAGGGCAGCGGCTACTGACGGCCGATCAGGTGATCCTGTATACGATCGCCACAGATCCCTCGCGACCGGTCACGTTCGGCGTGTCGTCGGGCCGCGGCTCCTGGCTTGGGCTCGATCCCTACCTCCTGTTTCAGGGACTCGTCTTCAAGGTTGTGCCACGGGCCGACACGACCCGGCGCCTCGTGCGTGGCCTTCAGGGCACGATGGTGGATTCCGCGCGGACGCGGATGCTGGTCGACTCGGTCTTTCAATTTGGCCGCTTATTCGGGCACGATTCACTCGAGCTCGAACCGGCGGCGCAGCAAGTGGCGACGTCATTTTCAGCCGCGTTTTTGGAGCTCGGAAACGCCGCCGCGGTGCGCGGGGACCAGCGCCGGACATTGGAGTACCTCCGCCGCGCCTACCATCTGAATCCCAGCCAGCCGCTCGCCGCCATCATCCGCCGCGTGGAAACTCAAGGAGTTCAAAGCCTCTTTAGCCGGTAGCGGCCTTGGCCCTATATTCAAAGGCTATGGCTTTCGAGGCCCTGCCGGAACGTTTGGCGCAGGTGAGGGCCGAGATTGCGCGACTGGCGCCGCACCCCGTGACGATCGTCGCGGTCACCAAGGGATTCGGGACGGACGCGATCCTCGCGGCGCGGGATGCGGGCCTGGCCGACATCGGCGAGAACCGCGTCCAGGAAGCGCTGCAGAAACAGGACGCGCTCGGAGATGTCGCTGCGATTCGCTGGCACCTGATCGGGCATGTGCAGCGCAACAAGGCCAAGCTCCTCGCCGGGCGGTTTGCGCTGGTGCACTCCGTGGACTCGCTGGAGCTCGCGACCGAGCTGAACAAGCGCGCGGCGACTCCGCTGCGTGTGCTGGTGCAAGTGAACGTCGCGGGCGAGCCTCAGAAAAGCGGCTGCACGCCCGAGGACGCGCCGGCGTTGGCCCGACAGGTTGCCGAGCTCGAGCATCTGCGACTGGAAGGCTTGATGACGCTGGCCCCGTTTACGGATGATGTGGACGTGCAACGCCGGACCTTCCGGGGACTGCGCGTCCTACGCGATAGGATCAAGGAGGAAGGGGTATGGCTACCGACCCTCTCGATGGGGATGTCCGCCGACTACGCTACAGCGGTCGCGGAGGGAGCAACGGTGATCCGATTGGGTACAGTCCTGTTCGGTCCCAGGACATGACTGATCCAGCGTTCACGCTCACCCCGCTCGACATCCGCAAGCAGGAATTCCGGAAGACCTTGCGCGGCTATGACACGCTGGGCGTCGAGGATTTCCAGATTCGCGTCGCGGATGCGTTGGAGCGTGCCATCCGCGAGCGCCAGGTGCTCGAGGAGCGCGTCAACGCGCTGACCGAGCAGCTGCGCGTCTTTCGCGAGCGCGAGAAGGCGATGAACGAGGCGCTGGTCGCGGCGCAGCAGCTGCGCCAGGAGACGCGCGCCGCCGCCGAGCGCGAGGGCCAGGTGATTCTCCGTGAGGCGGAGGCTGAAGCGAAGCGGCTGCTCGACGAAGCCAAGAACGCCGAGAGTGCCGTGAAGACGCGCATGGCCGAGACCGAGCGCCAGTTCCAGCAATACATGGGCGGGTTCCGCGCGCTCCTGGAGCGCCAGCTCGCCGAGCTCCGCGCACTCGACGGCCAAAAATGAGCGGGGTGTCCGTTGCGGATGCGGTCCGCGCCATCAAGTCGCGGACCGCGATCGTTCCGGAGGTCGCCGTGATCCTCGGAACCGGCCTCGGCGCACTGGCCGACGATCTCAAGGCCCCCCCCCCCCGAGGCCACGATCCCGTATCCCGAGATCCCCGGCTTCCCGACTCCCACGGTCGAGACACATACCGGGCGTTTATTGTTCGGGAACATCGGCAAGCGACGCGTCGCCATCATGCAAGGTCGGTTCCACCGCTACGAGGGCTACACGCTCCAGCAGGTCGCATTCCCCGTACGCGTGCTGCGAGCGCTCGGCGCGAAGACGCTGATCGTCTCCAACGTCTCGGGCGGAATGCATCCCCTCTGGGCGACCGGGGACCTCGTCCTCATTTCCGATCACATCAACCTGCTCGGCGACAATCCGCTAGCCGGTCCCAATGTCGATGCCGAAGGCCCGCGCTTTCCCGACATGTCCGCTGCCTACGATCCGGAATTGCGCAAGCTGGCCCACCAGGTCGCGCTCCAGCACAAGATCGTGTTGCGCGAAGGCGTGTACGTGGCGGTGCCGGGACCGAATCTCGAGACCCGCGCCGAGTACCGCATGCTGCGCGCGCTGGGCGCCGATCTCGTCGGGATGAGCACCGTGCCCGAAGTGATCACCGCCGTCCATCAAGGCATGCGCGTGCTCGGCTTCTCGATCATCACCGATACCTGCTTGCCCGACGCGCTCGAGCCGACGTCGGTCGAGCAGATCATCGCGGTTGCCCGTGGGGCCGAGCCAAAGCTCGCCGCCCTCGTGCGCGGCGTACTGGAGCAGCTCTAGCCGATGCCGTATCCGCCTTCCGATTTGACGCAGTCGATCGACGCGCTCGAGAAACAGCTGCTCGCGACCTGGAAGCACGAGCGGCTCTTCACGCGCGTGAGCGACGCGACCCGGTATGGGCCGCCGTTCATCTTCTTTGAGGGTCCCCCCACCGCCAACGGCCGGCCGGGCATCCATCACGTCTTCTCACGGACGCTCAAGGATCTGATCTGTCGCTTCCACACGATGCTGGGGCAGGGTGTCACGCGGATCGCCGGGTGGGACACGCACGGTCTGCCGGTAGAGATCGAGGTGGAGAAGGCGCTCAACATCAGCGGCAAGCGCGAGATCGAGGCGTACGGCGTCGAACGCTTCAACAAGCTGTGCCGCGAGAGTGTGTTCAGATACAAGACCGATTGGGAAGCGCTGTCGGACCGCATCGGATATTGGCTGGACTACGAGCACCCGTACGTCACCTACAGCAACAACTACATCGAGACGGTGTGGTGGCTGCTGAAACGGCTGCACGAGAAGGCGCTGCTGTATCGCGGGCACAAGGTGCTTCCATACTGCCCGCGTTGCGGCACGGCATTGTCATCGCATGAAGTGGCCCAGGGCTATGAGACCGTGCAGACCAACTCGGTCTACGTCACGTTCCCGCTCCTCGGCAGGAAGGGCGACACTCCGCGCGAGCTCGTGATCTGGACGACGACGCCGTGGACGCTGCTGTCCAACGTGGCGGTCGCCGTGCATCCCGACCTGGACTACGGTGAGTATGCGCTCGCGGATCAGACCAGCGGCAAGACCACCAACTACATCGTGGCGGCGGCTCGTGCCGGCGACGTCCATGTGCATGGCCGGCCGCTGAGCCAGGGTGAGCTGATCAAGGCGTATCCGGGCCGTGAATTGGTCGGGAAGAAGTACGCTCGGCCGCTCGAAGTCGTGCCGCTGCCGGACGACGGCCAGCGCGCGGTTGTGGTAGCCGGCGGGTTCGTCAGTGCCGACGAGGGCACCGGCCTCGTGCACATGGCTCCGGCGTTTGGCGCCGATGACTATCTGACCGGCCAGCAAAACGGTCTCGCATTCGTAAACCCCGTCGTCCCGGATGGCACGTTCAAGGGGACGACGTGGCCGGAGATCGAGGGCAAGCTCGTCACCGACAAGGAAACCAATCGCCTGATCATCGAGCGACTGAAGCAAGAGGGGCGCTGGCTCGAAACCAGGCCGTATACGCACAGCTATCCCCACTGCTGGCGCTGCGACTCGCCGCTGATCTACTACGCCCGCAGCTCCTGGTTCGTCCGGACGACGGCGGTGAAAGCGCGGATGCTCGAAATCAACGCGGAGGTCGATTGGCATCCACCGGAGACCGGCGCCGGGCGTTTCGGCGAATGGCTCGAGAACAACGTGGATTGGGCGCTGTCGCGCGACCGCTACTGGGGGACGCCGCTCAACGTCTGGGAGTGCGACGCCGATCGCGAGCATCGCGAGGTGATCGGCTCCTATGATGAGCTGGCGCAGGGGTGGGGGGGGGGGGCAAGCCGCTGCCCGACGATTTCGATCCACACAAGCCGTACATCGATTCATACACGTGGTCGTGCCGCGACTGTGGAGGGACGATGCGGCGCGTGCCCGAGGTGATCGATGCCTGGTTCGACTCGGGGTCGATGCCGTACGCGCAATGGCATTATCCGTTCGAGCACCAGGCCGACTTCAAGGCGCACTTCCCGGCCGACTATATCTGCGAAGGCGTGGACCAGACGCGGGGCTGGTTCTACTCGCTGCTGGCGATCGGCGTGACGGCGTTCGATGCGCAAGTCTACAAGCACGTGATCGTGAACGACCACCTGCTCGACGCGCACGGGCTGAAGATGGCGAAGAGCCGCGGCAACGTGGTCGATCCGTGGAAAGTGGTCGGCGAGCATGGCGCGGACGCGGTGCGGCTCTACCTCATCAGCCAGAGTCAGGTCTGGCTGCCGAAGCGGTTCGACGAGCGACAGATCCCCGAAGTCGCCGGCGGTTTCCTTAATACGTTGCGGTCGACGTACGACTTCTTCCGCCGGTACGCCCAGGACTGGAATCCGCCTGCCGAGGAGGACGCGACGCCGGCGAGCGAGCGGCCGGCGGCGGACCGGTGGCTGCTCGCCCGGCTCGATGAGGTCGTCGCGAGCGTCCGCCAGTCGTGGTCGGCATACGATGTGACCACCGGCGTCCGGAGCATCATGGATTTCGTAGGGGAGGACCTGTCGCGCTGGTACATCCGGCGCAACCGGCCGCGCTTCTGGGCCCCGGACCGGGCGACTGACCCCGTGGCGCTCGAAACGCTGCACGAGGCCCTCGTCGCGGCCGTCCGGCTCCTCGCCCCGGCTGCCCCCTTCATCTCCGATTGGGTGCACCGGGCCCTCACGGGGACCTCCGTGCACCTCGCCCCCTTCCCGGCCGACCGGGGGGTTCGGGAGCCAGAGCTCCTCACGGCCATGGCCACGGTCCGGCGCCTCGCCTCCCTCGCTCGGGCGGCACGGGAATCGCGTAATCTGCGGGTCCGGCAGCCCCTGGCCCGGATGCAGCTGGCGGTTCCGACCGCTGCCCAAGGCCCGGCCTTGTCAGACCTGTTAGATATTCTGGCTGCCGAAGTCAACGTGAAAGCGGTCCAAGTCGTCGCTTCTGACCACGATCTGGTGCGGCTCCGCGGCAAAGCGAATTTTCGGACGCTCGGCAAGCGGTATGGCAAGGACACGCCGCGGGCGGCCGCGGCCGTCGCGGAATTGACTGTCGCAGAGTTGCAGACGCTGGAGCAGGGCGGAACGGCGCGCACCGGGGAGTGGGAGTTTCGGCCCGAGGACGTGACGGTGACGCGCGAAGTCGCCAGCGAGTGGCTGGTGCAGGCCGACGGGCCGTACGTGGTCGCGCTCGATCCCGAGTTGAGCGACGACCTGGTGCAGGAAGGATTGGCGCGCGAGGTGGTGAATCGCGTGCAACGTCTCCGCAAGGAGGCGGGATACGAATACACGACGCGCATCGAGTTGAGCATCACCGGCGCCGCGGACGTGGTCGCCGCGACTCGCGCGTTTCAGGGGTTCGTCGAAGGCGAAACATTGGCGCGCCGGATGGTGTTCGGTGCGGTGCTGGACGAACCCGACTTGCAGCGTGACGTAGACATCGAAGGACGCCAGACGACGATCGCGCTCCGGCGTCACGACGGACGAAAGGGCGGAACCCGATAATGCCGACTAAGTCGACGAAGGTGAAGGCCAAGAGTGGTGGCCTCAATAAAAAGCAGCTGACCCATCTCGAGAAGCGGCTGCTCGAAGAGCGCGCCCGCGTCATCAAGGAGCTGGGCCACTACGGCGAGTCGTTCAACTCGAGCCTGCAGGCGTCGGACGGCGACCTCTCGAGCTACTCCTTCCACATGGCCGATCAAGGTACCGACGCGATGGAGCGCGAGAAGCAGTTCCTGTTCGCGTCGCAGGAAGGGCGATACCTGTGGCACGTGAACGAGGCGCTGCGGCGGCTGTACGGCTCGCCCGAGCGCTTCGGGCGCTGCGAGCAGTGCGGTGAGCTGATCGGATTCGATCGCCTCGACGCTCTGCCGCACGCGCGCCTCTGCATCAAGTGCAAGGCGAAAGAGGAAGATGGTAAACGCCGCTGAGCGCCGGCTGTTCTGGGGAACGGCGGTCGCGGTCGTCGTGTCGGATCTCGTCACCAAACTGATCGCGGAATCGTTCCTGGCGCGGCGCCTGCCGCTGCCGGTCATCGGCGACACCGTGCAGTTCCGGCTCGTCTACAATGAAGGCGCCGCGTTCGGCCTGCACGTGGGCGACAACTCGCGTTGGATCTTCATGGCGCTCGCCATCGTCGCGTTGTTCGTGCTCGCGTCGCTGGTGCGCAGCACGCATCCGGGCGACCGCTTCCGCCTCCTCGCTCTGGCGCTGGTCTGCGGCGGCGCCGTCGGCAACCTGATCGACCGGATTCGCAGCGCGCAGGGCGTCGTCGACTTCGTCGACGTCGGCGTCGGCGCGTGGCGCTGGCCGACGTTCAACGTGGCCGACTCGGCCATCACCGTCGGCGCCATCGCCCTCGGACTTTCGCTCTGGCAGGAAGGCCGCGCGCAACAACGGGCTAAGGAGGCTCGGGCGGCAGAGCCTTGAACATCACCTTCTGTGTTGCTCGCAATACCGAACGCCTCGATCGCTTCCTCGCCGACCAGTTCGCTCTTTCTCGTACTCAAGCCGGACGCCTCATCGCCGATAAACGCGTGACCGCGCGCGGCAAGCCGCTGCGCGCGTCCGCGTTGCTCGAGCGGGGCATCGAAGTAACGGTGGAGCTCCCCGACGAAAAGGCGCCGCGCACGTACGCGCCGGCGCACGCCGAGCTTCGGTTCGTGTACGAGGACGAGCACCTCGCCGTGCTCGACAAGCCGGCCGGCCTCGTCGTCCATCCGGGGCCTGGTCACTGGGACGACACGCTCGTGAACGTCCTGATCGGGCGGGGCACGGAGCTCTCCAAGGGCTCCACCGAGGGCCGTCCCGGGATCGTGCACCGCCTCGATCGCGACACATCCGGACTGCTGGTTGTGGCGAAGAGCGATCTCGCGCACCGGCGACTCGCGGGGGCGATCGAGCGACGGGCCATCAAGCGCGTGTATGCGGCGATCGTGTGGGGCCACCTGCGCAAGAGCTCGGTCGATATCGAAGCACCGATCGCGCGGCATCCCCAGGAGCGCACACGCATGACGGTCGCGCAAGGCGGCCGTCACGCCCTGACCCACGCGAGCGTCGTGGCCCGCTTCGCCCACACCGATCTTTTGCGCGTCCGGCTCGGCACGGGCCGGACGCACCAGATTCGTGTGCATCTCGCGCACGTGGGTTGCCCGATCGTCGGTGACCGCGAGTACACGTTCGGCGGCAGCCGGCGCGTCACCCCGTCTGCGCGCATGGAAGCCGAACGTCTCGAGGCGCTCGCGCCGCGCCAGCTGCTCCACGCCGCGGCGCTGTCGTTCGTCCATCCCGTGACCAACGTGCCGATCGCGCTGACGTCCGAGTGGCCCGATGACTTGCGTCCCGCGCTGGCGGAAGCAGCGGGGGGGGCGGACGCAAATTTGCTTGCTCAGCCCAACCCCTTGCAGTATCTTGGCTTCTTCGCATCCGATGACTGACGGAAGCCTCGCCCCCGCTCGCCTGCTCGTATTCCGCGTGGGAAGTTTGGCGTGCGCGACCGAGGTGGACCAAGTGCGGGAGATTCTCCCGCGCCTCCCAACGACGCGTATCCCGGGCGCGCCCCCGGTCGTGGCGGGGCTCGTGAATGTCCGCGGCACACTGGTGACAGTCGTGGAAGGGTGGCGTGCCTTGGGTCTTCCGCCCCCCCCATCCGCTCCCCCTTCCTCTCCAGAAGCCGCCCCGGGCTCGACGATTATCCTCGAAGTCGGTAACAGTGGAGGGGAAAACGGTTCGCATCGGCTGATCGGCTTTACGGTTGACGAAGTACTGGATATGGTGGCCGGCGGCGACAACGTGTTGGAAGACGGGCAAGGCCTGCCGGGCGTCGACCCGACACTGGTACGCGCCGTGGGCCGGCGGAACGCGGAAGTGTTCATCGTCCTGGATGTCGCGGCGCTGTTGGGCCCGATTCTGACTTCCTAAGGAGCGAGCAGTGAGCCACACGGTCCTCGTCTGTGACGACGCCATTTTCATGCGCACGATGATCAGCGACATCCTGGGGCAAGCCGGATTCGAGGTCGTCGGTGAGGCGGAAACCGGTACCCAGGCGGTGGAGAAGTATCGGCAGCTGAAGCCCGACCTGGTCACGATGGACATCGTGATGCCGGACATGGGCGGTATCGATGCCGTCCGCGAGATCGTCAAGCACGACCCGGACGCGAAGATCCTGATGTGCAGCGCCATGGGGCAGCAGGCGCTGGTCGTCGAAGCCATCCAGGCCGGCGCCAAGGATTTCGTCGTCAAACCGTTCCAGCCCTCCCGCGTCCTCGAAGCCGTGCAGCGCGTGCTGGGTTAGCCATGGATCTCTCGCAGTACGCCGAGCTGTTCCTGGCAGAGAGCCGCGAGCACTTGAGCGCCTGCAACCAGCTGCTGCTCGAGTGGGAGCGCCATCCGGCGTCGCCGGAGCCGGTCGGCGGCCTGTTCCGGGCGGTGCACACGATCAAAGGCATGGCGGCGACGATGGGCTACGGCCGCGTGGCCGATCTCGCGCACCGCATGGAGAACCTGCTCGACAATCTGCGCCGTGGCGGTCGCGCGCCCGCCGAGGAGATGATTCAGCTGCTGTTTCGCGCCACCGATGCGCTCGAGAAAGCGGTGGGGCTCGCCGTTGCCGGCCGCGAGCGTGAAGCCGATCTCGCGATCCTTGGCGACATCGATCGGGCCGCGCAACAAACGAAACCCGCCGCTCAACCCAGCGCGCTCGCGCGTCACTTCGTTGAGTCCCCTGAGCCTGAGTCCCTGAGTCTACCTGCTGCGTCTGCTGCGTCTGCTGCGGCTGCTACATCTATCGGATCGGGCCGCTTCGTGAACGTCGTGATAAGGGCTGAGGCGCCCTTGAAGGGTGGGCGTGCGATGCTCGTCATTCGCAAGGCGCAGACCCTGGGCAAAGTTCACCGGGTGCAGCCACCTCCCGCGGCGTTCGAGTCGGACGATTTCGATGGCCGATTCGTGTTCGAGCTCGAGACTGCCGCGGCGCCGGCGGACATCGAGGCCGCGGTCCGCTCGGTGGGAGACGTCGAGCGGGTAACGTTCGGCGGTGCGACCGATGAGGGGCAGGTCAGTCCGGCCGAAAGCGTGGCCAGCGGAGGACGCAGCCGCCACATCCGCGTCGACCTGCGACGCCTCGACACGCTGATGGATTTGATCGGCGAGCTGGTCACCGAGCGCGGCCGCCTGAACGAGCTGGCCGCGCGCTGGGTGGGAAAGGACCCCGAGATCGACGAGGTCGCGATCCAGATCTCGCGTCTCTCCGCCGATCTCCAAAACGAGATCATTCAGGCCCGGATGACACCGGTGTGGCAGGTGTTCGATCGTTTTCCCCGTCTCGTGCGCGACGTGGCGCGGCAGCTCGGCAAGCAAGTGGGGTTCCGCGTCGAGGGAAAAGAGATCGAGCTCGATCGTCAGATCCTGGACGAGCTCGGCGACCCGCTCGTGCATCTGCTGCGCAACGCCGTGGACCACGGCATCGAGCCGCCGGCCGAGCGCAAGCGGAGCAAGAAGAATCCGGAAGGGGAGATCGTGTTGGCCGCGGTGCGGGAGCGTTCCACCGTCGCGATCAGCATCTCCGACGACGGCCGCGGCATCGATCGGGCGAAGATCCTGGAGAAAGCGCAGCGCGAAGGGATCGTGGGGCCTCACGTCGAATCGCTCTCCGACGATCAGCTGCTACGCGTGCTCGCGCGTCCGGGATTCTCGACGGCGGAATCGGTGACCAGCGTGTCGGGCCGCGGCGTCGGCATCGATGTGGCCATGACGCGCATCCGGGCGCTGGGCGGCTCGGTCGAGATCCGGACCGAGCCGGGAAAGGGCACCGCCTTCGTCCTGCGGCTGCCGGTCACGTTGGCCATCGTGCGCGCCTTGATCGCCGCCGTCGGCCCCGAGCGCTACGCCCTGCCGCTCACCTACGTCGCCGAGACCGTCGAGTTCGGCACCACGCCGCTGACGACGATGGAAGGAAAGGATGCGATCGTGCTGCGCGATCGCGTGGTGCCGCTCGTCGATTTGCGGAAACTGCTCGGCACGAACGGCGGGGCTCCGCCGCCCCCCCCGCGCCGCCCGGTGATTGTCCTCGAAATGGGAGAGCGGCGCGCCGGGATTGTGGTCGACAGGATGCTGAGCCAGCAGGAGATCGTCGTGAAGGGATTCGATGCGCCGCAGGGCACGCTGCCGGTGTTCAGCGGCGCCACGATAATGGGCGATGGGGTGCCCGCGCTGATCCTTGACGCCGCCGGTCTTGTCTAGGGAGAAGACATGGAAGACGTCCGTGATCTGAAAGCCCTGCAGCTGGACGCGCTGAAAGAAGTCGCCAACATCGGCGCGGGCCATGCAGCGACTGCGCTGTCGCAGCTGACGCACCGGCGCATCATGATCTCGGTGCCCGAGATCAATATCGCGCGCCTGGAAGACGTGCCCGGGTTGATCGGCGACCCGCAGGAAGTGGTCGCGGCGGTCCTCATGCACATGCTCGGCGATCTGACGGGACGGACACTGCTGCTCTTTCCCGAGCCGGTCGGCCGGCAGCTCTGCGACATGCTGCTCAAGCGCCCGCTCGGCACCACCAAGGCGTTCGAGACGATCGAGCAATCGTGCCTCAAGGAGGCGGGCAACATTCTCTCGGGCGCGTACATGAATGCGCTGTCGGAATTCATGGGGATGCTGCTGCTGCCGTCCGTGCCGAGTCTGGTAGTGGATCTCTCGGCTGCCGTGCTCACGACCACGTACCTCAATTTTGGGCATGACCGCGACTTCGTGTTTTGCGTCGAAACGGAGTTCAACATCGATGCCCAAGACGGGCTGCGCGGCCATTTCCTGCTCCTGCCCGACCTGGCGTCCCTCAAAGCCATTTTCGACGCCATTCGGCTGACTTGACGGTCTCAGAGCGTGACGTTGCCGTCCTGAGGTCCTTTGCCCGCCGGATCGATCCCTCCGATGCGGGCGCGCACAACAATCTCGGCGTTCTCTACTACCAGAAGGGCCTCGTCCCCGAGGCCATCGAGCAGTTCACCCGCGCGCTCGAGCTCGACTCGCGCATGCAGGTCGCGCAGCGCAACCTCGAGATCTCCTATCACAACACCGGTTACTACGACCGCCGCGTCGCCGAGCTGCAGGAACGCCTGCGGGGCGCTCCCGATGAGCGCGACCCGCGCTGGGAGCTCGGCCGCACCTATGCGATCCTCGGAGCCTTCGAGGAAGCGGTCGCGGAGTTCGAGGAGCTGCTCGCCCACAAGTCGAACGACGTGGCCGCGATCATCCAGCTCGGGCTCGCCGAGAAAGCCCGCGGCCGGCTGGAAGTCGCGACCGAATGGTTCTTGCGGGCGGCCGAAGCCGAGCCCGACTCGTCCGTCGTGCATTTCTATCTGGGTGAGGTCTATTACAATCGCGGGCTGAACGAGCCGGCGCTGACGGCGCTCGAGCGCGCGGTCACCCTCAATCCGGACAACGCGAACGCCCATTACCTGATGGCATTCGTGCTGGGCGACATGGGCCGGCACCA
>Ga0209761_1000112_pt1 | contig 42469 bp, 43 predicted proteins | sample GraSoi013_1_40cm_4_FD_185818 | JGI IMG/M metagenome (GOLD analysis project Ga0209761, IMG submission 185818) | Grasslands soil microbial communities from the Angelo Coastal Reserve, California, USA - Sample 09_25_2013_1_40cm (SPAdes) (version 2) | ecosystem: Environmental > Terrestrial > Soil >... | reverse complement strand
CTTCCAGTCGTACGCGCTGTTCCCCACGATGACGGTGGGGGAGAACATCGCGTTTGGCTTGCGCATCGCGCGCTGGCCCGACGCGAAGATCCGCGCGCGGGTCGCCGAGATGCTCGAGCTGACCGGTCTGCGCGGCCTCGAAGCTCGCTACGCCAACCAGCTCTCGGGCGGCCAGCAGCAGCGCGTGGCGTTGGCCCGAGCGCTGGCCCGCCAGCCGGCTGCCCTGCTGCTCGACGAGCCCCTCTCGGCGCTCGACGCCAAGATCCGGCTGCGCTTGCGCAGTGAGATCCGCAAGATCCAGCAGGACGTCGGCATCACGACCGTCTACGTGACCCACGACCAGGAGGAGGCGCTCTCCATCGCCGATCGCATCGCGGTGATGCGCGACGGCCACATCGAACAGATCGGCCGGCCCGAGGAGATCTACGCCATGCCGGCCACCGACTTCGTCGCCGACTTCATCGGGATCTCGAATCTCTTCGCGTGCCGCATCGTCTCGGCCGGGCAGGGGATCGTGGAGTGGGAGGGGGAGCGCTTCCGCGTTCCGCTGAGCGGCCGCCGCGACGGCGAGCCCGTCACCGTCTCGGTGCGTCCCGAGAAGCTGACGCTCGTGGCTGGCGACGCCGGCGGCAACGGCAATCGACTCGCAGGGGTCGTCGAGGTCGTCACGTTCCTCGGCCCGTTCGTGCGCGTCGAGGTGGGTGTCCGCGGGCGGGCGATGTGGCTCGATGTCTCCCATGCGGCCGCCGCGGCGCTCGCCCGCAAGCAGCCGGTGACGGTCGGCTTCAGCCCCGCCGATTGCGTCGTCCTGGGCGCACGGTGACGCTCGACGGTCGCACCGCGCTCGTGACCGGTGCGGCCCGCGGCATCGGGCTTGCCATCACCGAGCGATTGCTGCGCGACGGCTGTCGCGTCGCGCTGCTCGATCGCGACGCCGAGGTCGAGGCCGTGACCAAGCGCTTCGGCGCCGGCACCCTCGCCCTCGTCGCCGACGTGACGCGCACCGAGGACGTGGAGCGCTCGGTGCAGCGCGTGGTCGCCACGTGGGGCCGTCTTGACGTCGTGGTCAACAACGCCGGGATCACGGGTCGCTCCTACCCGATCTGGGAGCTGACTGACGAGGACTGGCACCAGGTGATCGCCTGCGACCTCACCAGCGTGTTCCTGGTCTGCCGGGCGGCCATCCGCGTGATGCTCGCCGCCGGGAGCGGACGCATCATTAATATCGCGTCCATTGCGGGCAAGGAGGGCAATCCGACCCTCGTGCCGTACTCCACCGCCAAGGCGGGCGTCATCGGCCTCACGAAGGCCCTCGCCAAGGAAGTCGCGACCCGCGGCATCGCCGTGAACGCCGTGGCGCCGGCCGTCATCGGCACGCAGTTGCTCGAGCAGATGACGAAGGGGACGGTGGACCTCCTGATCTCGAAGATCCCGATGGGGCGGGTCGGCCGGCCCGAGGAAGTCGCGGCCCTGGTGGCGTGGCTGGCGTCCGACGAGTGCTCGTTCTCGACGGGCGCCGTCTACGACCTGTCAGGCGGTCGCGCGACCTACTAGCTCTGTCCTCACGCCCCGGCTGCGCTCACGTCGGCCCTCGTCCTCACGCCGCCGCCCGCCGAAACTCGATGTAGTGGGCGGTCTCGTCGGCGACGTCTCGCCCGAAGAGCGTCTCGACGACGTAGAACGCCATGTCGATCCCCGCCGCCACGCCGGCCGAGGTGATGATGCCGTCGTCCACGACACGCAGGTCACGCTCGACCTTGATGCGATCGCTCAACGACTGGAGAAGATCGTGGGCGCCCCAGTGCGTCGTCGCGCGGCGGCCCTCGAGCAGGCCGGCGCGGGCGAAGAGCAACGAGCCCGTGCACACCGACGTCACCTTGCGCGCGCTGGCCGCGACGCGACGAATCCAGGCGAGGGTGTCCTCGTCGTGGATCAGGGCCCGGGTGCCGAAGCCTCCGGGCACGACCAGCAGATCGATGGACGGAGCGTCGGCAAACGCGAAATGAGGCAGCACGCGAAGCCCGCCGGTCGTCACCACCGGCGCCGCCGACCTGGCCACGGTGAAGACACGGAAGGGCGCACTGTCGTCGCTGCGCCGCGCCTCGGGGCCGGGCTGGAGTCGCGTCCGCGAGAAGACTTCGAACGGGCCGGCGAAGTCGAGCACCTCGACGTTGTCGAAGATCAAGATTCCGACGTTCCACTTATCCACGATGGTTCCTCCCCGCCAGGTACTGGAGCAGCGTCACCTTCGAGACGGACTCGGTGATCTCGCCCTCGACCGCCATGCGCACGGCGTCGGCCAGCGGCACCACGCGACGCTCGATGAACTCATCGTCGTCGGCGGGCAGGGCGTCCGGCGTCAGATCCCAGGCCGCGAAGCAGTAGGCCACCTCGTCGAGATACGCGTTCGACGGGAAGAAGCGGGTGAGGAGCTCGAACCGTCCGGCCCGATACCCGCCCTCTTCGCGCAGCTCGCGCTGAGCGGCGGCGCGCGGATCCTCACCGGGCCCCGCGCCGCCTCCGGGAAGCTCCCACGAGACCTCGCGGAGCAGGTGCCGGTACTGGCCGACGAGCAGCACGCGGTCCGGCGCCACGAAGGGCAGGACGCCGACGGTGACGCCGACCGCGAGCACCGGATAGGTCACTTCGCGGCCGTCGGGCAGCCGCCACGCATCCTCGCGCAAGGTCAGGCGGCCGCGCGCATAACGCGACGACGACGAGAGCGGCGTCCACCCGCCGGGCATCGCGGCGAAGTATAGCGCCGTTGACACACCCCAGACCCGGCCCTATCGTAGATCGCGAAATGCCCCGCGAGCCCCACGTCGACGCGCTCATGAAGAAGCTGTTGCGCGCCATCGAGGTGTCCCTGTCGGCGACGGACGCCGCTCGTGACGCAGTCCAGGAAATCCTGCGCCAGGGCGCCGACACCGGCATCTTCTTCAGTGGCGCCAAGGGCCGTGGCAATCCCTCCTTCGAGCTGACCGCGCAGGACAAGGAATTCCTCCGGGCGGTGTCCATACGGCCGGAACGCTGAGCCGGATGCGGTTCGCCCCGTTCCTGTTCTGGGCCGTGGTCGTCGTTGCGCTCCTGCTGCCGTCGCTGCGCCGCCGGATGTGGCCGCGTCGGCCGGTCACCGACGAGCTGGTGAAAGATCCCGTGTGCCAGACGTACGTCGTCCGGTCCCGGGCGATCAGCCGCTGGCGGGCCGGCGAGCCGGTCTATTTCTGCAGCGCCGAGTGTCTCCGTCGCTACGCCGCGCTGACGTAGTGCCGGCCGACACGCGCCCGAGCTCGCATCCCGATCCGTATCGGGACATCGATGCCCAGCCCGACACCGACCAGTTCATCGCCTCGCTGGAGGCCCGCGGCCGCACGCCCAGTCAGCGACGCCTGCGCCAGCGCTTCCTGCGCTTCATCCCGATCCGCTCCGGTCAGCACGTCCTCGAGGTCGGCTGCGGCACCGGCGTGGTGCTGCGCGACATCGCGGCGCTGGTCGGATCGCGCGGTCGCGCCCTCGGGGTCGACCAGAGCCGGTCTTTCGTCGCGGCCGCACGCCGGCTGACCTCGCGCGCTGCTCATCGCGGTCGGCTCGCCGTTCGATGGGCCGCCGGCGAACAGTTGCCGTTCCGGCGCCCGCAGTTCGACGTGGCCCTGGCGGTCACGGTGATCCTCCACGTCCAGGATCCCTTGCGTGTCGTGAAGGAGATGGCCCGCGTCACGCGACCGGGCGGCCACGTCGCGGTGCAGGATCAGGACTTCGGCACCGTGGCGGTCGCCCATCCCGACCGGACGCTCACCGACCAGATCATGGGAGGTGTCGCCGCGAGGATGTATGAGGAACCTTACAGCGGGCGGCGCCTTCCCGGTCTGCTGCGCGCCGTCGGCCTCGAGCGCGTCCGTCTCCTCACCGACGTGTACCAGGACACGACGCTGACGCCGTACACGAAGACGTTCCTCGAGCGGCGGGCCGAGCGGGCGGTGACCTGGGGCATCGTCGAGGCCGCCGTCGCCCAGCGCTGGCTCGACGGCTTCACCGCGCTGGTCACGGCCGGCGGGTTCGTCATGACGATGAATTACTACGGCGCGGTCGGCCAGAAGCTGCCGGCCGAAGACTGAAGCGTTCCGGGACGGGCGGTGGCGCGATAGAATCCCGTCATGCCACGAATTCAAGAGATCGAGGAGCCCGGCAACGATCCGATCCTGACCGACGTCTACGCCAAAGAGCGCGAGGTATTCGGCTTCGTGCTGAACACCACCAAGATCCAGGCTCACCGGCCCGGCATCATGAAGGCGGCCAAGGCGCTCTCGATGGCCGTCGAGAAATCTGGCCTGCTGCCGCCCCAGCTCCTGGCCCTCGTGTACCTGCGCGTGGCGCTCATCAACGGCTGTCCATTCTGAATCGACATCAATGCATCCCGTGGGATGCAAGCGGGAGCGTCGGAGGACAAGGTGCGTCAGGTCGAGCGGGCGGCCGAGAGCCCGCTCTTCACCGACCGCGAGCGGGTGGCGCTCCGCTACGCGGAGGCGATGACGATCACGGGCGAGAAAGTGACCGAGGACCTCTTCGGACGGATCCGCGGCCACTTCTCCCAGACGGAGATCGTCGAGCTCACGGCGGCCGTGGCCCTCGAGAACTTCCGCAGCAAGTTCAACGTCGCCCTGGGGATCGAAGCCCAGGGGTTCTGTGTCTTGGGAAAGCACCCCGCCTAGCGGCTGTCCGGCATCGTCCGACGCCACGCCCGCTGGGCGCGCTCTTCACTTTCCGCCGCCAGCACCTCGGATGCCGCCCTCAACAGCGCACTCTCCTTGATCGTGCGTCGGCTCCGCTCCACTCGCTCACCCAGAGCCAGGCTGATCGCCTTGCACGTGAGGATGTGCAGGCAGGCCCCCGACCTCGACGTGGGTTTCAGTGAGCTTGAAGCCGCGCTGGCAATCGCGGCAGGCCGCCACCTGGTAGTTGAAGCAGAACATCGCGAGGACGCGCCGCTCGTCTTCACTCAGCATGCCGCCGTCCTCGAGTGCGCAAGACATGCCTGATAGCACACGCGAGGGAATTGGATCAACTTGCGGACCTGTCTCCGACCGCTACAATGGCCCGAAAGTTCACGTCGCGAGGATTGACGGTTTGCGCAGGACGTGGGGCCTCGCCCCCAGGAACGGCCTCAATTGCGGGATTTCTTGCCCCGGCTAGGTCTTTGCAATTGAGATCCCCGTCGCCCGCTGATTCCGGAGTCAGCAGCGAACAGCGCCGTTCGTCGACGTTCCCGAGCGCGTCGGCGAACGGCGTCCTGTTTTTCAGGCTTCGACAGGATCACCACGAATGAAGCCGCGCCGTTCCGGTTCCTGGGCACCCCGGTCGTGACCGCCTGAAGTACCACGTCATTCCGCTCGCGATGTTCCTGGGCACCTTCGCGTGGTCGTTCGTCTTCGTGAGCCTGCCGTTCTACATCGAGACCATCGCTCATGGGGACGCGGCATCGACGCTGCGTTGGACCGGCTGGATTCTCGGCATCTCGCCGCTGGTCACCGTGCTGACGGCGCCGTTGTGGGGGCGCTACGCCGAACACCGTCGACCCCGACGCCTGTACGTGGCCGTCCAGGTGTTTCAGGGCGTCGCCTTCTTCGGGATGGTGGTGGCCACGACGCTGCCCGGCCTCTTTCTCGCGCGCCTCGTCCTCGGCGTCATGGGGGCGGCGTCGACGTTCGCATTCATGATGGCCGGCCGGTCTGGAGATGCCTTCACCGTCCGCCGTCAGGTCGCGGCGATTCAGTCCGGCATGACGATCGGGCAGGTCATCGGTCCGCTCGCGGGCGCGCTCATCGCCGCGCGCATCGGGTTCCGTCCCTCGTTCGTCGTGGGCGCCCTGATTTTGCTGGGTTGTGCGGCCCTGGTTGGCTGGCTCGCGCCCGAGCCGGTCGATGCCCGCCCTCGGCGCGATGCACCGGCAGGCGTAGGCCTCGGGGATCTGGTCACCGTGGGGCTCATCGTGCTGGGCGCCAACATCCACGTGTTCTTCCTGCCGGCCATCCTGCCGCGAATCCTAGTGTCACTCGGCGTCGCGCCGGCCGCGACGCTCGAGGTCGGCGGCCTGGTCATCTTCGCGTCCGGCGTCGCCGCCGCGCTCGGCGCCGTCCTCACCCCACGGCTCGGCGACCTCGGCACCGATCGGGTCGTTATCGCGAGTCTCCTCACGGCCTCGTCGCTTTGCCTCGCAGCGCTGGCGGTGCCACGATCGGTGTGGGGCTATGGGGCGCTGCGGTTCTTCCAGGTTCTCTTCATCACGCCGGTCTTTCCACTGGTGGTGGCCCGTATCGCGCAGCACGGCAGCGGTCAGGTCATCGGCGCGATCAACTCGGCTCGCATCGCCGCCGGATTCCTTGGGCCGGTGATGGCGACGACGATGCTCGCCTGGGGACCGGCGTCGGTGGTGTACGTGATCCTGGCGGCCCTGGGCCTGGGCTGCGTGCCGCTGGCGCTGGCTCGCGGCACGCATCGGGCGAGCGCGTTCTGATGGCCCAGGGGTTCACGAGCCGGCCACTGGTCGACATCCGCCTCGAGGAGATGCGGACGGCCACGGGAACTCCGCCGTACCTCGAGAGCATCTCGCTCCACGTCCGCTACGGCGAGTTCTTCACGTTCGTGGGGCCGCCGCACTCAGGCAAGACGGCGATCCTCCGGGCCATCGCCGGATTTCTGCCACTCAGCGGTGGCCGCGTGATCGTCGACGCCGAGGACATCGCGCATCTGCCCGCCGCTCGACGCGGGATCGGGTACGTGTTCCATCAGGGCGCGCTGTGGCCGCATCTGGATGCTCGCGCCCACGTGGCCTTCGCTCTCGACCTGGGCGGTGTCGGTCGCGACGACATGGCCGAGCGCATCGAGACCGTGTTGAGGCGGCTCGGTCTGACCGATGTCGCCGGCCGCAAGCCCGACGACCTGACGCTCGAGCAGCGCCGGCGCCTCGCGCTGGCCCGCGCGCTCGCCGTCGAGCCCCGGGTCCTGCTGCTGGACGAACCGTTGGCCCACCTCGATCCGGGCGCGCGCAAGACCCTGCGGCTCGAGGTGGCCCGGCTGCATCGGGACCTCGCGGTGACGACGATCTGTGCGACGCGGGACGCCGCCGACGCCCTCGCGCTCTCGGACCGTATCGGCGTCGTCGAGAACGGCCGGCTCCTGCAGGTTGGTGATCCCGAGCAGCTCTACCGTCGTCCGGCCAGCCACGCCGTCGCCCAGGCGCTCGGGCCGGCAAACTATCTGCCCGTGAAGGTGGTGGAAGTTCGTGAGATCGGCGTCGTCGTCGCGACGGAGGCGGGAGACCGGGTACCGGTGGCTGGAATCGGCGCCTTTCGCCAGGGCACCCCGGGCGTCCTCGTCCTGCGGCCGGAGACGTTGTCGATCGTCGACGCCGCCATGGCCCGCGGCCCGAGCATTCCAGGAACCGTCAGTCTTCGCGTCTTCGAGGGCGCGCGCTATCTCTACGAGATCGACATCCGCACCGGCACGCCGGTCCGCGTGGAGTTGCCGGCGACCGACACGGCCATCTTCCGGGTCGGTGACCGCGTCCGGGTCGAAGTCTCTTCCGACACCGTTGTCCTGCTGCCCGCCGACACCTGACGCGAGAAAGGAAGCAAATGAACTACAGCGGGTAGGTCTTGTCCTGCTCCATCATCACGACGCGGCCGTCCCCGATTCGCGCCAGCTCGTCAGCCGTCTCGTCGAAGAACTGCGGTTTCACGTGATAGATCCAGATCGGGACCTCGGGCGGCAGCTTGTCGAGCTCGCGCTGGATGAGCGCCGGGGTCATGTGACGAGCGGCTTCGGCCAGGGCGGCCAGCCGGCTCGGGAACGCGCACTCGAGAATGACCGCCCGGATACTGGTGAGACCGCGGGCCGCGCTCCACAGGGCCCGCGTCGGACCGGTGTCACCGGAGTACACGAACCCTCGTGTTCCATCGTGGATCACGAAGCCAACCGTGGGAACCGTGTGCGTCACTGCGACCGGGGTCACCCACAGATCGCCCACGCGCTGCTCGGCCTCCTCGACCAGCGTGCGGTATTTGACGACCGGGGTGGTGGCGTCGGGGATCCGCGCGAAATCGGGCCACACCACGTTGTTGAACACCGCCGTCTTCAGGGCATCCACGATGGGCGCCGTGCTGGCCACCGTGACCGGGCGTCGAGCGCTGCAGCACGCGAGCGTTTCCGCCAGGAACGCGAGTCCGGCGACGTGATCGAGGTGCGTGTGGGTGATCAGGGCGTGCTCGACCTCGAGTTGCTCGGGGACCGTGAGAGCGCCGCTGACGCTACCGGCGTCGACCAGGACGCGGTCGTTGACGAGAAACGCGGAGGGACGCTGGCCCAGCCCTTCGCTTCCGAAGGCGCCGAGCACTCGAACCTTCATATCCAATTTAGACTAGCACTTCTTCCCGCCTGGTCACTCACTTAGCGTAACGGTCGTCATGCGTCCCGGGCATCGCCGGTCCTTCCGGGTGGTCCCTCCCAGGTGAAATCTTGATGGCCTTCGGCATGCCGCGGGCTAGCTTGGGAGAATGAGGAGACGATGCTCGCCGCCAGCGTGGCGTACCGCTTGCAGAAGCCAGGGAAGAGTCCTGGCATCGTGTGCCACAGCCATGAAGCAATAGATCATGCGACCACTGATTGGCGCGGCCGCCGCGGTATTTCTCAACCTCCTGGCGATTGCCGGCACTGGGCACGTCGAGGCCCAGGTGGGGGCGTCCCATCTGTGGAAGGCACGGGCATTTCAGGCCGAGGATCACCTGAAAACGCTCACGCCCGAGCTCGACGCCATCCGTGGGGAAAGAGCATCGCCCAGGGCTGAGGAGTTGAAGTGCGAAGCGATGCTCGAAGGCGCCTTTGCCTTACATCGGACCAGGGAACACCGGGTTCATCAGGTGCTCAAGAGCGGCCTTCACGTGTTCAAGATCGTGCTCGATGGCGGCAAGGGAGGCGTCTTCGACCTGAGCTATTTCTATGACGCCGACGAGTCTCGATTGATCTCCATCCAGGTCTTGTCGGTGCCGCAGGCCTGGGGAGTGACGCGTCCGATCGACGACGCGCCGCATCCGGGTGCGATCCTCGTTGCCGTCAACGACCGGCCGGACGGTGGGCCGCGGTGCGTGCTCGGGTTTAGCCTGAAAGAGCCCCCTTTTGCCTATGTGGTGCGCTCGCCCAGGGAAAAACTTGTCCTCGGGGTGCCGCGCCGAGAGACCGGACGCTCCTAGCCATCCCCCCTCGTCACCCTGCTTGGCCGTATAGTCAGCAGGATGCCGTTCGCTGAGCTGCCGAGCCCGCGCACCCTCATCACCGGCGGGGCTGCCGCCCTTGCCATGGTCACCCTGACGTTGCTCGGCGCACTCGATACGGTCGAGCTGGGCACGCTCAACCGCCTCTTCGAGCTGCGCGGTCAGCGGTCCCCAACGGCGCCGATCATCATCGTCACCATCGACGAAGACTCCTTCCATGAGCTAAATCTCCCTTGGCCGTTCCCCCGGGCCCTGCATGGCAAGCTGCTCGACGTCATCAGTTCCGGACGTCCGCTGGTCATCGGGGTCGACCTCCTGTTTCCTGAGCCGTCGCCGCGCGGTCCCCACGACGACGCCGAGCTAGGAGCGGCCGTGGCCCGCGCCGGCAATGTCGTCCTCGGGGCTGCCCGGGCAGACACGGTGGAGTACATCGGCAACCGCGCCGTTGAAAAGGCAGCGAGTACCATGCCGCTGCCCGTCATCCGTCGCGGCGCGGCCGCGGTGGCGCCGATCAACATGTACCCGGACATCGATGCCCACTTGCGCCGCGCGCCGTCCCATGTCGTCCTCGGCGAGACCAGGGAGATGGCGTTCGACTGGGTGCTGCATCGGCTGGCGGCAGCTCACGGGCTCACCGTGTCGCCGCGACCGTCGGTCGACGAGATCATCATCAACTTTCGCGGGGGGCCGCGGACGTTCCCGTGGGTGCCGTATCACCGCGTCGTGGGGGGTGAGGTACGGCCGGAGACCTTCCGCGACGCCATCGTGCTCATCGGCCCGACCAGCGTGGTCCTCCACGACGTGTTCCCCACACCGTTCGCGTCCACCGGCACGATGTCGGGGGTCGAGATCCACGCCAACGTCATCGACACCCTCGTCCGCGGCGATCGCATCCGGCCCGTTCCGCGCGCGGTGAGTCTCGTCGGGATGGCGATCGCGGCGTTGGGCGCCGCCGGGCTCGCGGCCCGATTGCGAGTCGCGCGGGCCTTCGTGGCGGTCGCGCTGGTCTGGGTGGCGCTGGCGGCCGGGACCGTGGCGGCCTTCATCGTCGTGCACGTGTGGTTCCAGGCGATCGGCATCACGCTCGCGCTCGTCCTTGGCTACGGCGCCACGGTCGTCGACAACTACGTGCGCGAGCAACGCGAGCGGCGGCGCCTCTCCCAGTTCTTCTCCCCGGACGTGCTGAACGAGATCGTCCGTCATCGCGCCGACGTTTCGCTGGGGTCGCGGCGCCGCATGGTCACCGTGCTCTTCTCGGACATCCGCGGATTCACGTCGATCTCCGAGAAGGTCGAGCCCGAGCAGGTGGCCGAGATGCTACGCGAGTACCTGACGGAGATGACCGAGGTCGTCTTCCGCCACGGCGGCACGGTCGACAAGTACATCGGTGACTGCATCATGGCCCTCTACAACGCGCCCTTCGAGGACGCCGACCACGCGGCCAAGGCCATCCTGACCGGCCTGGAGTTCCAGGAGCGCACGCTGGCGGTGTCCGCGCGCTGGGAAGCGAAGCTGGGCGTGCAGATCCGGAACGGCGTCGGCATCAATACCGGCGAAGCCGTCGTGGGCACGATGGGCTCGCGCCAGCGTCTCGAGTACACGGCCATCGGCGACACGGTCAACCTGGCGGCGCGTCTGGAGAGCCTGACCAAGGACTACGGCACCGGCATCATCGTCAGCGAGGCGACCGCCGAGGCGGTGCGAGGGCGGTTCTTCACCCGGGAGCTGGGCGAGGTCTCGGTCAAGGGCAAGGCGCTGCCCGTGAAGATCTTCGCCGTCCTTCCCTCCGACATCCGCAAGTATCCGCGCGCGACGCTGACGACGGCCGCGACGCTGGTGGCGGTGGACGGGGGACGGACGTGCGTCGTCCGCACGTGCGACGTGGGCCAGGGGGGCGTGTCGGTGACCGGTTTGCCCGACGACTGGCCGGCCGGCCTGGCGCTCGAGATCCGCTGCGACGGTGCGACGCTACCCAGGACGCTCGCCGCCCAGGGCACGATCATCTGGCGACGCGGCGACGCCGCCGGCATCGCCTTCACCACCGTCGAGCCCGACGGGGAGCCCGTCATCGCCGAGTACGTGAGTGGGCACAAACCGCGGTAAGGTTTGCCGCTCCGCGACCCGTGTGTTAGAACCGAAAGCGACATGAGCGCGAGCGATTTCGATTTTCCGACGATGGCGCGGGCGCTGATCCTCGGTGACAAGGATACGGTGGCCAGGAAGACGCGCGAGGGCCTCGATCTCGCGATGGAGCCGAAGGAGCTCATCTTCAAGGGACTCATTCCGGGCATGGACGTCGTCGGCGAAAAATTCCGGCGCAACGAGTACTACGTGCCCCAGGTGCTCCTCTCGGCCCGCGCGATGTACGCCGGCCTCGACCTGCTCAAGCCGCTCATCACCGCGGCGGCGCGACCCGACGACAATCTCGGCATCGTCGTCATCGGGACCGCCCAGGGCGATCTCCACGACATCGGGAAGAACCTCGTCGCGATGATGAAGGAGGGCGCCGGCTTCAAGGTCGTGAACCTCGGCCGGGACGTGGCGCCCGAGAAGTTCGTCGCCGCCGTCCAGGAGCACAGCGCCAACATCGTCGGCATCTCCGCCCTCATGACGACCACCATGCCGGCCATGAAGCGCACCATCGATGCCCTCATCAAGGCCGGCCTGCGCGAGCGCGTGAAGGTGATGGTGGGCGGCGCCCCGGTGAGCCAGGCCTTCGCCGACGAGATCGGCGCGGACGGCTACGCGCGGGACTCCACGCAGGCGGTCGTCAAAGCCAAGCAGCTGCTCGGCGTCGGCGTCGAGGTCGCCCGGTGAAGGCACGCGGCTGGGAAGTCGTCGAGCGCATTCGCGGCGGCCAGACGCTCGTCTTCGACGGCGGGTACGGCACCATGCTCTTCGCCGCCGGGCTCCTGAACGGCGCCTGCCCCGAGCTGTGGAACGACACCCACGCCGACGTCGTCCGCGGGATCCATCAGGGCTACTTCGACGCCGGCAGCGACATCGTCGAGACCAACACGTTCGGAGGCACCCGGCTCAAGCTCAACGAGTATCAGATCGGTGATCGCACGCGCGAGCTGAACGAGAAGGGCGCGCGGCTGGCCCGAGCCGCGGCGCCGACGGGACGCTACGTGGCCGGCTCCATCGGGCCGACCAGCCGGCTGCCCCAGGACTATGCCCTCGACGAGGGCGTGACCGACGAGGAGTACGAGGCGACGTTCCGCGAGCAGGCCGAGGCGCTGGCCGAGGGCGGCGTGGACGTCTTCGCCGTCGAGACGATGATGTTTCCCCAGGAGGCGACCGCGGCGATTCGCGCCTGCAAGGCGGTGGCTGACCTGCCGGTGATGGCGACGATGTTTTTCCAGTACGAAGAGATGCACGACCGCGACCGCACCATGTGGGGCGAGAGCGCGGGCGAGGTGGCCAAGAATCTCCTGAGCGCCGGCGCCGACATCGTCGGCATGAACTGCGGGCGTGGGCCCGACCGCGCCATCGTCATCATCCGCGACATGCGCAAGGTCACCAACGCGCCGCTGATCGCGTATCCGAACGCTGGGCTGCCGGTGACCACGGGCGACACCGTGACCTACGAGCTGGGGCCGGAGGCCATGGCGCGCGAGTACCCGGCCCTGCTCGACGCCGGCTGTAACGTCGTCGGCGCGTGCTGCGGCTCCAATCCCGACCACATCAAGCTCATAGCGGAGGTCGTGCGCAGCCGCAGGGCGGAACGGCGGCGCTAGCCGCCGGTCGCCCGAGGCGAGCGGTGACATGATCGGAGGTCGTGCGCAGCCGCAGGGCGGAAAGGCGGCGCCAGCCGCCGGTCGCCCGAGGCGAGCGGTGACATGATCGCCGGTCGTGCGCACACGGAAGAAGTAACCGTCTTCGCCGACGTTCCGCTGGCGATCGATCCCGATGAGGTTCTTCGCTTCCAGGGCTACAAGCGCGGGATCGACGTGCCCACCCCCGACGTGCTCGCGCTCTTCGACGAGGCCCTGGCGCTGGGCCGCACGCTCATCGCGCCGAGTGCAGCCGTCCGTTGGCTCGACGTCACCGACCGCTCGGCCGGCACGGTCGTCGTTGGCGGCGTCACCCTGACGATCCCCGACATCGAGCGGTTGTGGGGGCGCGTGGAGCGCGTGGCCGCGGGCGTGTGCACGATCGGCGACGCCCTGGAGCGCCGCGTGTCCGAGTTGTGGGACGAGCGCGAGCTGCCGCTGGCCGTGATGCTCGACAGCGTGGGATCGGGCGCGGTGGAGAGCCTCGCCGAGTACGTCAACGACGCGCTCTGTCAGGAGGGCATCCGCCGCGACGTGAAGGTGACGAATCGAATCAGCCCGGGCTACGGGACGTGGGACGTGGCTGAGCAGTCGCAGCTCTTCCGCCTCTGCCCCGCCGCCGCGGCGGGCGTGTCGCTCAACGACGCGTGCTTCATGCGTCCGGCCAAGTCCATCTCGCTCCTCGTCGGCGCCGGGCCCGAGGCTCGGGTCGATCATTACTTCAGCCAGTGCGCGCGCTGCTGGATGGCCGAGTGCGCGTACCGGCGCGTGCCGGCCCGGCGTCCCGTGCGCCGCTGACGTCGCTCGTCCGGTTTGCGCCCTCGCGGCCCGTGTGCTACGGTCCGCCCACCCATGGCCGACAACGTCACGCTCGTCCGCGATGGTGCGATCGCCACCGTCACGCTCGCTCGCCCTGACCGGCGTAACTCGCTGAGCGATCCGATGCTGCGCGATCTCGCCGCCGCCTTCGCCGAGCTGCGCGACGATGCCGGGACTCGTGTGGTGATCGTCACCGGCGCGCCCCCGGTGTTCTCGGCCGGCGCCGACGCGCCGATCCGTCGTCAGATGTCGGAGGACGACCGGCGCCAGGCGTTCCTCGCGAAGAAGACGCAGTTCAGGCGCCTGTTCGAGCGGGCTAACACGCTGCTCGAGAATCTCGAGCAGGCCACGATCGCGATGATCAACGGCCACGCCGTCGGCGGCGGCTGGGGGCTCACGCTGGCGTGCGACTTCCGGTGGGCGGCGGCCCAGGCCGAGCTCTGGATTCCCGAGGTCGACCTCGGGGTTCCACTGGGCGTCGCGTCGACCACGCGCTTCGTGCGCCTCGTGGGCCCGGCCCGCGCGAAGGAGATCATCATGGAGTGCCGGCGCTACTCGGCGGAAGAGGCGCGGGTGCTCGGGCTCGTTCACCGCGTGGTCGCGGGCGACGCGCTGGCCAAGGAAGTGCGGGCGTTCGCCGAGCGTATGGCCACCAAGCCGTTCCGCGCGCTGGCCGAGGTCAAGGCCCGGATCAACGCGATCGCCCGGACCGGGATTCCGGAGGTCAACGCGATGACGGAAGGGTTCCTCGAGCGCGAGTGATCCTGGCCGGGCTCCGAGTCCTCGATCTCTCGCGCGTCGTGGCGGGACCCTACTGCGCGCTCCTGCTGGGCGACCTCGGCGCCGACGTCATCAAAGTCGAACGGCCCGGCCGCGGGGACGACATGCGCCACTGGCGTGGCCAGGACGGCATGAGCCCCGTCTTCGCGGCGGTCAATCGGAACAAGCGCTCGCTCGCGCTCGACCTGCAGCATCCTGACGGCGCTCGACTGGCGCTCGAGCTGGCCCGGCGCTCCGATGTCGTCATCGAGAATTTCCTGCCCGGCGTAGCCGACCGGCTCGGCATCGGCTACCGAGCGGTCAGCGCCGGAAACCCGGCCGTCGTCTACGCCTCGATCACCGGCTTCGGACAGGATGGGCCGTACGCGCGGCGGGCGGGCTACAACACGATCGCGCAGGGGATGAGTGGCCTCATGGCGCTCACCGGCATGCCCGGTCACCCGCCGACGAAGGTCGGCGGCTCCGTCTCCGACCTGGCCGCCGCTCTCCACGCGTTCGGGACCGTGAACGCCGCGCTCGTCCATCGTTTCCGCAGCGGCCGCGGCCAGCATCTCGACGTCAGCCTGCTCGCCTCGACGCTCGGCCTCCTGCCCGATCCGATCGCCCACTTCTTCGCGAGTGGTGGTGCGCGCCCGCGACGCGAGGGCAATCGCAATCCAAACCTGGCGCCGGCCGAAGCGTTCCAGACGAAGGACGGCTTCCTCAACGTTGTGATCATGAATCCCGATCAGTGGGAGCGCTTCTGCCACGCCCTCGGCGACCCCGAGCTCGCCGGTGATCCACGCTTCGCCACCAACGACGCGCGGGTCGCGAATCGTGACGAGTTCCGTGCCCGGGTCGAGGCCAGGCTGGCCACCGCGACGACGGAGGAGTGGGTGAGGCGACTCGAGAAGGCGACGATCGCCTGCGGCCCGATCTACGAGTTCGACGAGGTCTTCGCCGACGCCCAGGTCCAGCACCTCGGACTCGTCACCGAGATGGAGCAGCCCGGGTACGGCCGCATCCGGATGCTCGGATTTCCCGTTCGCGGCTCCGAGATCGACGCCCGCGTGCGACGGCCAGCGCCGGCGCTCGGTGAGCACACGGCGGAAATCCTCGGCGAGCTGGGGATCGAACGTCGCGAGATCGATGCGCTGGCAGCGTCCGGCGTGATCGCTCTCGCCCGGTGACCAGGCTGCCGTGGCCGCTCGTCTTCCAGCTGATCGGCATCGGGATCGCCGTGTACCTGGTGGTCAGCACGTGGCAGGTCTGGCTCCTGTTCTTCACGGCGCTGATCGTCGCCGCCGCCATCCTGCCGGCCGCCCGCTGGGCCCAGCGTTACCGCGTCCCCCGCGGGGTGACGGTCCTCGGCGTCTATCTCGGCTTCGGCGGTGTGCTGAGCCTCATGGGCGGCCTGCTCTGGCCGGCCCTGGCCCATCAGTGGCGCCAGTTCCTGGAGCAGTTGCCCAAGCTCGTTGACAACGTCCGCGGCTGGCTCGGCAGCGTGGACGTCTTCCTCGGGCAGTGGGGCGCCTCCTTGCGCGCGCCGAAGCCAGACGACGTGCAGGGGTTGGCCAGCACGCTCGTCGCCAACACGCTGAGGGTGACGGCGGGGGTCGTCGGCTTCGTGGTCGGACTCCTCGCCATCATCGTCATCGCCGCCTATCTCGTGGTGGACGCGCGCACGATCGGCGAGACGTTGCTGCGCCTGGTCCTGGCCATCGGGATGGCGCTCCTCGGCGTGAAATACGCGCTCCTCATCGGCGCGCTCGTCTCGGTCCCGTTGCTCGCGGGCGGCTGGGAAATCGTCCGCCGCCTCTACCTGGCCGATGATTGACTGAGGCTCGCGTTTCGCTCACGTGCAAAGAGCAGTGTTACGATGCTTGTCGATGCGTCGCGGCACCATCGTGCTGGTCGGATTCATGGGAGCCGGCAAGTCCGTGTGCGGGCGGTTGCTCGCGCGGCGTCTGGGTCGTTGCTTCGTCGAGACCGATGACATGATCGTCGCCGCCGAGGGCCGCTCGATCCCCGAGATCTTTCGCCGTGAAGGCGAGGAGCGCTTCCGTCAGCTCGAGGGCGAGGCGCTCGAGCTGCTGCGGCTCAAGCCCGGTGACGTCATCGCGACGGGTGGTGGCTTTCCCTGCCGCGACGGCCGCATGGAGGCGCTGCGCGCGCTCGGCACGGTGGTCTGGCTGCGGGGCGAGCTGCCCGAGCTCCACGCCCGCGCCACGCGGAGCGGCGACCGGCCGATGCTGGCGGGCCGCTCCACCACCGAGATCGAGGAGCTCTATCGCCGCCGCGAGGCGTATTACCGTCAGGCTCACCTGAGCGTGGACACGACCGGGCTCGGCCCCGACGAGGTGGTGGCGCGCGTGATGGCCGCGCTGCGCGAGCACGATGCCGCACGCGTTTGATCGCCGGCTGGCGGCCGGCCCGCTCCTCTGCGACGGCGCCATGGGCACGCTGCTCTACGCGCGCGGGGTCAGCATCGATGCCTGCTTCGACGTCCTGAACGTCAGCCAGGCCAAGGTCGTGCAGTCGGTCCACAGCGAGTACATCGCGGCGGGCGCCGATTGCATCGAGACCAACACGTTCGGCGCGAACCGGTTCAAGCTGGCCGTGCACGGCCTGGCGAGCGACGTCCACCAGATCAACCTGCGGGGCGTCAAGCTGGCGCGAGACGTGCGCGAGAGCATGGGGCGCGACGTACTGGTGCTCGGCTCCGTCGGGCCGCTCGGTAAGTATCTGGCTCCCCTCGGTACCGTGACGGCTGACGAGGCGCGCGCGGCCTTTCGCGAGCAGGCCGAGGCGCTGCTGGAGGGCGGCATCGATGCGTTCGTCGTCGAGACGTTCTCGGATCTCACCGAGATCGCGCTGGCCATCGAGACGATTCGCACGCTGACCGATCTGCCGATCGTGGCGCAGATGGCGTTCACGGACGAAGGGGTGACGTTCGCGGGCCGCTCGCCGGCCGAGGTCGCGCGAACGCTGCGCGAGCTGGGCGTGCGGGCCCTCGGCGCCAACTGCTCGGTCGGATCGAGCACGCTCTACGAGGTCCTGGAGGCGATGGGACCGGAAGCCCGCGACGTGCCACTCGCCATCCAGCCGAACGCCGGCTTGCCTCATCGCATCGGCGAGCGGCTCATGTATCTGTCTTCACCCGGCTACATGGCCGACTACGCCGGCCGGATGATCGACGCCGGCGCGCGCATCGTCGGCGGCTGCTGCGGGACGACGCCCCAGCACATCGCGGCGATGCGCCGCGTGCTCGACGCCCGGGCGCCGGCATCGAAGGCCGAGCCCCGGCCGACGAGCGCCGCACGCGTGATCGAGGCACTCGAGACCCCCGGACTCCGCACGACCCTCGCTCCGACGCTGCTGGGACGCAAGCTCGAGCAGCGCAGCTTCGTCGTGAGCGTGGAGCTCGATCCGCCGCGCGGCCACACCGTGGAAAAGCTCGTGCAAGGCGCCAAGCTCCTCAAGGAGCGTGGCGTGGAGATCGTCGACATCAACGACGGCTCGCTCGGCCGCGTCCGCATGGCCGTGCTGCCGACCGCCATCCTCGTGCGCGAGGCAACCGGTCTCGACATCAACATGCACTTCACCTGCCGGGACCGGAATCTCATGGGCATCCAGGCCGACCTGCTGGGCGCGCACGCGCTCGGCATTCGCAACATCCTGGCCATGACCGGTGACCCGCCGCGCACGGGCGACTACGTGAACGCCACGGCCGTCTTCGACGTCGACGGCATCGGCCTGCTCGAAGTGCTGCGCCGGATGAACGAGGGCATGGACGCGACCGGCAACGGCATCGGCGAGCCCACGTCCTTCTGCGTGGGCGCCGCGCTCGACCCCGGAGCGCCGGACCCCGGACGCGAAGTCGAGCGCTTTCACCGCAAGCTCGAGGCCGGGGCGCGCTGGTTCCAGACGCAGCCCGTGTACGACCTCGAAGTCCTCGATCGCTTCCTGGCTCGCGTCGTCGGCTCACCGGTGCCCGTGCTGGTCGGCGTGCTGCCGCTCCACAGCTTCCGCCACGCCGAGTTCCTCCACAACGAGGTGCCGGGGATCACGATTCCCGATGGTGTGCGCGCCCGACTCCGCGCCGCCGGGGACGGCGCGCTTCGCGCTGGCATCGACATGGCCCAGCAGCTCGTCGGCGAGATACGGTCACGCTACGCGGGCGCCTACCTGATGCCGTCCTTCGGGCGCTTCGAGGTCGTCGCGGAGGTGCTCGATGTCCTCAGATGACGCACGGCTACTGACCCGTCTCAGCGCTCGCGAAGCCCAGCGGCGTATTCGCGACGGCAAGATCACCGCGGCGTCGCTGCTCGAGGCCTGCCTCGACCGCATCCGTGCGCTCGACGGACAGCTCCTGGCCTGGACGCACGTGGATGAGGCCAGCGCGCGCGCCGCCGCCCGCGAGCGCGATGCCGAGACTCGAGCCGGCCGGATTCGTGGCACGCTTCACGGCGTGCCCGTCGGCATCAAGGACATCTTCGACGTCGCCGGCATGCCGACGACGGGCGGAGCGCGGCCGTGGAGGCACCGCCGGGCGACCAAAGACGCGACGGCGGTCGCTCGCCTGCGCGAGGCCGGCGCCGTGATCGTCGGCAAGACGGCCACGACTGAATTCGCCTATCGCGATCCGGCGCCCACCCGGAACCCGTGGAATCTCGGCCACACTCCGGGAGGATCGTCGGCCGGCTCGGGTGCGGCCGTCGCTGCGCGGATGATTCCGCTCGCGAGCGGGTCACAGACGGTCGGCTCCGTGCTGAGACCCGCGGCCTACAACGGCGTCGTCGGCCTCAAACCCACGCACGGCCTGATCCCGGTCGACGGCGTCATCCCGCTCGCCTGGTCGCTCGATCACGTCGGCGTGCTCGCGCGCTCAGTTGAGGACGCCGCCCTCGCGCTCGGCGTCCTCGCCGGCGCTGAGTACGACGCCGCCGCAGGCCGGCCCCCTCGGATCGCCGTGTCGCCCGAGCTCGTCGCCCGCGCCGAGCCCGAGGTCGTCACCCATCTGCGCCTCGTCGCCGACGCATTGCGCGCGGCGGGAGCGACGCTGGTGGAGGTGACGCTTCCTCCGTCCTTCGGCGTGCTGCACGCCGCCGGGCTCACCGTGCTGGAGGCCGAGGCCGCGACGTACCACGAGCAGGACTTCCGGAAGCACGGCCCCGAATTCGGCAAGGAGATCGGCGCCGGCGTGCAGGCAGGGCTCGCCACGACCGCCGTCGCCTACATCGACGCCAACCGCGCGCGGCTCCGCTTCCGCGCCGACGTGGCGCCGATGCTGGCCGCGCACGACGCGCTGCTGAGCCCCACCGTGCCGACGCCGGCGCCGGCCGGACTCGGCTCGACGGGCGACGGCTCACTGTGTGCGCCCTGGAGCTACTCAGGGATGCCGTCGATCTCGCTGCCGAGCGGCCTCGCTGCCTCCGGCCTCCCGTTCGCGATCCAGCTCACCAGCGGCGTGGGCCACGAGCAGTCGCTCCTGCGCGTGGCCGCCTGGTGCGAAGGCATGCTTCGCTTCTCCGCGGCGCCGACGCTCTAGTGCTCGATCTCAAGATCGAGGGCGCCACCGTCGTCGACGGCACGGGGACACCCGGCGGCCGTAGCGACGTCGGTGTGCGCGACGACACGATCGTGGCCGTCGGCGATCTCTCCCGCGAATCGGCTGGCCGGACCGTTCACGCCGCCGGCCGCGTGGTGGCTCCGGGTTTCATCGACATGCACTCCCACTCGGACTGGCGCCTGTGGGCCAATCGCCGCGCCGAGTCCAAGATCCGCCAGGGCGTGACGACCGAGGTGGTCGGCAACTGTGGCTTCTCGCCGGCGCCCGTGAGCGACGAGCACCTCGACGATCTCAAGGGCTTCGCCCTGTATCTGCCGCGCGGCCTGGACTTTCGCTGGCGCTCGGTCGGTCAGTATCTCGACGCCCTCGATGCCGGCGGGGCGTCGGTCAACGTCGTCCAGCTCGTCGGCCACGGCACGCTGCGCGTTGCCGCGATGGGTTTCGCGCGGCGCGAGCCGACGGCCGGCGAGCTGGTGACGATGCAGCGCGCCCTCGCCGACGCCGTCGAGGCCGGCGCCTGGGGAATGTCCACCGGACTGATCTACGCGCCCGGCTCCTACGCGACCACGGCCGAGATCGTCGAGCTCGCGCGCATCTGCGCGCGCCGGCAGCGCACGCTCTATGCGAGCCACATCCGTGGCGAGGGCGCGACGCTGCTCGATGCGGTCGCCGAGGCGATCACCGTCGGCCGCGAGGCGGAGCTCGCGGTGCAGGTGAGCCACATCAAGGCGGCGGGTCGGCCGAACTGGGGCAAGGTCGCGCGCGCGCTCGCCCTCGTCGACGCGGCGGTCGCCGAGGGCATCGACGTCATGGCCGACGTCTACCCGTACACGGCGTCGAGCACGTCGCTGCGGTCGCTCCTCCCCGACTGGGCTCTCGAAGGCGGGATTCCCGCGATGGTCGAGCGCCTGGGCGATCCCGCCGTGCGCGAGCGCATCGCCAAGGAGCTCGAGCAGCCGGTCACGGGGCAGAGCCTGCTCGATCGCGTCGGCTGGGAGAACATCATGATCTCGTTCTCGCCCGGACGGAAGGACGCCGAAGGCCGGCGGCTCAGCGAGATCGGTGGCCTGGCCGGAGCGCTCGACGTCCTGGCTGCGGAGCCCCGGACCGCGATGATCCTGTTCCAGCTCGACGAGCGCGACGTGCGGCAGGCGCTGGTGCACCCGCGCGTGATGATCGGCTCCGACGGGTCATCGCTGGCACCGTACGGCGAGCTGGGAGAGGGCCGGCCCCATCCGCGGAGCTACGGCACCTTCCCGAGAGTGCTGAGCGAGTACGTGCGAGAGCAGCGCGTGCTCCCGCTCGCCCACGCCATCCACAAGATGACGGGACTTCCCGCGCGCCGACTCGGCCTGTCCGATCGCGGCGTGATCCGTCCGGGGGCGAAGGCCGACCTGGTCGTGTTCGAGCCGCGCCGCGTGCGAGACCGGGCGACCTACGAGGCGCCGCATCAATACCCGGAGGCGATCGAGCACGTCGTCGTCAACGGGCGATTCGTGATCCGCGACGGCGAGCACACCGGCAGCCTGCCGGGTCGCATCTTGAGATTGCCCTAGATCGGACTGCTCCCCGACTGGACCTCGCAGTAGGACAGCGCCGGCCGCCAGACTCCACCGCCGCGCTCGCAGTCGTCTCGCGCTGAGCGACTCGGAACGTCGCCGACGGCGCCCGCGCAGCCCGCGGCCATAACGGCGACCACCAAGACGAATATCCGTCGCCCGAGTGTCACGCTCGATGAACGGGCCGCACCTGGGAAAAGATCCCGCTCCACGGCGTTCCTCCCTGGAGTGTTTCGAGTGTGAATGTTGCTCGCCTCTTCGATCCGCGTAGTTACGGGATGGCGCGGTGTGGCATTGACCTTGCTCCCTCGGGGTCCGCTCCCCGCGGAGCCGAGGAGGAATGGATGAGAACAATTCTCATCATCGATCAAGATCGCGCCACCGCGCATCAGTTCGCGCTCGCCTGCCTGAAGCGGGACATCGGCACGGCGCTGGTCGACACCGTGTGCGAAGGTGTTCGCCTGCTCCTGAACGAGAGCGTCTCGCTCATCGTGGTCGAGCCCTCGCTCATGCATCTGAGCGCGCGTGATCAGGCCGTGTTGTTCGATCGGGTCGCCCCGGGCGTGCCCGTCGTGATCGCAGCGCCCCCGTCGGCCACGCTCGAAGCCCGTGTGGGCTGGGAGTTGGTCGGGTTCACCGTGGTTCCTCGTCCCGTCGACGTCGAGGACGTGCTCAAGATTACAGCAGGCTAGTCGCGTCTTGCTTGCGCCGAGGCTCGGCCCGTGTACACTTGGGCTGTCTGCCACAAGCCGGCCGGACCTCGCCTCCGCCGAGGCTGCTCTCTTCCGTTCGCGGGGCGTGTGACGTATGACCGTACCGGGAGAGAGGTCGAGGAGGAGTCTATGGCGTCCAAGCTTTACGTCGGCGGTCTCTCGTACTCCACAACCAGCGAAGGCCTGCGGGAGTTCTTCGCGCAATCGGGCAACGTACTGTCCGCAACAGTGATCACAGACCGGTTTTCAGGTCAGTCCCGTGGCTTCGGGTTCGTCGAGATGGCGTCCGCCGAGGATGCGCAGAACGCGATCTCCCAGATCAATGGTCGGGAACTGGACGGTCGCCGCATCACCGTTGAGGTATCGAATCCCCAGGGGCCACGCACGGGTGGTGGGCGCCCCGGTGGCGGAGGACGACCCGGCGGCGGTGGGCGCGGACCGGGCGGGGGTGGTGGTCGAGAGAGCGGCTACGCTCATCGGCCATCGAAGCCAGTCCGCTGGTAACGCGAGAGCGGTGAACTAACCGAACATAAGAGGATGGTACGAACGCGGGGCCGGCCGAGCGGCCGGCCCCGTTTCTACCTCTTGCGCTTTGGTTTCGCGTCTCCCGAGTCGCCGGGAGCCGCCGCGGGGGTCACGGCCGGCGGCGCGGTCTCGAAGATCCGATCGTAGCGGCCGTATTCGTGAGCGGCGTCCATGAACCACCGCACGACCTCGGGATCGGACTTGGGCGGGATCTCGCAGGACGTCGACAGGATGAACGCGGACTGGCGGGCCGCCGCGTCCAGGCAGCGACGCACGTCGGCCACCATCGCGTCCTTCGTCGTCTTCTCGAACTTGGTGGCGTCCACGTTGCCGATGGCCACGGCGCGGCCGCGCGCGACCTCCACGAAGCGCTCGAGCTGGTCGACGTAGAGCGTGGGATCGGCCTGCTGGTCGAGGTCGAACGACACCGTCGTGAAGCCGCACTGGATCAGATCCTCGTAGATCGGATACGTCGTGCCGCAGATGTGCGTGGTCACACCGACTTTCTTGGCCTTGAAATACTCCACCAGCTCCTTGTGGTACGGCGCGACGAAGTCGCGGTAGTTGTCGGGTGAGATCAGGCTGATCGACGCCGTCGGCTCCGAGAACGACAGCCCGATACCCGTCTTGGCGATGGCGTCGCCCCACGTCTTGCAGAAGTCCGTCGTCACCCGCATGAGATCGTGGATGAACTGCGGATCCTCGAAGGTGTCGAGCAGCATCACCTCGGGATTGCGCATGAGCATGGCGATCGTCCACGGCCCCACCGCGACGGCCCCGATGGCCGTCGGCGGCTTGGCCTTCACGAGCGCCTCGCACTGGTCGAGGAAGCCGGGCAGGCGCGCCGTCTTGTAGGGATCGGGCATCGGGATCCTGGCCAGCGCGCTCTTGTCCTCGGCGAGCACGTGAGCGTCGATCGAGGGGACGACGTAGTCCGAGTACTTCACCCGGCAGCCGAAGGCCTCGGCCTCCTTGGCCAGATCGTTGTACGCGAGCACCACGTCGGGCTGGTAGCGCTCGTAGTAGTTCATCATCGCCGTGATGGCTCGGGTGGTGTTCGTGCAGTACTCCTCGATCGACAACCCGTCGAGCGTGCCCGCGAACGAGGCGACGATCGGATAGACGGGAACGCGATCGGCGAAGCTGCGCTTGTAGGCCGCGACGACCCGATCGCGCGGGGTGAACTCGCTGCGGCCCTTCTCGGCGTCCCACAGCCGGTTGGCTTCCATGTAGCGCGGCGGCAGCTTCGCCTCGTACTCCATGAACTGCGTGATCGGATACCGGATGCCGCCGGCGTGCGTGCCGCGGAGCCCCTCGACGATTTCCTCCATCTGCGCCCACGGGATCGTGAAGGCCATCTCGTGGTCCTGGGTCTGTCCGAAGATCCGATCGCCGGAGCAGGGAAGGATCACCTGAGGCCGATCCGTCCGCATCGTGGTCACGATGATCTCCGAGCAGTCGACGCGGCCGCCGAACGCCGAGGCGAGCTTGCCGCCGCGCTTCCAGAGCGCGGCCTGGGTGAGCCGCATGACCTGGGCGGGGTTCGCGTAGATGCACACGAGGTGCGGCTCGAAGGTGGTCCGATCGAGGGGCGCGACGAGGAGCGCGTAGTACTCGCCGGGCGCGAACTGGTCCACCGCGGCTTCCGACCGCTGGCCGGCTTCTTTCGTCTCCGTGTACATCCCTTCACACAAGGTCCCGGAATTGTGCAGATGGGTGGGCTTCTCGAAGCCGAGCGCCGCGATGCCGAGCGAGCAGATGTGGTCCTCGCGGGTGAGGGCGATCATCCAGCCGTAGCGACGCGCCATGTCGATGACCTGGCAGTTCATCGAGAGCTTCTTGAAATCCCGAGCCGGACGCTTGGCCCTGTCCGGAATCGCCTCGCCAGGCTTCAGCATTCTGATCGCCACGGGAAAGGTCTGCGGACGGATGTAGGTCTGCAGCTCCCGATCGGCGGTCTTGACGTCGATCATGCGGCCTCCTCGAGCGTGTGCTCAGCCGGCTCAGCCTACTACGCGTGCGCGAGAGGTCGCAACGCATTGCAGAGTCTGCGGCACGGTCTGGCCACGTTTCAACGGTATGGCGTTTGCGTCCGTGCGTCAGCATGCGGCGCTGCCTGACGCTGGTGGTCGGGGTCCTGATCGGCCAGTGGCTCACGTTCGGCGCCAGCTCCTCGCCAGCCGACCTGTACAGTGTCGGCCTCGCCGCCTGGGAGCGGCGCGACTACGCTGAAGCGCTCCGGGTGTGGAGCCACGGCACCGCGCTCCAGCCCGGCGACGCGGTCCTTCATTTCTGGCGGGCCTCGGCGCTGGCGCGACTCGGCCAGCGCCACGCCGCGGCCGACGGCTTTCGGCTGGCGCTGATGCTCGATCCTCCTCAATCGGTCGCCGCGGCGGCGCGGCAAGAGCTGGCGAGTCTCGACGCGGCCAGCACCACCGCCACCGACGTCGAGACCACCGTGCCGGTCGAGTCGACGCGTGGCGTGTGGGTGGCGTCAGCGCTGATCAACGGCGCCTATCCGGCGCGCTTCCTCGTCGATACGGGCTCGAGCGTGACGCTCATCTCCCCCGCCATGGCCAGGATCATCGGAATGCCCACCAAGGCCACCAGGGCCACGATGGAGCTGCAGACGCTCGGCGGAGTGACGGCGGGGCCGGTCACGACGGCCACGTCCATCCGCATCGGTGAGGCCGAGGTCCACGACGTCATCGTCGTGGTGCACGATCCCGGGCCCGGCCTCGACGGGATCCTCGGCAACACCTTCCTCGGTCGTTACCGCGTTACGCTCGACGCCGACCGCCGTCTCCTGTCGCTTCGTCGCCCCTCGGACTGACTCGCGCCGACGCTCGAGCGTCCTCGTGAGCCGGGGCCCCCCGGGCCGCGAGGCCGCGATTTCGTCCGATAAGCCCTGCCTCGGAGCGCGCTAGAATTGTCGCCATCGCCGTCGTCCGGGCGGATCTGGAGGAGAAATGATCAACGCTCCGAGCGCGAGTTACAGCGTCACGGTACGCCTCGAGATCGACAACAAGCCAGGCATGCTCGGCAAGGTGACGTCGGCCATCGGCAAGGCGGGCGGTGACATCGGCGCCATCGACCTCGTCGAGGTCGGCAAGACGACGATCACCCGCGATCTCAGCGTCAAGGCGAGTGACGAGCGTCATGCCCAGCAGGTCGTGGAAAAGGTCCGGGCCGTCAGTGGTGTTCGCGTCGTCAACGTCTCGGATCGCACGTTCCTCATGCACCTCGGCGGCAAGATCGAGGTGAAGGGAAAGATCGCGGTCAAGACCCGCGACGATCTCTCGATGGCCTACACGCCGGGCGTCGCGCGCGTGTGCATGGCCATCCATCAGGATCCGGAGAAGGCGTACGCGCTGACCATCAAGCAAAACTGCGTCGCCGTCGTGACGGACGGCACCGCCGTGCTCGGCCTCGGCGACATCGGGCCCAACGGCGCCCAGCCCGTCATGGAGGGCAAGGCGCTCATCTTCAAGGAGTTCGCCGGGGTCGACGCCTTCCCGCTCTGTCTCGCGACCAAGGACGTCGACGAGATCGTCACCATCGTGAAGGCCATCTCACCGGTGTTCGGTGGCATCAACCTGGAGGACATCTCGGCGCCGCGGTGCTTCGAGATCGAGGAACGCTTGCAACGCGACCTCGAGATCCCCGTCTTCCACGACGACCAGCACGGCACCGCCGTCGTCGTCCTGGCCTCGCTCCTCAACGCGCTGAAGGTCGTCCGCAAGCGCCTGAGTGACGTGCGGATCGTGTTCACCGGCGTGGGAGCCTCGGGCATCGCTACCACGAAGCTCCTCATGAAGGCCGGGGCGAAGCACATCGTCGGCTGCGACCGGGCGGGCGCGATCTATCGCGGCCGCACCGAGAACATGAACTCGATGAAGGAGTGGTTCGCCCAGCACACGAATCCCAAACGCCTCCGCGGCACCGCGGGCGATGCGCTGGTGGACGCCGACGTCTTCATCGGACTGAGCGGCCCCGGTGTGGTGGGGTTGAAGGACATCAAGGCCATGCGCCGGGACCCGATCGTCTTCGCGATGGCCAACCCGATCCCGGAGATCCAGCCCGAGGAAGCGGGACCGCACGTCAAGGTTATGGCGACCGGTCGGTCGGACTATCCCAACCAGATCAACAACTCGTGCTGCTTCCCCGGATTCTTCCGAGGGATGCTCGACGTCCGGGCGCGGCGCGTGAACGATCAGATGAAGCTGGCGGCGGCCACCGCGCTGGCCGAGCTGGTCGGCCGCGACGAGCTCGATCCCGAGTACATCACGCCCTCGATGTTCGACCGCCGGGTGGTGCCGGCGGTGGCCGAGGCGGTGTCCGAAGCCGCTGTCCGGACGGGTGTCGCCCGGCGGAAGCCGCGGACGGCGGGAGGGAGGTCCCGCTAGGGACCGTTTTCTGGTCTGTTTTCTGGTCTTGCTGCTCACAGGGCGTGCACCTATAATCCGTCGCCAATCCGATGCCTTTCACGCTCACCGGTCTTTTTATCACGTGACGCTCGAAGCAGGCTGAGACCGTACGTCAGCCGCGACCAGGGGGAGGCCCATGCGCGCAGCGAAAGTCCCGCCCAAGGAGCTCCGTCGCGTCGTCGTCGCCGCATCCGTGGGCAATATCATCGAGTGGTACGACTTCTACATCTTCGGGAGCCTGGCCTCGATCCTGGCGGTGAAGTTCTTCGAGAAGGGTCACCCGGTGGCGGCCTTCCTCAGCACGGTGGCGATCTTCTCGGTCGGATTCCTGATCCGGCCGTTGGGGGCGTTCGTCTTCGGCTGGCTCGGTGACAAGGTCGGCCGGAAGTACACCTTCATCGTCACGCTGACCGGCATGGGCCTGGCGACGGCCCTCATCGGCTTCGTGCCGACCTACCAGTCGATTGGCCTCGCCGCGGCCTTCGTTCTCTTCGCCCTGCGCCTGATCCAGGGGCTCTGCCTGGGCGGGGAGTACGGCGGCGCCATCACGTACGTCGCGGAGCACATCGAGGACGAGCATCGCGGGTACTACACCGGCTGGCTGCAGACCTCGCCCACCCTCGGCATCGTCGTGTCGCTGGCGACGATCATCGGGATCCGGACCTATCTGGGCGTCGAGGCGTTCAACGACTGGGGCTGGCGGCTGCCCTTCATCATCTCACTCCTCCTGGTCGCGATCGCGATCTGGATCCGGCTCTCGCTCGGGGAGACGCCGATCTTCCAGGACATGAAGGCGCGGGGTCGCACCACCACCAACCCGTGGCGCGAGGCGTTTCTCAGCAACAACTTCAAATACGTGGCGATCGCCAGCGTGGTCGTGCTGGGACAGGGCTGCGTCTGGTACAGCGGGCAGTTCTGGGCGCTCTACTTCTTGCAGACGGTCAAGAAGCTCGACGTGCTGACGTCGAGCTGGATCGTCGGCATCGCGCTGCTGATCGCCACGCCCACGCTGATCTTCTGGGGCTGGCTCTCAGATAAGGTCGGCCGCAAGCCGATCATCCTGGGCGGCATGGCCCTGGCCTCGCTCACGTACTACCCGCTCTACTCCGCCCTGGGCGTCTACGCCGATCCAAAGAACGTCAACTACGCGATGTCGATCCTCATCGTCGTGATCCTGGTCAATTACGTCGGCATGACCTACGGGCCGATCGGGGCGTTCCTGGCCGAGTTCTTCCCCAGCCGCATCCGCTACACCTCGGTATCGGTGCCCTATCACATCGGCAACGGCTGGGGCGGCGGGCTGGTCCCGATCGTCACGACCTCCATGTACCTCTCAACGGGCAGTGTCGGCTATGCGCTGATCTATCCCATCGTGGTGCCGGCCGTCATGTTCCTGATCGCCATCTTCGTGATGCCGGAGACGCGCAAGCACAGCATCTGGGAGGAAGGCGCGATCGAAGCGGCGCGCAGCCGCGCGTAGCTGGTCTCGGCCAATGGTCCGGGGCGGGCGAGGCCCGCCCGCCCCGGTTCGACGCCCCGCGGCAGAGTACGGCTTTCCGCGTCTTATCCACAAAATCCAGCAGTTCACACCCCGCGCTTGGGTAATCTACTTTTGCAGTCCATCCGTGTGCGTCCAGCGCGGGCGCGATCGTCAACAAGGGGGAGAGGATGAGCATAGCCACCGGAGTGATGACCCGCGATCGCGTCGTCAGCGCGGCCGAAGAGCGCCGCGTCATCGTCGCGTCGTCGGTCGGTACGGTTTTCGAATGGTACGACTTCTATCTGTACGCGATCCTCGCTCCGTTCTTCGCGGGACTGTTCTTCCCTCCGGGTAACCAGACGGCCGCGCTGCTGGGCGCATTCGGCGCCTACGCCGCCGGCTTCCTGATCCGTCCGTTCGGAGCGCTGATCTTCGGTCGGATCGGGGACATCGTCGGGCGGAAGTACACGTTCCTGGTGACGATCGTCGTCATGGGTGTGTCGACCGTGCTCGTCGGCTTCATGCCGACGTACGCCTCGCTCGGCTTCGCCGCACCGATCATCCTGGTCGCCCTGCGGCTGGCCCAGGGTCTCGCCCTCGGTGGCGAGTACGGGGGCGCAGCGACCTACGTCGCCGAGCACGCCGCCGACAACAAGCGCGGCTACGCGACGAGCTGGATCCAGACCACCGCGACCCTCGGCATGTTGATGGCGCTCGTCATCATCGGCGTGTGCCGGTACGGGATGGACGCGAAGGCCTTCGCGAACTGGGGCTGGCGAATCCCGTTCTGGTTCTCGATCCCGTTGCTGCTGATGTCCATCTACATCCGGCTCAAACTGAACGAGTCGCCGCTGTTCCGGCGGATGAAGGCGCAGGGCAAGGGCTCCAAGACGCCGCTGAAGGACAGCTTCATGCGATATCCGAACAACAAGTACGTGGCCCTGGCGCTCCTGGGCGCGACCGCCGGCCAGGGCGTCGTCTGGTACACGGGCCAGTTCTACGCGCTGTTCTTCATCCTCATCTACCTCAAGCTCGATTTCATCCCGACCTACACCCTCATCGGCCTGTCGCTGATCCTCGGCACGCCGTTCTTCCTCGTGTTCGGCGCGCTCTCCGATCGCATCGGACGGAAGAAGATCATTCTGGCCGGGTGCATCATCGCGGCGCTCACGTACTTCCCGCTGTTCAAGGGCCTGACCCACTTCATCAACCCGGACCTCGAGGCCTACCAGCAGCGGACGCCGATCGAGGTCGCCGCGAGTGACTGCAACTTCCATATCTTCCTCGGCCCATGGTCGCGGCAGACGGCGTGCGACCGGGCCAAGGACTTCCTCGGTAAGGCGGGCCTGTCGTTCACGTCCGTGCCCGCTGTCCCCGGCAAGGAAGTGGTCACGAAGATCGGCACCATCACGATCGAAGGCTGGGACCCGCCGAAGTTCGCCGAAGCCTTGAAGGCCACGGGGTATCCCCCGAAGGCGGACAGCAGCAAGGTTAACTGGGTGGCGGCCGAGATCATCCTCGTCATCATGGTCATCTACGTGACCATGGTCTACGGCCCGATCGCGGCGTTCCTGGTGGAACTTTTCCCGACGAAGATCCGTTACACATCGATGTCGCTGCCGTACCACATCGGCAACGGCTGGTTCGGGGGCATGCTGCCCTTGCTCGCGACGGCGCTCGTCGCCTGGTCCGGCAACATCTATTACGGCCTGTGGTATCCCATCTGGGTATCGATCATGACGTTCGTGATCGGCACCTTCATGGTGCGTGAAACGAGGCACGTCCAGATCCACACCGAGCACTGAAGCTCTGACCGTCCACCGCCGGGGCGGCGTCGCCGTCCCGGCGGTTCTCTCGCGTCACGCCACCTTTCATGCCAGCGCCGATCGTCACCATTTCTGTCACTTCCTCCCGGGTATTCTGCCCGGTGCTGTCAAGCGCAACAGCGCGCCGGCCAGACCAGCGACCGCGCACAGTGTCGTCATTCCAATGAATTACAGAACCCTCCCATCCGTCTGTGAGTTAGGCACCGTAGTTGCACGTAGCACGCCGCGCAGTTGAAGCACATGGGAGGGGACGAACATGAATGGGATCAGGGAGCGGCTGGAGCAAGACCTGCTGACCGTGGTCAGTCGGCTCCGCCGGATGGACAGCGCAGTCGCGCTCGAAGAGTTGCCCGCGCCGGTCATTGCGGCAGACGGTGATGACTTCAGCGAAGTGCAAGAGCTCGAGCGGCGTGAGATCGGCTTCGCGACCCGTGAACTGCTGATCGAGCGCGTACATCGGCTTCAGGCCGCGCTGGACCGCCTCCGTGATGGGGAGTACGGCACCTGTGTCGAGTGCGGCGAGGACATCGCGCCGGCCCGCCTGCGGGTTCTGCCGGAAGTCCAGACCTGTGTCCGCTGCCAGGATCGCATCGAACGGCTCGGCCGGCGGCTCGAGGCCGTCGAGGCAGAGTTCGGTGGCGGCGAGGACGACGAGGACTAGTCCGGGAGGAAAGCGAAAGATTCTTCGACGGGGCCGGCGACTGCCGGCCCCGTTTTTGTGTAGGCTCTAGCCCGTGCGCACGCCGATTCTCGACCTCTTCCGCCCAGGGATCCTGGCGCTGTCCCGCTACTACTTCGGCCTGCGGCTGGTCGGCGTTCAGCACATCCCGCAGATGGGGCCCCTCGTCATCACTCCCAACCATCAGACCTACGCGGACCCGGTCCTGGTGACGATCCCCGTCCATCGACCGATCCACTACATGGCGTGGAGCCGCCTGTTCACCGTTCCGGGGCTGGGCTCCTTCATCCGTCTGCTGCGCGCATTTCCCGTTCAGATCGAGGGCGCCGATCCGCGGGCGGCGCGGGCGGCAGCGCGACTGCTCCGGGCCGAAGAAGCGGTCATGATCTTCCCGGAGGGGGGGCGCAGCGTCGACGGCACCGTCGGGCGTTTCAAGTCAGGCGCCTTCCGCCTGGCGGTTGCTCACCGCGCTCCCGTCTTGCCCGTCACGATCGACGGTGGCTTCGAGTCCTGGCCGCCCGGTCGCGCCTGGCCACGTCGCGAACGCATCACGATCACCTATCACGAGCCGCTGCGGCCCGACCCCTCGCTGTCGCCACGCGAAGCGGCGCGGGATCTGGCGGACCGTACGCGCGCGGCGATCCTGGCAGCGCTGCCGGCCTCACGCGGCCCCGTCGGCTTGACTCGCACCTGACCGGCGCTACACTCGACCTGACCGTCCATCGGGTCACCGTCGGCGCGTCAGCCGTCTGAGGAAGGAGAGGACGATCATGGGCCGGGTCCGTCTCAATCTCGCCAACCCTCAGGAGCTGCTCGAAATTCCTGGCCTCGAGCGCGACGAGGCCGACGCCATCGTCAAGTTCCGCGCCGAGCACGGCCCGATTGCCGACGCCGGTCAGCTCTCGCGCGTGCTGGGTCGCAGTGGGCTGCCGGACGGCGTCCTCGCGCGCATCGATTTCGATCCCGCTAACGGCACCGCACCGGAGGCTCCTGGAGCCTGAGCCTCCGGCCGGCGCTCAGCGCGGCCGCTCCTCCACACGGTAGCCCGCGCTCACCAGCCGCGTCAGCAAGCGGTCGATCTGCTCCCGGCCCGAGGTCTCGAGCGTCAGCTCCACCTCGGTGTCGCCGATCGCCGTGGACGAGAACGCTCGATGGTGGTCGATCTGGAGGATGTTGGCGCGATCCTCCGCGATCAGCGCGGTCAGGCGCGACAGCGCTCCAGGCCGATCGTGGAGCACGACACCCACGCGGACGAGACGGCCGTCCTTCACGAGGCCACGCTCGATGATGCGCGAGAGCATCGTGACGTCGATGTTGCCGCCGGAGAGCACGAGCACGACCCGAGCGCCGGCCAGGCCGAGCGGCCGATTGACGAGCGCAGCCAGGGGAGCCGCACCGGCGCCCTCGACGACCGTCTTCTCGATCTCGAGGAGGAGGAGAATCGCGTTGGCCAGCTCTTCCTCGCTCACCGTCACGACGTCATCCACGTGCTTGCGCACGAGGTCGAGCGTCAGGTCGCCGACCTGGCGGACGGCGATGCCGTCAGCGATGGTGGGGGCGGCCGGCAGCCTCACCGGTTGACCGGCCTCCAGCGCGCGAACCATCGCCGGCAACGCCGTCGCCTCGACCCCGATGACGCGTACGCCCGGACGCCGCGCCTTGACGCCGAGCGCGACACCGGCGGCGAGGCCGCCGCCGCCCACCGCGACCACGACGGCGTCGAGGTCAGGCTGCTGCTCGGCGAGCTCCAGCCCGATCGTGGCCTGGCCGGCGATGACCCGGAGATCGTTGAAGGGATGGACGAACACGCCGCCGCCTCCGTCGGTGATCTCGCGTGCCCGCGCGTACGCCTCGTCGAAGTTCGTTCCGTGCAGGATGACCTCGGCGCCGTAGCGTCGAGCCGACGTCAGCTTGATCAGCGGCGCCCCCTCCGGCATCACGATCGTGACCGGGATACCGAGACGCGCGCCATGGAAGGCCACGGCGAGGCCGTGGTTCCCGGCGCTCGCGGTGACGACGCCCTGGGCCCGCTCGGCGGCGCTGAGCTGCAAGAGCAGGTTCGCCGCGCCGCGCTCCTTGAACGACCCGGTCATCTGGAGGTTCTCGAGCTTCACGAAGCACTGCGTCCGGGTGAGATCGGAGAGCGTTTGCGAGTACGCGCACGGCGTCTCGTACACGGCTCCGGACAGCCGCTCACGCGCCGCCTCGATCTCGGCCAGCGTCAGCATCGTCGCGAGTGGAGCGAGCCCGGCTCGAACCGAGGGTGGCAAGCGATGGGCGTAGGTGGCTTCACCTAGAATTCCAGGCGCGGCTCGGGCAGGGCCGGGGACATGAGGCCGACGGGCATGAGCGGCGTGGAGTGCGCGTAGCCGGCGCGGCCGCGCCAGTCCAGCAGGATCAACCCGCCCTGACCCTGACCTTCCTCGACGAGCAGGTCCACCGCGACCTGGGCCGCATAGGTGGCGTCGTCAGCTTCTTTTAGATAATCCAGCGCGCGGCGGGCCAGGGCGACGCGGATGATCGCCTCGCCGTCGCCGGTGCACGACACGCCGCCGAGCGTGCTGTCGGCGTACGTGCCGCTACCGATCAGCGCGGAGTCGCCCACACGACCGGGCAGCTTGCCGAAGATGCCGCCGGTCGACGTGGCCGCCGCCATCGTGCCGTGGCGGTCGAGCGCGACGGCGCCCACCGTGCCGGCGGCGCTTGCGGTGCCGGCGGCGCCCGCCGTGCGCTCTCGGTCGAGCCATCGCCCGCGCTGACGCTCGGTGACGAGCGATGCGGGATCGCACTCGGGCATGCCGGCGGCGCGAGCGAACTGGAGCGCGCCATCGCCGACGATCAGCACGTGACGGCCATCGTCCATGACTCGGCGAGCGAGCGTGATGGCGTTGGCGATGCCTCTGACGGCGCCGACCGCGCCGCAGCGCAAGCGGTCGCCCTCCATGATCGAGGCGTCGAGCTCGACGGTGCCGGTGGCGGTGAGCACGGCGCCCCGGCCGGCGTTGAAGCGCGGATGGTCTTCCAGCGCGCGCACCGCGGCTTCGACGGCGTCCACGGCACGACCTCCGTCGCCGAGGACGCGCCACCCGGCCGCCACCGCTGAGCGCATGCCGGCCCTCAGCTCGTCGCGTCCATCGGCGGGATCAGCGCCGGCGCCGCCGTGGACGATCAGCGTAGGCACGCGGGCGCCGCCGGCCGTCTCTCGTCGCCTCATCGCGCCCAACGTGTCACAATCCGTCGCCGATGGCCACGGCGGATCGTCTCACGCGGCTCAACGCGAGCATCGTTCGCTGCCACCGGTGTCCCCGTCTCGTCGCCCATCGCGAGGCCGCTGCCGCTGATCCACCTCGGCGCTACCGTGGCCAGCGCTACTGGGCGCGGCCGCTGCCGGGCTTCGGCGATCCTCGTGCCCGGCTGCTCCTGATCGGTCTGGCGCCAGCCGCCCACGGTGGAAATCGCACCGGCCGCATGTTCACCGGGGATCGGAGCGGCGACTGGCTCTATCGCGCGCTCTGGGAGACGGGGTACGCCAATCAGCCGACGTCGGAGCACGCGGAGGACGGACTCCGTCTGCGCGACGCGTACATCACCGCGACGATCCGGTGTGCTCCACCCGCCAACAAGCCGGCGCCGGAAGAGATCGCCGCGTGCGAGCCGTACCTGCTGGAGGAGCTGCGCCTGTTCGCGCGGGCGCGCGTCGTCGTCGGCCTCGGACGGATCGGGTGGCTCGCCTACCTGCGGGCTCGCCGCGCGCTCGGGCAGCCGGTGCCACGCCCGCTGCCGCTCTTCGGCCACGCCGCTGTCACGCGCTTCACCGACGGCACCGCGCTGATCGGCTCCTACCATCCCAGCCAGCAGAACACCTTCACGGGCAAGCTCACGCGCCCGATGCTGCGTAAAGTATTCGCGACGGCGCGGGCCTTGCTCGAGGGTTGACTCATTGAACAGGGCACGGGCACCCGGGCTCTCGCCATTGGTCGAGCGAGGGGAGCGACGCCCCCCTCGTGCTCCCCCGGCGTGCCCGCCGCGATCACCGGTGGCGATCAGTCGACTGCGCGATCTGCGTTGCCATCAACCGGGCCCTGATCAATCGCCGCGCTGATCAATCGGCGAGATCTGACGGCAGTCGTGGGCGTTCTTCGACCGTCAGCGACACGTCGCGCGGCTGGCCGTCGCGGACGATCGTCACGCGGACCTTCTGGCCGGGCTTGAGCGCATTCACGCGAGCCATGTACTCGTCGTGGCTCCGCACAGGCTGGCCCTGGACCGCCGTCAGGATATCGCCGCCGACCAGGTACTCCTCGCCCTGGATGATCACGGACAAGTTGCCGCCGCGGATGCCGGCCTGATCGGCCGGGCTCCCGTCGAAGACCACCTCGACGAGATAGCCGGGCACGAGCGGCCCGCGGAGCGTCGAGCTCAGCGGCGTGTCCACGGCGCGGCCCTGCATGCCGAGCCACGGCCGCACGACGCGGCCGCGCTCCCGCAGATCGCGCAGCACGACCTTCACCGCGTTGATGGGGATCGCGAACGCAATGCTCTGAGCGTCCTGCGAGATGTAGGTGTTGACGCCGATGACGTGGCCGCAGCGGTCCACGAGCGGCCCACCCGAGTTCCCCGGATTGATCGCGGCGTCGGTCTGGAGCATGGGCTGGTCGGGAAGGCCGGGGAGCAGGCGATTGAGGCCGCTGATGATGCCGCGGGTCATGGTCTGCTCGAGGCCGACCGGGCTGCCGATCGCCATGACCTCGTCGCCGACGCGCAAGCGCGCCGAGTCGCCGAGCCGCGCCGCCGGAATGCTGTCCTTGGTCTCGAGCCGCAGCAGGGCCAGATCGAGGACGGGATCGAGGCCGACGATGCGCGCGCCCATCTTGACGCCGCCGCCGGTGGTGACGCCGAGCGACGTCATGCCGTCGACGACGTGGGCGTTGGTCAGGACCTGTCCGTCACGATCCACCACCACGCCGGAGCCGACGACCGTCTCGAACCGCCGCTGGGGCTTGGCCTTGTTGATCTTCACGCCCTGGATCGACACGACCGACGGCGAGAGGCGCTCGAAGACCTGGCTGGGTGGATCCGAACACGGCTGCGCGGCGGCGGTGTCGAAGCAGAGGACGAGGGCGAGCGCAGAAAGGAGCGCGATCCGCTGGCCCATCAGCGAGGAATGATACAACGATCCAGCCGGAGTGACGCGAGAGCTATAATCGTCCCGTGCGACGTCTCGCCGTGCTCCTCGTGCTCTTCGTCGTGGCCGTCCCCGCCCTCGCCGCCGATTCACCCTCGCCGACGGCCGGCGTCCAGGCGACCACGCTCGAGACCGGCCTGCGCGTGCTGCTGCTGGAGGACCATCGCAGCCCGATCGTGACCGTCCAGACCTGGTATCGCGTCGGCTCGCGGAACGAGCACCGCGGAGCCACCGGGATCGCCCACTTCCTCGAGCACATGATGTTCAAGGGCACACCGAAGCACGGGCCCCGCGAGTTCGCCCGGCTCGTAGAGCAGAACGGCGGACAGGACAACGCGTTCACCTCGCAGGACGTGACCTCGTACTACGTCAACCTCGTGGCCGACAAGCTCGACCTCGTGCTCGACCTCGAAGCGGACCGGATGCACAACCTGCTGCTCGACGCCAAGGAGATCGACTCCGAGCGCCAGGTCGTGATCGAGGAGCGGCGCACGCGCACCGAAGACGATCCCGAGGGCTTCCTGGCCGAGGAAGTGTCGTCCATCGCGTTCAAGGCGCACCCGTACAGCAACCCCATCATCGGCTGGTCGGAGGACCTCCGGCGCATCACGCCCGCGGAGATCCGCGCCTTCTACAAGACGTACTACAACCCCAACAACGCGATCCTGGTCGTCGTGGGCGACTTCAGAGCCGACGAGGCGCTCGGGAAGATCAAGGCGCGCTTCAGCCGTGTCCCGCGCGCGCCCGATCCTCCGCCCGTGCTGGCCGTCGAGCCGCCCCAGAATGGCGAGCGCCGGGTCATCGTCAAGAAGCAGGCTCAGCTCCCGGTGGTGCACCTGGCCTGGCACGTGCCCAACCAGAAGTCCGACGACGCGGCCGCGCTCGAGCTGCTGTCCACCGTGCTGTCGGGCGGACGGGCGTCGCGCCTGTATCGTCACCTCGTCTACGAGAAACGGCTGGCGCTCGAAGCCGGCGGCGACTATCCGTACTTCTCGTTCGATCCCGGACTGTTCTGGTTCTGGGCCACCGCGATGCCGGGGCAGACGCCCGAGACGCTGGAGAAGGTCCTGCTCGAGGAGATGGAGCAACTCAAGCAGCAGCCGGTCACCGAGGAGGAGCTCACCCGGGCCAAGAACCAGATCGAGGCCGAGTTCGTCTTCCAGCAGGACTCCATTCATCGCCGCGCCTCGCTGCTCGCGCGCTTCGAGACCATCGGCGGCTACAAGCTCGAGGACAGCTTCATCTCGCGTATCCGCGCGGTGACGGCGGCCGATATCCAGCGCGTCGCGCGGACCTGGTTTCCCACCGACAAGAAGAACGTCGGCATCCTGCTGCCCCAGCCGTGAGGCGCGGGCGGTGGCGGGTCGTCGCGCTCGCGGCGCTCGCCGTGACCGGCGGGGCGGTCGTCGTGTGGCTGGCCCAGGGCATCCACGGTGACACCGGCGTCCTCGCGGTCACCGGCACCATCGAGGCCCGACAGGTCGACGTCAGCGCCAAGATCACCGGGCGCATCGTCGAGCTGGCGGTGCGAGAAGGCCAGACGGTGACCCTCGGTCAGCTCATCGCGCGTCTCGACACCGAAACGCTGGCGGCCGACGTCCGGCGCGCCGAGGCCGCGCTGCGGACGGCCGAGGCCCAGCTCGCCGACCTGCGTGCAGGCTCGCGGAGCCAGGAGATCGAACAGGCTCGCGCCAATCTGCGCAACACCGAGGCCACGAGGGTCTGGACCGAGCGTGAGCTCGAGCGGACGCGCGCGCTCCACGGCCGTGAGCTCGTCGCCCTACAGGAAGTAGAGCGAGCCCGTCAGGCCCACGACGTGGCCGTCGGAAACGAAGCCGCGGCCCGACAACGGCTGGACCTGGTCGAAGCGGGTCCCCGGCCGCTCGAGGTCGACGCTGCCCGCTCGCGAGTCGAGGAGGCGACGGCCGCGCTGGCCATGGCCCGCGCGCGTCTGGACGAGGCGCGTCTCTCGTCGCCCGTCAACGGCCTGGTGCTTCACAAGAACGTCGAGGCCGGCGAGACCGTCAATCCAGGCGTGTCGCTGGTGACGTTGATGAATCCTGCCGACCTCTGGCTGCGCGCCTATGTGCCCGAGACGGACATCGGCCGCGTGAAGATCGGTCAGGCGGCCAGGATTGCGGTCGACGCGTTCCCGGGGCGTCGCTTCGAGGGGGCGATCAGCGAGATCGGCTCCGAGGCCGAGTACACGCCCCGCAACGTGCAGACGAAGAAGGAGCGCGTGAATCTGGTGTTCCGCATCAAGATCGCCGTCAAGAACCCCGACGGAGTGCTCAAGCCCGGAATGCCCGCCGACGCCGAGATCACGCCCTGAGGCACGGCAGCGTCACGCCCTCGGGTACGGCAGAACAGGAGCGAGTCATGGACAGATGGTTCGGAGGTTTCGTCGGTCTGACGCTCGCCGGCGCGCTGCTGATCGGCGCTCCCCTCGTCGGCCTCGCCGCCGATTCGCGCGAGCCCGACCGGCCGGTCAAAGCCAAGGACCCCGACTACACGGCCGCGATGAAGGCGATCGACTCCGACAACTTTGCGGCGGCCATTCCGCTGCTCGAAGGCGTCGTCACTCGCGACGGCACCAATGCCGATGCGTACAACTCGCTGGCCTACGCCATCCGCAAGAACGGCGATCCGGCGGGCGCGATCCCGATCTATCAAAAGGCGCTGGCCATCGACCCCAAGCATCGGGCCGCCCACGAGTACATCGGCGAAGCCTACCTGGCGCTGAACGACGTGGCCAAGGCCCGGCAGCACCTGGCGACGCTCGATCGGCTGTGCTTCCTGCCGTGCTCGCAGTATCGCGATCTCAAGAAGGCGATCGAGGCGTATCAGGCGAGGGGGCGCTGACCGATCTCGCCGTCGTCACGCGCGGCCTGACCAAGCGGTTCGGCAGTCTGGTCGCCGTGGACCACCTCGACCTGACCGTGAAGACCGGCGAGCTCTATGGATTCCTCGGGCCCAACGGCGCCGGGAAGTCGACGACGCTCCGCATGCTCACCGGCATCATGGAGGCGACGGAAGGCGACGGTGCGGTGCTCGGCATCGACCTCCGGCGCGATCCCGAGCGCGTGAAATCGTCGATCGGCTACATGTCCCAGCGCTTCTCGCTCTACGACGACCTCACGGTGGACGAGAACCTCACGTTCTACGCGCGCGTCTACATGGTCCCGCGCGGCGAGCGCGCCGGGCGCATCCAGCAGATGATCCGGCTGGCCGGCCTCACTGGCCGCGAGCGCCAGCTGGCCGGGCACCTCTCGGGCGGCTTCCGCCAGCGCCTGGCGCTCGTGTGCGCGCTCGTGCACCGGCCGCGGCTGGTGTTCCTCGACGAGCCGACGGCGGGCGTCGATCCCGTGTCGCGCCGGACGTTCTGGGCGCTCATCCGGAGCCTGGCCGACGAGGGGACGACGGTGCTGGTGACGACGCACTATATGGACGAGGCCGAGCTCTGCGACAGCCTCGGCTTCATCTATCAGGGCCGCCTGATCGCCTCCGGCAGTCCCGAGCACATCAAGCGAGAGACGTTCGGCCGCGTCGTCATCGAGCTGGAGGCCCCGGCCCTCCGCGAGGCGGCCGACGTCCTGGCCGACATGGAGGCGATCGAGGAGGTCGTGCGCGTGGGGGGACGCTTGCGGCTGATCGTTGCTCCGGGCGGTCCCGACGCCGAGGGTGTGCGACGGCTGCTCGCCGAGCGCGGACGATCGGTCACCTGGGCGCGTGAGGTGGAGCCGTCGGTCGAGGACCTCTTCGTCTCGTTCGTGGACAAGGAGCGGAAGAGCCGCGTACGCGAGCAGCTCCGCGCGCTGCGCGAGGCCTGACGAGGGTACCGCGATGAGCAGCCGGCTGTGGGGAATCATCGCCGTGGCAGTGCGAGCTGAGGCGCCAGGCGGCCGCCGCCGGCGGCGAGGCGAGCCTACGATACGGGTACCGCGATGAGCAGCCGGCTATGGGGAATCATCGCCGTGGCAGTGCGAGCTGAGGCGCCAGGCGGCCGCCGCCGGCGACGAGGCGAGCCTACGATACGGGTACCGCGATGAGCAGCCGGCTGTGGGGAATCATCGCCAAGGAATTCATCCAGCTCTGGCGCGATCGGCTGGCCCTGACGCTGGCGCTGTTCGTCCCCGTCGCCATGCTCTTCATCTTCGGGTGGGCGATCAACACCGACGTCAAGCACGTGCCGACCGCCGTCTTCGATCAGTCCGGTGGTGTCGAGGCCCGCACGCTGCTCGAGGCGTTCACGAACAGTCAGTACTTCGACATCGTCCAGCAGGCTCGCAGCCACCGCGAGCTGACGCGGCTGATCGACGGGGGAGCGGCCAAGGTCGGGATCGTGATCCCGCCCGACTTCGGCCGCCAGCTCACCCGCCAGAACGTCAGCGTCCAGGTCATCGTCGACGCCTCCGATCCCCAGGTCGCGACCTCTGCGATGAACGCGGCGGCCGCCATCGGCGCTCAGCGCTCGCTGGAGATCCTCACCCAGACGGTGGAAGGCACCGTCCTCCGTCGCGGTGGCGCGCCCGTGGACGTTCGCGTGCGCGCCTGGTACAACCCCGACCTCGTCTCGGCCATCTTCATCGTCCCGGGCCTCATCGGCGCGCTGCTCATGCAGACCACGGTGAGCGTGATGGCGATCACCGTGGTCCGCGAGCGCGAGAAAGGAACGCTGGAGGCGCTGGTCGTGAGCCCCATCCGTCGCTGGGAGCTCCTGCTCGGCAAGATCGTGCCGAACCTCCTCGTCGCCTACGGTCAGATGACGATGGCGCTGATCGTGGCTCACGTCGTCTTCGACGTGCCGATCCGCGGCAGCCTGCCGCTGCTCTACGGCCTGTCGGCCATCTTCATGTTCGGCACGCTCGGCATCGGCATCTTCGTCTCGGCGGCCTCGCGCACCGTCCCGCAGGCGATGCAGCTCTCGTTTCTCACGTTCCTGCCCTCGATCTATCTCTCCGGCCTGCTCTTTCCCATCGAGGGCATGCCGCCGGGCGCTCAGGTTCTCGCGAGCGCGATTCCTCTGACGTATTATCTACGCGTGGTGCGGGGCATCGTGCTGAAGGGGATCGGGCTCGAATACTTGTGGTCCCAGGTGCTGCCGCTCCTGGTCTTCGGCGCCGTCGTCTTCACGCTCTCCATCCTCCGCTTCCGCAAGCAGCTCGAGTGATCGTGATGAGCGGCCTCGAGCACCTGTCGGGCGCGGCGCTCCGTCGTGAGCAGGAGCGAACGCTGGCCGCGCCGCGGATGCGCTACAATTGCTCGCCCGCGTGCTCTTCAGGGGCATGGACCTGGTCTATGGCCGCCGCCGGACGCTCTCCAAGTTCAAGGTCCTGGAGCTGATCGCGCGGGTTCCGTATCAGGCTGGGAGCAGGTGGCGTACGTGGCGATGACCCACACGTCGCGCGCCCCCGACTTCGCCCGGCGCATCTTCGACCGCGTGCGGGAGAGCCGGCACCAGCAGGACAACGAGCCGTGGCACCTGCTCATCCTGGAAGACCTGATCGCCCACCGCGGCGTGCGTGAGGGCTTCGTGAAGCTCCTCTACGTCCTGCGGCCCGCGCGGGCCTATCTCCTCGACGCCGAGTTCGAAGATCACGCGGAGCACGAGTACATGGAGTTCGTGCGCGAGTGTCCCGAGCTGGAGCGCGAGCCGTTCGAGAGCGTGGTCACCGCCGATTACGGCCGCTTCGAATCGCTGGCCGACCTGTTCCGTCAGATCGGATACGACGAGCGCGTGCACAAGGAGGAATCCCTGGTCTGGATGGCGCAACCGAGGTTCGCATGAAGGTCGCCCTGATCGCCCTTGCCCTGTTGCTCGCCGTTCCCCCGATGGCACCGGCGGCGCCGCTCGCCCATCGCGAGGTCTTGCCCAACGGCATCGTG
>Ga0209761_1000111_pt1 | contig 42526 bp, 39 predicted proteins | sample GraSoi013_1_40cm_4_FD_185818 | JGI IMG/M metagenome (GOLD analysis project Ga0209761, IMG submission 185818) | Grasslands soil microbial communities from the Angelo Coastal Reserve, California, USA - Sample 09_25_2013_1_40cm (SPAdes) (version 2) | ecosystem: Environmental > Terrestrial > Soil >... | reverse complement strand
ACGGGTATCAATACGATTCTTCTGCAAGTTATGGAAATGGAATGTATTGCCGGTTCGGCGGCGGCTTTAAGAAATCTTTACAGAACATGTCGCCAAAGTTGACAAAGCTTGCCCGTCATTTCGCGATCCCGCCGCTACAGTACCCAAGCGCGACTTTTTTGTGATAGCCGATTACACCGATGTTCCTATCCTACGGTGACCAACCGTGCTTTGCCCGAAAGCGCCTCGATCAGCCTTCCGCGTTCTTCGGAGCGATCGGCCCAGCGCTGCGCTTCTTGCTGAGCCAGAGACAACAGTTCGCCATCCGTCATCAGATTCGCCACCCGGAACTCGGGGATTCCGGACTGGCGCGTTCCGGCCATCTCGCCGGGGCCACGCAGCTGGAGGTCGACCTCAGCGAGACGGAATCCATCGGTGCTGGAAACCATGGCGCGGATACGTTCTCTCGCGACGTCGTTGATTCGATTCGGAGTCATCAAGATACACAGCGACTGCTGGGCGCCGCGCCCGACACGGCCGCGCAATTGATGAAGCTGCGCAAGCCCGAACCGTTCTGCGTGTTGAATGAGCATGATGGTGGCGTTCGCGACATCGACTCCAACTTCGATGACGGTCGTGGAGACGAGTACGTGACTCTCACCCGCCGCAAATGCGGCCATCGTTTGTTCCTTCTGTTCGCTTTTGAGCCGGCCGTGAAGGAGTGCGACGCGGTATCCTGCAAAAATTGCCGACAGTTTCTTGAAGCCCTCGGTAGCCGATTTCAAATCGATTTTTTCGGACTCTTCAATTACGGGATAGACGACATAGGCTTGATGTCCCTGTTTCAGTTCGCTTCGAATCATTTCGTAAATGTGCTCGGCGTCGCGCTCCATGACATGGACGGTTCGGATTGGAGACCGCCCGGGGGGCATTTGATCAATGACGGAGAGATCGAGATCGCCGTACAACGTCATAGCCAATGTCCGGGGAATCGGAGTTGCCGTCATAACGAGCGTATTGGGATTTTCACCCTTTGCCATGAGCTGCAAGCGCTGGACTACACCAAAACGGTGTTGCTCGTCGATGATGACCATCCCGAGGCTTTTGAAAAGCGTGCGCTCTTCAAGAAGCGCGTGTGTTCCTACAATCACCTGGATCTCGCCCGAGGCGATTTTTTCGAGCAACTCTTGCTTCTCCGCTTTCTTGGTGCCGCGCCGGACAACAGCGATCCGGTAATTCAAGGGAGCGAGAATTCGTTTGGCGTTGAGGAAGTGCTGCTCGGCCAAAATCTCGGTAGGCGCCATTAGCGCAGCTTGATAACCATTCGAGACGGCGATGACGATAGCCTCGAATGCGACTATGGTTTTGCCGCTTCCGACATCGCCCTGCAACAGCCGAACCATTGGATAAGGAGCTTTCAAGTCATCGACGATTTCCTTCAGCACGCGTTTCTGAGCCGCGGTTGGATGGAATGGCAGAATCATTTTGACCTGCTGGCGGATCCGCTCCGAGGTCTCGAACCGAACTCCTTCACGCGACCGGCTTTGAATACGGCGCAGGGCGAAAATCAGCTCGAGCAGGAAGAATTCTTCGAAGATGAGACGCCGATGGTAGGGCGAGCGGCGTTGATTCAGCTTCGTAAGCTCGTCATCCGGTTCCGGAAAATGCACGCGTTCGAGGCAGGTCCGAAGATCCGGAAGGCCGTGCGCTTCGAGGATTTCCTCGGGCAAGGGGTCGTTAATATCTTTCGCAGAATCCGCCAGAGCGGCAGCGATAATGTGGCGAAGCTGGCGGCTGGTGATTCCGCCAACCTCCTCGTAAACCGGAACGTACCGGCCGATATCAAGCGACGCGGAGTCCTTGCCTTCATCGAGAAGCTCGAACTCCGGATTGAAAAAGACGAACTTCGATTCGTATCTGTCGAAGTCCACGCGGCCGAACAACACGACCTCACGCCCGGCGCTGAACTCGCGCGTCTGGAGATATGCGCCATGAAACCATTTGGCGTGAACAAAGCTGCTGCCGTCGGTCAAGATGACGTCGAGGATGCGGCCGCGCGTCCGAGTCTGGATAACGCGGCTGCGGTAGACGCGAGCGTGCACAGCCGCATCCTGTCCGATTTTCAGCCCAGAAAGGGGAATGAAGTGGGCGCGGTCTTGATAAGACTTGGGAAGATGAAGCAGCAGATCCTGGACCGTACGGATGTCTCTCGAGGCCAGCAGACCGGCTCGGCGGGGGCCGACGCCCTTCACATACTGCACATCCGAGTCCAGCCGCAGCATGTGACTTGCTAGGCCGCCGCGCGAGCTCGAAATTGCAGATACGCTTTAATAAATTTGTCCAGGTCGCCGTCGAGCACGCGATCGACATCGCCGACTTCGACCTTCGTGCGATGATCCTTCGCCAATCGATAAGGCTGGAGCACGTAGGATCGAATTTGGCTCCCCCATGCGATCTCGAGCTTGCTATCTTCGATAGACTTGGTCTCGTCTTTCTTTTTTTCCATCTCCAGTTCGAAAAGCCGCGCGCGGAGAACTTTCATGCAGACGGCTTTGTTCTTGTGCTGGGAGCGCTCGTTCTGGCACTGAACAACGATGCCGGTGGGCAGATGAGTGATACGGACGGCCGAGTCGGTCGTGTTCACGTGCTGGCCGCCTTTTCCGGCAGACCGGTACGTGTCGATCCGCAACTCCTTTTCTTCAATGACGACTTCGACGGTCTCATCAATTTCGGGATAGACCGCCACGGAGGCGAATGACGTATGGCGGCGTTTATTCGCGTCGAACGGAGAGATTCGCACGAGGCGATGCACGCCGGTTTCTGATGCAAGATATCCGTAGGCGTATTCACCAATCACGTTAAACGTGACGGATTTGATTCCCGCTTCTTCGCCATCCTGATAATCCAGCATCTGGGTCTTGAAGCCGTTCTGCTCGGCCCATCGCAGATACATGCGCATGAGCATCTCGGCCCAATCCTGCGCTTCGGTTCCTCCGGCTCCGGGATGGATGTTGACGATGGCGTTCAAGGGGTCGTTTTCGGCCGACAACAAGACTTTAGTTTCAACGCGATCGACGAATGTTTCTGTGTCTTTCAGGTGGGCTGCCAACTCGTCGAGGACAGGCTCGCCTTCGCGGGCAAGCTCGACGAGCGCCCCGACGTCATCCAATTGCCGCGTTATCTGACGATCTAGATCGAGACTTTCTTCGAGGCGGGCACGTTGTTGAAGGATTTTGCTGGAACGGTCCTGATCGGACCAGAAATTGGGATCCGCGATTTGCTTCTGCAGCTCATCGAGGTGCTGCTGTTTCGTGCCGACGTCAAAGAAACCTCCGGACGTCCTCGCTGAGAGTTTTCAACTGGTTAAATCGTTCGACGATTTCTTCGAGCATGCTCCCTCCAGACAAGCAATCCGGCGACCAAGATCGCGTTCGCGTACGCGAAGACATCGCCGTATTCGGTGTAGAACGTCCGATCGGAACGGAAATGCACGGTCCCATCCAGTATCGTGCGGATGCCGATCGGCGCACTCGCTTCAATTCTGCCATAAGGATCGATAATCGCGCTGATCCCTGTGTTGGCCGTTCGCACCATATATCGCCGGTTTTCAACGGCGCGCACGACGCCCATGCGTAGATGCTGGTAGGGCGCGGACGATTCGCCAAACCAACCGTCATTTGTGATTACCACCAGCAGCTCCGATCCACGTTTGACGAAACGGCGGACGAGATCGGGAAAGATGCTCTCATAGCAAATGGCCGTCGAGATCCGGTGTCCGTCGAGCGAGGCGATTGTATATTCCGCTCCGGGAATGAAGTCACCGACCTGGCGGGTGAGACTTTCGGCAAAGAACAGCAGGCGCTTGAATGGAACATATTCGCCAAAAGGCACAAGATGCATTTTGTCATATCGCGAAACCTGATCACCTTTGGGATCCAGTAGTCCTGCACTGTTGGATGGGCCTTCGCCAACAGCATCGACGTATCCGACGAGAAAATACGCTTCGAGTCTTCGTGCAATAGCCTGCATGCGCGCGCGAAACCCGGCGTCGGCGTTAAGATAAAAAGGAGCGGGCGTCTCGGGCCATACAACCAGCTTCGGCCGGGTGTTCCCACCTGTCGATAACTTTCCAAGCTCATCCAACAACTGGTCGGAATCGGGCTGCTTCCACGGCTGATCGAGCGAAATGTTGGTTTGAACCAATCGAACCGGGAGCGGATCGTCCGGCCGCGTTTCCGCGAGGACCGGAAGAAACCTCGCTGTTAGAATTACAGCAGCCGCAATCCCCAGCGCCATTTTACTGCGGCTCGTCGCCCCGTAGACAATGAGGCTGTTGACCGCTGTTGCGACAAACGACAATCCATAGATTCCAGTCCACGCGGCCATTTGAAGAATGCCCGTGTATGGAACCAGCGAATAACCCGACAACATCCATGGAAAGCCGGACAAGAGGATGGACCGCAGCAGCTCGACGCTGACCCATAAAGGCGCTGCGAAGAGTAATCCTCCGGCGCCGAATTGCTTTATTGCCAGATGAAGTCCTAAGGCGAAGAGGACGAAATACAAGGCGAAAACGATGACGAACAGCGCGCCGACACCAATCGCCAGGGTAATGGATAACCCGCCGTAGATCGCCATCGTTTCGGATATCCAATAAAACGTGCCGGCAAAAAAGACAACGCCGGCAGCGTATGCGACGGTAACAACCTCATGCAGTGTGGCCGAACTGATCACATACAACCACGGAACTAGTGCGACCCAGGCCAGAGGATAGAGATCCGGCTTGGGGAGAGAGAGAACAAGCAGAATTCCCGAGACGATGCCGCACGCGAGGCCGATACCCCTCCTCGCAGAGGAGTGGCGCGACAGCCGCGCGGCTGACGCGCCGGGGTGGTCAGTTCGGCACAATTTTACATCCCTCCGGTCTGACCACCCCGTCTGCGCCTTCGCTTCGCTCGGCGCAGACACCCCTCCTCTGCGAGGAGGGGAATTTTTAGCGATCATTTTTTCAGTATAGGCCGGTATCCCGCGCTTTCCAGGTCCTTCTTTGCCTGCGCGGCCTCAACCGTGTCGGCGAAGGGGCCGACCAGGAGTCTGAAAAATGGAGTAGGGTCGTGCGGGGCAGGGGCAAGAATGAACGCACGAAATCCCCTCTTCTTCATCTCACGCAGGAGCTTCTTGGCGTCCCCAGACCTCTTTAAGGCCGCAATCTGATAATTGACAACGTTCGCGGGCGCGTGGAGAGGCAGTGGCGCAGGCTTATCCACTTTCAGCGGATCAGGGATAGCCGGTTTGATCTCCGGAGGAGGCGGTGGCTCCAGCGACGGCAATTCCGGCTTCTTCACGGACTCGTAGAAGGTCAGTTCCGGTGTGTTTTTTTCCTGGGGCGTTGCTTTGGCCTCGCCTTTAGAGGAAGCGGCGAAGGAAGCAATCTTCTGTCCTTGGGCTCGGCCGACCAGCATCCCCAGGATAAAGAAAATCGAGCACAACACCACGATTCCCGTAAACACGAGAAGCGTAAAACTGTGGCCCCTCCACGATGTTTGATCTTCCATCTACTGTTTTCCTTCCCGAGCCTTCATGAAGTACTCGAGGATGTCGATCGGCAGCGGAAAAATGATTGAGGTGTTCTTTTCAACACCAATTTCGGTCAGAGTCTGCAGATAGCGAAGCTGAAGTGCTACAGGCTGGACCGCGATAACGGAGGCCGCATCCGCCAGCATTCGGGATGCCTCAAATTCTCCCTGCGCATGAATGATCTTGGCGCGCTTTTCGCGCTCAGCCTCGGCCTGGCGAGCCATCGCGCGTTGCATATTTTCCGGCAGATCCACGCCTTTGATCTCGACGAGTGAAACCTTGATTCCCCACGGGTCCGTATGCTGATCCAGAATCTCCTGCAGCCGCTGGTTCAATTTTTCACGCTGGCTGAGCAGATCGTCCAGGCCGACTTCGCCCAGGACCGAGCGCAGCGTCGTTTGCGCAAGCTGGGACGTTGCGTACAAGTAATTCTCTACCTCGACTATGGCCCGAAGTGGGTCCACCACCCTAAAGTAAACAACAGCGTTGACCTTGACGCTGACGTTGTCCTTGGTGATCACATCCTGAGTCGGAACGTCCATGGTGATTGTGCGCAGACTCACCCGGACGATCCGGTCGATCGGCCAAATCACCCAGATCAGGCCTGGACCTTTGGGCTCGGCCATTAACCGGCCGATACGGAAAATCACGCCGCGCTCGTACTCGCGAAGAACATTGAGCGAATTGAACACCCAGATCAAAATGATGATTACCGCGATCAGCACCACTGGAAATTGATCCATAGTCGGTTCCTTTCTGTAGCGGTGGTCTATGGAGTTGGCAAGACCTCGTACTTGTCAAATGTCCAAAAGTTTTACGCAATCCTCTCACGGCGCCATAGGCGCCCCTACAGCTGCTCTACTTCGATTCGGAGTCCTTCGACTCGTTTGACGCGAACTCGAGATCCCGTCGGGATATGCGTCTGCGAAAAAGCATTCCAGTATTCACCGTGAACGAGAACTTTGCCGCCGGTATGGATGTCGGTTTTAGCGACGCCCTCTTCTCCAATCATTCCTTCCCCCCCTGTGGTCGATTTTGTCTGGTGTGAGAGATAGACCAGCCGCACAAGTAAGACCGTGATGATCGAAAGAGGAAGTGCCACCGCCAGCGTGGTTGAAAGCCGAATGCGAAGCTGCGGGATCGGTCCCTGGACCAGCATCAGGCCGCCCGCAATCATCGCAACAATTCCGCCGATTGCGAGAATGCCGTGGCTCGTCACGGTTGCTTCCAAAACAAACAAAACAATGGCTAGTAGGATCAATGCCGCGCCGGCCCAGTTGACCGGCAACATATTGAATGCAAACAGAGCAAGGATAAGACTGATGCCGCCGATGACGCCGGGAAGGATCAGACCGGGGTGAGTGATTTCGACATAGAGCCCGAGCAATCCGGCAAGCGCAAGGATGAGAGCAAGATTGGGGTCCAGGACACGCGAAAGAATCCTTTGTCGGGGAGTCATTTCGAAGGTTTCGATGGTTGCTCCGAGGAGGTGAAGCATTTCCGGCCTGTCGTCAAAGCGCCGGATTTGCCTGCCATCGTACTGTTCGACAATGCCGGCGACATCGGAGATTACCGCGTCGATTAAATTGTTTTTCAATGCTTCTTCGCCGGTATAGGAGCGGCTTTCGGTGATGCCGAGTTCCGCAAGTTGTGCGTTGCGGCCCCGCTTTGCCGTGTAACTTCGAATATAAGCGGAGGCGTCGCTGACAACTTTCTTCTCCATCACGTCTTCGATCTTCTGGCCGGTAGCGGTAACGGGATGTGCGGCACCGCTATTGGTTCCCGGCGCCATTACGGCAACGTCGCCGGCCAAAAGAATGAAGAAGCCCGCCGATGCGGCTCGCGCGCCATTCGGCCCGACCCACGTAATAACCGGTACCGGCGAGGAAAGAATGGCTTCGACGATCTCCCGCATGGAATCTACGAGTCCACCTGGCGTGTCCAGGCGCAGCACCACAGCACGCGCGCCAATATCTTTAGCATGGCTGAGCCCATCTTTCACGTAAGCGGCACTGACGGGATGCACAATATCGGCAAGATCGATTTGAACGATCTTTCCCGATACTGGCGCCTGAGCGCGAGCGAGAACAACCGCGCACAAAGAAACAAGCGTCAGGTTGCGTAGCGATCTCATTTCTTTAACTGCTGCGCCCTTCTTTTGAGGCTGCGCGCTTCTCTTGAGGCTGCGCCCTGCCGGGCTTGCGCTTCGCGTCGGGCTTGCATTCGCATCCGCTCATCGCAAGTTTTGCTGACGGCGGACCTCGTCTAAAAGGGAAAGCGCCTCAGAGGACTCTGGATAAACACGGAGAAGACCATGAAGTTCTCGCAGCGCATCACCCAGCAGGTACAGATCGATATCCATCTGGATCAACTCCAGCCACGCGGGCAGGTCCTGACTACGCGCACGACGGATGAGACGCTGCTCTGTCCAGATCTCGTCGCGGCTCCGGAATAGTGTGGAGGTGGCCAGGCGTTCAAGCTTCGGTAGTGGCTGGGTCAGCCAGCGGTCGACACGCTGCGAAAGGCGCGATGCCTGCGCAATCGCTTTCCCTGATTCTTCGAGCCGACCTAGTTTTTCGTATGTTCTTCCCAACAAGAAAAGGGCTTCGCTATCGCGGCCGCGGAGCTTCAGCGATTCGGTCAAGTTTCTCGCTGCGCTTTCGAGATCGTCTTTAATAAGGCTCAGGTAACCCAAATTGAAAAAAGCGTCGCTGGCAAGAGAATCGGTATCGATTGCGCGTCTCCATGCGTCAGCGGCAGAATCTCGATCGCCGTTTTGGGAGAATGCCGCACCGAGATTTAGCAGGACGTCATAAACAGCTGGAAGCGTTTGAAAAACCGTTGTCGCTGGCGCGTAATCGGCGAGATAAAAATAGTTCAAGCCCATGAGAAACGAAGCTTGACGGCGCAGATAGCTCGTTTCCGGAATCTTTTGCAACCATTGATTCGAATCCTTGAAATCGCGTTGGAGGTGCGAGATCCGGCCCAATTCGAAAAGCGCCGGACCGTACTGCGGATGAAGGCGGACCGCGGTCTGTAACAGTTCCGATCGTTTCTGGAAATCTTGAGTCAAGATTCCGCGAATGTAATTTTCGAAAGCGCTACGCGGAACCGGAGGCCGGGCAGTGTAATCGGCCTCCGGCGATACCGTATCGGGAACGGCCTTCTTCAGAATTCGCCAAGCGGCCGACATGCTCAATGGGATGACGTCTTGCAGCTTGCCTTCGATTGTGACTTCCGTCGCCGCGCCCGCATCCATATCAACCACACGCGCGACAATTTGAAAGTTATCCGCAGTTCCGGCAAACCTGCCCGTAACCACATGGTCTGCGCCCATGTCCCAGCCAAGCTTCAATGCAGTGGCTCGACTCACCATTGTGGTTTCGGGAATACCGAGCTTTTCAAATGCTCCTAGCCGCTCCTCACGCGAGAAAGTCCATATGCCGTGTTCCGGCTGAAGCCGCTCGATGATCAGTTGAGAGATTCCTTCGCCGATCCAATCCAGCGTGCGGTCATTCGTTACATTTTCAAATGGGAAAACCAGAATTGTGCTCGGGTCCGCGCTCGCCTGGACTGTGCCGAACAGCATGAATAGCAGATATATGAGGATGGGCCTCACACAGCGATTATACTGGAGTTAATCATGCGCATCGCGATCGACATCCGCAAAATCAATGAATTCGGAGTGGGTACCTACATTTGGAACCTTGTGCGGAACCTTGCCGGAATCGATGACCGCAATGATTACTTCCTGGTCGGGTCGCAACGCAACTTTCACGAACTAGGACCGTTGCCCCCGAATTTTAAGCAACTCTACCAACCGGAAGAAAACGGGCTTTGGCGAGACAACATCTCAATCCCTTTCGATTTGCACCGGCAGCGCCTGGATGTGGTTCATATACCTCATCATGAGGCGCCGTTTTTCACCCCGTCCAAACTGGTCGTGACCATCCACGACTGCGTGCACTTGCTCTTTCCGCAGGAAGATTCCTCAAACTTTGGAAATTACCGGAGCTATCTCCGAACGAAAAGAGTTGTCCACGCCGCGCAACACGTACTGGCGGTGTCTCGATCAACGAAAGACGATCTGATCAATATTTTCGAGCTTCCGGACTCGAAGATCTCGGTTGTCCACAATGCGCTGGACGAACGGTTTGCGTTCACCCATACCCCCGGAGAGAGAAAGCAGGTCTTAGAGCGCTATCAACTCAAAGATCCATTTGTCCTCTATTCCGGAAAAATCCGTCCGCATAAGAATGTTCACCGGCTCATTGAAGCCTTCGTCGTTTTGAAAAATGAGCTTGGCGACAGCGACAGATACAAGAATCTGAAACTCATCATTATTGGTGACGAGTTGAGCAAGCATCAGTATCTGCGGTTGACGGTGATTCGCAGCGGGGCTCAGCAAGACGTCCGCTTCTTCGGTTTTGTTCCCTATCCCATTCTCAGAGTGTTTTACCAATCTGCGGAACTCTTCGCTTTTCCTTCGCTGTACGAGGGCTTCGGTCTCCCGCCGCTCGAAGCAATGGCGAACCGGGCTCCTGTCCTCGCGTCAAACACATCGTCGCTCCCCGAGGTTTTGGAAGATGCCGCAGTCCTCGTGAATCCGGAAAATGTTTTTGATATCGCTCGCGGAATGAAACTGATCTTGTCCGACGACGCCGTCCGGCAAAGGCTGATCCAGAAGGGTCTCGAACAGGTCGCGAAATTTTCCTGGAAACTGGCGGCACAAAAAATTCTCGAACGGTACCAGTTCGCCGCAACCGGCAGCGCCGATCCTATCGCGTCAGCGAAACACCGGGCGATGTTTCCGCGAACTTGAAATTCGAGACGGCGGCGATTCGGGTTCCAGGTGTATCGACGCGCGTTGTTGTGGCTCCTCGTGTAATCATGAGCATCTGGCCGACAATACTGATGGACTGAGGACCGGGCCGGATATCCATCGTAATTGTCTTTCGAAACATGGGTGTGATGAATTTGTCGATTTCGGCGGAACTGGCTTTGATGATGGTCTCGTCGAATTTGTCTCCGGCATGGATCTTGTCGGCAATCGTGTAGACTCCGAGACTGGTCGTGCCTCCGCTGAGTACCTCGATGACGGTCGTCACTTCTGCTGGCAGGCCGAAATCCTCCGGCATGGCAATCCGGTGGTGAAGATCAAATGAAAATTTACCTCCCTTTTTGGTGTATGGCAGCTTGATCAGGATCCCCTGCGTTGGCTGGCGCGTGATGACAACGTCGTAGTAAAGCGATCCACTCGTGCCGCCTTTCCCCATCAGCAGATTTTGTCTCGCCCGAATGTCGAAAGGGATGTCTTTCCCCTCCTGGGCGAACGGCGTCCACGCCAAAAGCACGGAAATGAGCAGCGAAATCATTCAATCCCCCGAGAAGTCCTAGACTATAGCACGAAGCTCGATTTCCAGTGCTTCCCCATTCGCGATGCGAAAAGCAGCCACCCGCGGGTGTTCCAGTTCAGCCAGCGAAACGATCAAATGCGCCGCTTCCGGATAGTACGCCCGCTCGATGTCGGTCTTCGAAGGACGCAATGGGCCATGGGGATGGGAGTGGTAAATGGCAACGAGTTCTTCTCCCTCTGTCCGCAGTTCCCGCAAGGCTTTGATCAACTCCGCCGGATCCATCTCAAACTCGGAGGCGCTCTGAGCAATATTCGGCATCGGTATGAATCGGGTTCCAGAAACCAGACCACAGCCTTCGTTAGGGTAAGCCGCCTTGGCATGTTCAATGACTTCTTGGAGGATTCTGGCTTCGAGCGTGAGGTTCACGAGACACTCCGGTGTCGTGTCGGCAGAGCCCCCATTCCCCTCCTCGCAGAGGAGGGGAGGCTGCGCCACTAAGAAAATGCCGCGAAGCCACCGAAGCGGCGCAGACGGGGTGGTCAGATCGGCAAGCCCTCGATTTCCCCGGTCTTCTATTGAGGCTTCGCCCTATCGAGCTCGCGCTTCGCGCCACTTCGGCGCGCCAGCTTCTATTAAGCTGTCGCGCCACCCCTCTGCGAGGAGGGGAATGCCACGGCACTAGGGGCGGCTGAGCGAGTAGATCGTCACCGCCCCTTTAATACCACGGATGGAAACCTGCCGCTCCGAATGAAAGAACAGGCGCTTGTCCTGCGCAACCGCATCTCGAACTGTTTTGGAGACTGCAATCGACATGGCTTCTGCCTGACCGCACAGCCGTGCCGCCAGATTAACCGTGCTGCCGATGGCAGAATAATCCAGGCGTTCGGGTGAACCGATGTTGCCGATAATTGCCGGGCCGAAGTGGATACCGATGCCGAAGCGGTTGATCTCTTCAAGTCCCGACGGATGGTTGACGCGCGCCATGTCCAGAATCTTTAGAGCGCAAACGCAACTTTGAAGAATCATCTGAGGGCCATCGAAGATTGCCATCACGCCGTCGCCGCCGAATTTGTCGACGTAACCGCCGCACTCGTGAACAAGATTAACCTGCTTGGCGAGCAGAGCACTGATGAGAGAAAACAATCGCGGCGGCTCGGTCTCCTCCGAAAGTGCGGTAAAACCTCTCATGTCCGTGAAGCAGACCGCCAGATTCTGTTCCTTCGGCGGCGGCAAGAGTCCGGTTACCGACGCGTGTTCCACGACCTGGAGCGTTCGCTTCGAGAGATACTGCTTCAGGACCCGTCGCATTCTTTCGAGCCGCAACAATTGTTCTCTACGCTGCAAATGATTCCTCAGCCGGGAGCGCACTCCGACCGCTGTACAAGGCTTCACCAGAAAATCATCGCCGCCGCAACCGAATGCTTGCTCCGAAAAAGCGTCGCCGGGTTGGCCAGTAAGAAAAATAATGGGGACTGTCCGGTACCCATCCATGCTGCGCAATGCGCGGCATACATCGGTGCCATCCATTTGCGGCATTTCCAGGTCAAGCAGGAAAGCGTCAACTTGCAAGGTGCTGGCTAGAGCGATGGCCTGCTCGCCCGAATCGGCAAGGACAACGTCGTATCCTTCGGGCTCGAGCATGCACTGGAGGACAGTTCTAGCGCCCGCATCATCATCCATGATGAGAATCGTTCGGCTCATGCAAGCGCCGTTTATACCATGGGAGCGGAAATTTAGAGGCAAATTCGGGGACAGTGAGCAATCTCTTGGAGTACAGAAATTGCTCACTGTCCCCGAAATTTGCTTTACTTTTGTGCGCGCCGGAGGAAAGCCGGGATCTCCAGATCGGGCGGTGTCGCAGAGGATCTTACTACGCCGTGGGCTGCCGCAACCCTGGCCGCCTCCCCTGGATGGTCGAATCCCGTAGCGATCACGGTAATCTTCACTTCGTCCTTCATCCTCTCGTCGAGAACAGCGCCGAAAATGATGTTCGCCTCTCCATCGGCCGCATCGTGAACGATGCTGGATGCTTCGCTGACCTCGTGCAGGAGCAGATCCTGCCCCCCCGTGATATTGATGAGAACGCCGCGGGCTCCCTGGATCGAGCCTTCTTCCAGAAGACGGCTGGAGATGGCTTTTTTCGCTGCTTCGACGGCCCGATTATCTCCACGAGCCGAGCCTGTGCCCATCAAAGCCATTCCCATCCCCGACATCACGGTCCGCACGTCCGCGAAATCCAAATTGATGAGTCCTGGAACCGTGATCAAATCGGAAATGCCCTGAACGGCCTGACGCAGAATGTCGTCTGCGATGCGGAAGGCATCGAAGAGACTGGTTCCCCGATCTAAAGTCGCAAGCAGGCGTTCGTTCGGGATGGTGATCACCGTATCGACGCACTCTTTCAAATCGGCCAGGCCGCGCTCGGCCTGTGTCATTCGCTTTTTTCCCTCGAAGACGAAAGGCTTGGTCACGACAGCCACTGTCAATGCCCCGAGTTCTGCGGCCAGAGTTGCAACAACCGGCGCTGCGCCTGTTCCAGTTCCGCCGCCCAAGCCGGTCGTCACGAAGACCATGTCGGCGCCCTCGAGCGCTTCGATGACTTTATCGGTGTCCTCGAGCGCCGCTTGGCGTCCGATTTCCGGATTGGCTCCGGCTCCAAGTCCTTTGGTGAGCTTCGCGCCGATTTGCAGCTTTACGGAAGCTTTCGACAGCTCGAGCGCCTGGACATCCGTGTTGGCCACGAGAAAGTCGACGCCATCGAGTCCTGCATCGATCATTCGGTTAACGGCGTTCGATCCCGCGCCGCCAATGCCGACGACTTTAATCGAAGCACCCAAACGTCTGCCCTCATCAAATAGGAATTTGATGGAAGTATCCATAGGTAAGCCAGCCGTCACTCGATCCTCCTTATAGAAAGCTTCTGAATATCTCCACGAACTTCTTGAAACCCGAATGCGAATTTTCGTGGAAATCGCGTGTTTTTCGCCTTCGGTCTCCGTGGAGCACTAACCCCGTCACTGTTGCAAATTCCGGCCCCATCAATTGCGGCACCTTTTCCAAAAGCGATTCCTGAAACCCCGTCGAGGTGCCGATACGAACAGGCAAGTCCAGAATGTTTTCGGCAAGCTCGACGAATCCTCGCAACATCGAGCCACCGCCGGTGAGTACAACGCCGGCGCCGGCCTGGCGTTCGTAGCCGCCATTCCTGATTTCGTTTCGGACCAGATGCACGATCTCTTCAGCGCGCGGCTGAATAATGTCACTCAAGACCGTTTGCGCGATTGTGCGGTGATGGCGGGAACCCATTCCGGCCACTTCGAACACCTTATCGGTTTCCAACATCGAGGAAAGAGCGCAGCCGTGTTCGCTTTTGATGCGTTCGGCTTCAGGTATCGAGGTCCGTAAACCCACCGCGATGTCGCTGGTGAAAAGCTCGCCGCCCAGAGGAACCACGACCGTGTGGCGTACGGCACCGTGATGGTAGATCGCGATATTCGTTTTGCCGCCCCCGATATCGACCAACACGCAGCCGAGTTCTTTTTCATCATCGGTCAGAATGGCTTCGCCGGCTGCAATCGACTCCAGTACTGTGTCGCCCACCAAAAGGCCGCTTCGATTGACGGCGGTCACAATATTCTGGGCGGCCGTAGTCGAACTGGTGACGATGTGAACGTTGACTTCCAGACGCGTTCCCACCATCCCCAGCGGGTCTCCGATGCCAGATTGATCATCGACGGTGAATTCCTGCGGCAGGATGTGAATAATTTCACGGTCGGGCGAAAGCGCTATGGCGCGAGCAGTTTCGATCGCCCGCCGCACGTCGTCGCGGTTGATCTCCCGCATCCGCGTCAGAATCGATGTCACACCGCGGCTGTTGAAGCTTTTGATGTGGGGCCCCGCCAGTCCGACATAAACTGTCTCGATTTCACAACCCGCCATCGCTTCGGCTTCGCCTACGCTCCTCTTAATCGACTCGGCTACAGCTTCGAGATTGACGACCGAGCCCTTTTTGATCCCTTTGGATTCCGCCACTCCAAGGCCAAGCGGCTGTAGTCCCGATTCGCGAGCTGCCGCGATGAGCGTCGAAACCTTCATCGACCCGACATCGAGACCTACAATGTGTTCTTCTTTCCGTCCCATACGATGTTTTCACCGCCATCCTCATCTTTCATCCTGAGGATGACCTGGTTTTTGAAACGAAGATCCACTCTTACAGCGAGCGGGTAACGCTGTTGGATGCGAGGCTTGAGCTGGAGATATTTGATCCACCGGTTGCGAAAATCCGTCGCGCCGAGGTTCACCAGCAATGGATCACTGGCGGAGACCACGCTGATCTCCTCCGCATCATTAATGTGAACCTCCGAAAGCGCGTTCTGTCCGATATCTTGCAAAATCTTTCGGTATAGAACGACCTTCGTCAGGTTTGCCTTGAAATCGCCGAGACGGAGGCCATCCAGAATCGGAAAGTCCGAACCCCCGGCCCAACCGCCGGCCCAACTACGGGCCGGATCCGGATCGAGAATTTTTCCGTCGATGTCCAGCTGGTAAATTTCGCCCTGAATTCGCGCCAAGCCTATGGGTTCACGTTCAATCACTTTGATGATGATCTGATCGGGGAAGACACGCTCGACCATGGCGTGCCGCACCCACGGCAATTGTTCGACGCGCTCGCGGATAGCCCGCAAATTGACTCTGAACACATTCGTGCCTGCTTCGAATCCGGCCTTGGCCAGCAGTTGGTTCTCGTCCATATGCTTGAGTCCGGACACGGAGAACTTCCTGACTCCGAAATGCGAGGCCGTGGTGAGATATAAGCTGACGGCATAACCCGCCCAGCCCGTCAGCAAGATCGCTGAAGTAAATACCGGGATCCGCGCAATCCGGAGGAGTCTGATCATATTGATGCCGTCCTCGAGAATCGCTGCGAGAGCGCATCGGAAAGTTTCGTGACATTCCCCGCGCCCATGACGACCACCGCGTCACCTTCCTTGGCATGAGCGATGATGTAGGACTCGATCATTTCGAAGTTCGGCGCGTATATCGCGCTCTTATGGCCGAAGCTTTTGATCTTTTCGATCAGGGCCGGCGTGGTTACGCCGGCGATCGGGTTTTCACCCGCAGGGTAGATGTCGAGAATCAAGACATCATCGGCCAGGTTGAATGCGCGGGCGAACTCATCCGACAAATGGAAGGTGCGGGAATAACGATGGGGCTGGAATACTGCAAAGATTCTTCGGAAATTCGCAGCTTTCGCGGCTCCGAGCGTTGCTCGAATTTCGGTTGGGTGGTGAGCGTAATCATCGATGACAGTGATGCCGTGCTGCGACTTGATCTGAAATCGCCGGTCGACTCCCTGAAAGCTTTCAAGCGCGCCGGCGATGATGCCCGGCTCAACGCCCATGTCGCGGGCCGCTGCAAATGCGGCAGTCGCATTCAGCACATTGTGGACACCGGGAACATGGAGCCGAAACCGTTGTGATGCCACGCCGTTAAACAGCAAGGTGAAGGTGGAACCGAGGCCTTCGATATTCACGTCCGTGATGCGCACGTCGGAAGGCGCGGCCGTTCCGTAGGTAATGATCCGGCGTTTCACCTGCGGAATGAGCGACTGGACGGCCGCCTCGTCGAGATTGAGGATCGCTGCCCCATAGAAGGGGACCTTGTTGATGAAGGAGAGGAAGGCCGCCTGAATATCTTCCAGGTCACGATAACGGTCGAGGTGATCGGCCTCAATGTTGGTCACCACCGCTATCGTCGGTGAAAGAAGAAGAAACGAGCGGTCGCTCTCATCAGCCTCGAGCACGATAAATTCGCCTTTCCCGAGGCGCGCGTTGCTGCCGATCGTATTGAGAATGCCGCCGACGACCACAGTCGGGTCGAGTCCCGCCCGATCGAGAATCGTGGCGATCATGGAAGTGGTCGTTGTCTTTCCATGAGTACCGGCAACCGTAATGCTGTATTTCAGACGCGCAAGCTCGGCCAGCATTTCAGCTCTGGCAATGACAGGTATCTTGCCCCGTTCCGCTTCCTGGATTTCCGGATTGTCGGTCCGGACCGCCGACGAAGTCACAACCACGTGAGCGCCTTTCACGTTTTCCGCGACATGGCGGGGGTAGACCGTTGCTCCACACTTTTCCAAGCGCGCGGTGATCGCCGTCACACGCACGTCCGATCCGGTCACCCTGTAGCCCAGGTTCAGTAGAACTTCGGCAATCCCACTCATGCCGATTCCGCCGATCCCGACAAAATGCACATGCTTGATGCGTTTAAACATGATGCAAGATCACTACGTATTCCCCTCCTCGCAGAGGAGGGGTGGATGCGCCGAGCGAAGCAAAGGCGCAGACGGGGTGGTCAGACCGGCGAAATATTTCAGCCGAACTGACCACCCCGGCGCTTTGCGCCACCCCTCCTCTGCGAGGAGGGGAATGCGTTTGCTTACCGTCTCTTCTCAATCGCTCTTTCCACCAAATTCACGATGCGCTGTTCGGCATCGAGAATAGCCATCCGCCGGGCATTGCTTTCGATTTGTTTCAACCGCTCCGGATTCCCTATCAGCTCAAGAATCGCCGCGGCAAGGCGTTCTCCCTTGAGTTCGGAGTTGGGTATCAAGATCGCTGCATTCTCTTCCGCCATGGAGCGCGCATTTTTCATCTGGTGATCGTCTGTAGCGAAAGGAAACGGAATCAAAATCGCGGCACGTCCAGCGGCTTTGATCTCGGCCACGGTTGTGGCGCCCGACCGTGAAACGATCAGGTCCGCAGCGGCATATTGTTCGTGAAAATTATTGAAAAAGGTGCGGACGTCGGCCTGAAAGCCCTTCACAGCATAGGCGTTTTTAACTTCATCCAACTGCCGCTCACCGGTCTGATGTACAAACCGCAATTGATTCTTCCAATCGAAAAGACCTCGAACCGCGTCCATAACTGCGCGGTTGATCGACTGCGCGCCCTGGCTTCCTCCAAAGATGAGGACGGTATAAGGAGCCACGTGAGGCTTCGGCGGAATGGATTTGAATTCCGGGCGAACAGGATTGCCGGTGACGACCCCACGGTCGCCGAAATACGATTGCGTGCGCGTATCGGTGACGGCAGCAAAGTCGACCCATTTGCCGAGCGCGCGGTTGGCGAGTCCGGGAATCGCATTCTGTTCCATGATGATGCGAGGATACGCGCCAAGGATCGCGGCGCTGAGCATCGGAAAAGATGCATACCCGCCAACACCGATCACTGCATCAGGCTTATACTCCCGAAGAATCTGCCGGGCTTTGAAAACGGCAGCGACGATACGGCCCAGATTCCGAACCTGCCGCGCGGCGCCGACGCCCTTGATGCCTCCTACGGGCAATGTCTGCAAGTTGAATCCTTCCTTCGGGACGATCCTTGCTTCAATTCCCTGCTCGGCTCCTACAAACAATATCGAAGAGGCGGGATCGCGCCGCTCGATTTCTCGGGCCACGGCGATGCCTGGAAACAGGTGCCCTCCGGTCCCGCCACCCGCTATGATCACCTTCATGAGTCCCAAATCAGGACCAAATTAACTCGATTGTTGCGACACATTTAGCAGGATGCCCACAGCAACAAGCATCACGACAAAGGAAGTGCCTCCGTAACTCAAAAAAGGCAATGGGATCCCTTTGGTCGGTAACAGGCCCAGGACAACACTCATGTTGATGAAGGCCTGGACGCATACCATCATCGTGATGCCCAATCCGAGATAAAAACCGAACAGGTCCGGCGCGCGCACCGATGCCCGGACACCACGCCAGAGAAACACCACAAATAGCGCGAGCAGCATGCATGTTCCAATGAGGCCCAGCTCTTCGCCGACGACAGCGAAAATGAAATCGGTATGAGGCTCAGGCAAGTAGAACAGCTTCTGTTTTCCTTCCATGAAGCCGAGCCCGGTGATCCCCCCGGAAGCGACCGACAGCAATGATTGGATCATCTGAAAGCCGCGGCCCAACGGCTCTTCCCACGGATTTAAAAAGGCCAGGATGCGCTCGCGGCGGTACCTGACTCGGAAAATCAGCAGATAAAAAACCGGCGCAGTGAAAATGATGGACGCTGCGATCCAGCGCAGGTCGAGTCCGGCAACGAAGAGTAAGACTCCGCTAATCGCAAGTAACGCAACGGCGGTACCCAAATCGGGCTGCAGCAGAATCAGCCCAGCCAGCAGCGCCACAATAATTGCAATCGGAACCAGCGTGAACGGTAGATCGTTCAACTTGCCTTTTCGCTTTTCCAAAAAGTACGCGAGGAAAAATATGAGGGCGAGTTTCGCCATCTCGGACGGCTGCATCGAGAAACCGGAGAACTTTATCCAGCGGTGAGTCTTCACCGATGCGGCCAGGAAAAAGACGACGACAAGCATCGCAACGACAATCGCCAGCGTGGAAAAAACGATCACCGGATGGCGATAGGTGTGATAGTCCACCTTCATCACGATAAACATGATCGCCAGCCCCAACGTTCCCGAAATGATCTGCTTGAATGAGAAATAGTTCGGATCTCCGAATCTTTCCTTCGCCATGATAGCGGAGGAACTGAATACCATCGCGATTCCAAATCCGACCAGAACCAGAGTTACGAGGAATAGTATCCGATCGGGTTTTAGTGTTTTCGCCACGTTATCTCAATTTCAGTGTTGACAAACTGAATAACGACAGGATGAGCGACGCGATCCAAAAGCGAATAATGACTTTCGATTCGCTCCAGCCCTGCAGTTCGAAATGGTGATGCAACGGAGCCATCTTAAAAACGCGCTTACCCCGAAGCTTGAACGAAGCGACCTGGATAATTACCGACAATCCTTCGGCCACGAAAACACCACCGATGAAGATCAGAAGAAGTTCCTGCTTGATAATGACGGCCACTGTGCCGATGGCGCCACCCAGCGCGAGCGATCCCACATCGCCCATGAACACTTCAGCGGGATGCGCGTTGTACCAAAGGAAACCGAGGCTTGCTCCAACCATCGATCCGCAGAAGATCGTCAACTCGCCGGCCTGCCGGATGTACTGGAGGTCGAGGTAGTCTGAAAGGATCGCATTGCTGGTGACGTAGGTCAGCGCGGTTAGGGCCGCCGAAGCGATCAGCGTGCAGCCGATGGCCAAGCCATCCAGGCCATCGGTCAAGTTGACCGTGTTGGAACACCCAACGATCACCATCCAGATGACAAATAGAAACGGCAGATAACCAAAAAACCAAAACGGACTTGTGAATAGGCTGTCGACGAGGAGATCGGGGGCGAAGGTTTTGAAGAAGGGAACCGTCAGCTTCGTCTCGTACAGATGAGTATTCGTCAGGTACAGAAGGTAGATTCCGATGCAGATACTGAACAGCGTCTGGAGCCCAATCTTTTCACGCGGCGTGAGACCGAGTGACCGGCGGCGGACGATCTTGATGTAATCATCGGCAAAACCGATGGCGCCGAAGGCGAGCGTTGCGACAACAGCAAGCCAGACATATCGCGTCCGAAGGTTTGCCCACAACAATGTCGGGACGATGATCGAGACAACGATCAGAACTCCGCCCATCGTCGGCGTGCCCGCCTTCTTCTGGTGAGATTTTGGGCCCTCTTCACGAATCTGCTGGCCAATCTGAAATTCCCGCAATCTCGTAATCAACCAGGGACCCAGCAGCAGGCTGATCAACAGTGCCGTCAAACTGGCATACGCTGTCCGGAACGTAATGTACTGAAAAACGTTCAAGACTCTGAGCGGCGCCCAGAGGTGGTTCAACGGATATAAGAATTCGTAAAGAATGTGGTAGAGCATTAAATCAATTTAGGGTTCCATGCTGGCGAAAGCGGCTCGAAGAGTGTTGAGAGTCTGCTCGAGTTTCACTCCCCGCGACGCCTTGATCAAAACCACATCACCTTCTTTTACAGTGCGCGCCAGTAGATCGCCTGCTTGAAGAGCATCGCCGACGAATTTCAATCGAGAACGGTCCATTCCGCTGTCCAGCGCACCTTCCAAAATTTCTTTGGCCTGGCCTTGCACACCAATGATCATTTCCAATCCTGCCCGAGCCGCTTCACGGCCGCAATTTCGATGAAGTTCCGGTCCTTCCGGTCCAAGCTCCAACATTTCGCCTGCCACCAGGATCTTACGCTGGTATCCCTGAAGCCTACCGAGGAAGCGAATCATTTCGGAGAGAGCGCGAGGATTCGAATTGTAAGAGTCATCGATCGCCACAAATCCTTCGCGAAACTTGACGACCTCACCGCGCATTTTTTCGGGCTTAATCTGGCTAATGGCTTCCCGAATTTGTTCCCAAGGGACTTCGTGTGTAACGCCCACGGCGATGGCGGCGATCGCATTGGCGACATTGTGCTGGCCGAGCAAAGGCAAAACGAAATGTGCATCGCCCTGGCCATGATGCACGGTGAAAGCGGTTCCTTCGATACCCAGATCCTGTATTTGTTGGACTTTGAATCGAGCGACGGACTTCACGCCGTAGGTAATAACTTTCCCGGCGAAGTTGCGCGCCATCGCGCGGACGCGCGGATCGTCGTTGTTCAGGTAGGCAACCTTGGGTTCATGCAGGCCCTCGATGAGCTCGGCCTTGGCCTCCGCGATCTCGTCGATGGACTTGAAAAATTCCAGATGCACGGGATTGACATTCGTCACAACGCCTTCGTTGGGCTCAGCAATCAAAGCCAGCTTGCGGATCTCGCCTTTGGCGGACATGCCCATTTCCAGAACGCCAATGTTCTGGTAGCGCTCCGCGCGCAGAAGGCAGAGCGGCATCCCGAATTCATTGTTCAGATTGCCTGCGGAACGCAAAACCGTGAACTTTTTCCCTAAAACCGCCGCAGTCATCTCCTTAGTTGTGGTTTTGCCGGCGCTGCCGGTTACGCCGATGATTGTCATTCCCAAGCGCCGCCGAACCTTGAGAGCAAGAGTTTGAAGGGCCTCGAGTGTAGAGGTGACTCGAATGATGGAACCCTCACCCTGCCCTCTCCCAGAGGGAGAGGGTGAAGCCGCCGCAGGCGGGCCGGGTGAGGGTCTCAGTTCTTCCTCAACGACCGCGGCCGCCGCTCCCTTTTGAAGGGCCTGCGCGACGAACTCATGTCCGTCAAAGCGGGGGCCCTTTATCGCAAAAAACAATTCCCCAGCATTGATCGTTCTGGAATCGATCGAGTAGCCTCGAACGTTGACATGGCCCGGTCCTTCGAGAACCCCGTCGACAGCCTGGCTAATTTCTTCCAACGATAAGTTCATGGAGCAATTCGCGTGCTACCACGCGATCATCAAATGCATATGACGTAGCACCGATCGTTTGATAAGTCTCATGGCCCTTTCCCGCGATCACGACGGTGTCGCCTTCCTTCGCTTCCAGCAATGCTCGGCGGATGGCTTCGCGCCTATCCACAATAACGCTGTGCCGGGCATCGCGCATTCCATGTTCGATTTCACGGATAATTTCTATGGGATCTTCGCCGCGCGGATTATCAGAGGTCAGGATCGCATAATCGCTCTCGAGCGCCGCCACCTTTCCCATCGCTGGACGCTTCGTACGATCGCGCTCGCCACCGCAGCCAAAAACCAGGATCAATCTTCTGGGGGTGATTTCGCGGGCGGACCGTAGAAGTTTTTCCAGAGCGTCGTCCGTATGGGCATAATCAACGATAACACGGAAGGGTTGCCCTTCACTGACGGGCTCGAACCGCCCCGAAACGCTACCAAGCCGCTCGATACCACTGGCGATGGCCTCGAGCCGTAGACCAAGAGCGATGCCGACCGAGATGGCTGCGCCGATATTCAACAGGTTCGGCTTGCCCATCAAAGACGTGCGCACCTCCAGCTCGCCCAGCGGCGTCTTATAGAAGGCCTCGGTATTTTCCCACCCAAATTGATGGCGCACAGGACAGACATCAGCTGCAGCTTGCATTCCATAGGTCAGCACGCGCGAGGGGTCAATCGACCGTAGATCCTCGTATCGGGGATCGTCGCTGTTCAAGACCATGATTCTCGGCCGTACTCCATTTAACCCTTCAAACAACTGTCTCTTCGTCCGAAAATACGAATCCATGTCGCCATGAAAATCTAGATGGTCACGGCTGAGGTTCGTGAACACCGCAATCTCGAACTGCAGTGCCTGGACGCGTTTCATGGCGATTGCGTGAGACGAGACTTCCATTACGGCGTATTTCCATCCCGCATCGACGACTTGTCTGAAGAGTTTTTCCAGTTCGGGCGACTCCGCTGTTGTCCGTTCCGCTGGGAAAGCGAATCCTGCGCCCCGATATTCGATCGTGCCAAATGCGGCGGCGGGCATATTCGCTGCTTTCAAAATGGACTCGACCAGATACGTTGTCGTCGTCTTTCCATTGGTGCCCGTGATTCCAATGAGGTGCAGTTGGGCGGTCGGATGACCGTAGAAGTTACCGGCCACTCGAGCAAGCGCAAGGCGCTCGTCGCCGACTTCAATCCAAGGCACAGAAACTGGAGGCGTAGCGGGTAAAGCCGACACAATGGCGGCAGCTCCCTTCTCGATCGCGTTCGGGACGAACCGGTTTCCATCCATGCGAGTTCCACGGATGGCAAAGAAGGCGTCGCCGGGGCGCACCCGGCGTGAATCATAGGCGAGACCGAGAATCTCGACGCCCAGATCACCAGCCGCGGCGCGTAGGCTGCAACCTTTCAGCAGCTCCTCAAGCTTCATTTTCTAAATGCTACCGCTGCGACATGCGAGTTGAAAACCGTACTTGTACGCGTGCGCCCGCGCGCACGCTGGTACCGGGCGGAGGGATCTGCTCGATCGCGGCCCCCGAACCGGTGGATTGCAATCGCAAACCCGCTTTCAAACACTCTTCAGTGACCTGCCGAAGAGACTTTCCGTGAAAATCGGGAATGGTAACGTCGCCGAAGTCACTGGATTCGGAACCATACACCCGATCTATGACCCTGGCGGAGACGGGCTGCTTTGCCCACAAAGTCCGGAATCGACCCCCTCCGCTCGCTTCGCTCGCGGTCTCGCCCTCACGAGAGGGAGAATAAGTCGCGCGCTTGACAAAGCTTCTGGATTTTACGGGCAAAGCCTCCTTCATCGTGTACTGCGGCGCATAGGTAGGAACATCGGGCGGGACGGACATGTATCGCAAGATCGGCTCGGCTACTTTCTTGAATAGAGGCGCCGCGACCTCCCCGCCCATGTGTTGCCCAACCGGTTCGTCGATAACAACAATGATCGCGACCACGGGATTCGAAGCTGGAGCAAATCCTGTAAAAGAGGCGACGAACTTGGTTTTGGAATAGTGACCGGTTTCATCGATTTTTTGGGCCGTGCCGGTTTTTCCCGCAGCGGTGTAGCCATCGAGCTTTCCTGCCGTCGCTGTGCCATGCGTAACCACGACTTCCAGCATGTCTTGCAGTTTCGCCGCGGTATCGGCAGAAATGACGCGCTCACCATGGGGTATCGTCTCACTAAGAATCCCGTTTTGCGGGTGCTCGACTCTCTTGACGATATACGGTTCGTAGAGAATCCCGCCGCTGGCTACGATGGACACCATTCGAATAATCTGAAGCGGCGTCACGCCGATCTCTTGGCCCATTGCTATCGAGCCGATTGAACTCTTTGTCCAGTGCGACGCGGGTTTCGTCAGCCCTCGTTCCTCACCGGGCAAATCGATATTCGTGGGTTTTCCAAAACCCATGCGGTCGATGTAACTTGCAAATCGTTCGTCGCCAAGTCGCAACCCAAGCTTAATGGCGCCGACATCCGACGACTTCTCCATGATCTGTTTGACCGTCAGAAGGCCGAATGGCTTGTGGTCGTGAATCGTCCGGCCAAATACGACAATGGAACCCATCTGGCAATCGATGACGTCTGTGGGAGTTGCCACACCTTCTTCAATAGCCGATGTCACGGTTACAATCTTGAATGTCGAACCCGGCTCGTAGGTCTGACTGACGGCACGATTACTCCAGGTTTGGGAGGAGTAGCGCGCGTACTCATTCGGATTGAAGGTAGGATAATTCGCCATCCCGAGGATCTCGCCCGTGGAAGGAGACATCGCGATGACCGAGATTCCTTTTGGCCGCGTCTTGACTGCGGCAGCCATAACCTCTTTTTCGAGAATGTACTGAATATTTTCGTCGATTGTCGTGACCAGATTCGCTCCGGGCGCCGGCGGCTGTTCGAGGCTGTTGAAACTTCGGCCGCGGGCATCAGTCAAAATAACCGCCCGGCCGGTCTCACCGCGAACGCTTCGGTTGTACCGGTATTCCAGTCCCCCCATACCTTCTTCATCAATATTCACATAGCCTAGAACATGGGCCGCCATCTCCCGCTTCGGATAGAAGCGGTGGTGTTCCTTTTGGAAATAAATGCCCGGAAGTTTCGTTCTCGCGAGCGCCGCGGATTCTGTCGCACTCACCTTCCGCTTGATCCAAACGAAAGATCGCTGCATCTGAAGTTTTTGGGAAAGCTCATCTCGAGGGATGCCGAGCCGGGTCGAAAGAATTCCGGCGGCTCGAACCGGATCATCGATCTCATCGGGAACCGCGAAGACAGAATCAACTTTGACGCTGACTGCCAGTTCGTTCTTGTTGCGGTCGTAGATGATGCCTCGCGGCGGGGTCACCTCAAACGTGCGCTGCTGCTGACGTTCGGCGCGCTGCCTGTAATCGGCAGAATGAACGACATGAAGAAAATAGAGCCGCGTTCCGATCGCCGCTGCCCACACTGCCATTACACCAATCAAAATGTAAACTCGCGTTGTCGGATATTTCATCATCGCATCTTTAATATGGTCATCTGTTCAGTTCGAGGGCAGCCGGCTGTGGCTGTCGAGCGGGCTGCTGCCGTTGCCGCGACGGAATGGTCAATGGCGCATCCGTATTGAACGTGACGAGTTGGCCGGGAGCCGGAACGACCATCCCGAGCTGTTTCCGCGCAATGGAATCAATTCGCTGCGGATTGCTCAGCGATGCGCGTTCCAACCGCAGCTGGCGTCCGGTCTCAGCCAACCGCTCCTTCTTCTTTTGGGCTTCCTCGATGCGATAGCCGTATTGGATCCACTGGTAGTGCTGCCAGCCGTAAGCAAACAGGCCGAACAAGAAAATCGCAGCCAATGCCGTCACGACGATGTAATCACGATGGCTTTTCGCGTCGATCTGGCGGATCACGCTGTTGTTGACGATCCGTTTTTCGAGGTGGATTTCAATGGCCATCAGCTTCTTTCCCACGCGCGCAATTTCGCGCTTCGAGAGCGAGGATTACGCTGCAGTTCTTTTTGGTTCGCGGCGACAACCTTCTTCGTTAGAACCGATCCCGCCACAGCCGGCGCGCGAAACTTTTGTTTGACGATTCGGTCTTCGAGGGAGTGAAACGTGATCACAACGATTCGCCCGCGCGATCCCACGATGGCCATCGACGAATCCAGAAAAATTTCGAGATTCTTCAATTCGTCGTTCACAAAAATGCGCAAAGCTTGAAACGTCCGAGTGGCTGGATGAATTCGGCCGTAACGAGGGCGGCCCGCCACACGCTCAATCGCCCGCACAAGGTCTGCCGTCGATCGGAGCGGGCGCCCTCGCACGATCGATCGCGCGATCGCGCGCGACCGGCGTTCTTCGCCGTAATGGAAGAGAATGTCGGCAATGTCTTTTTCCGAGAACGTGTTCACTACCTCAGCAGCCGTAAGCGGCTGCGTGCGATCCATCCGCATATCGAGCGGTCCCTCACGCATGAATGAGAACCCCCGGGAGGGATCGTCCACCATCATCGAGGAAATTCCGATATCGGCCAACACGCCATCGCATCCCGAAAATCCATGCGCGGCCGCAACCTGCGCGACTTCCCTGAAGTTCGCGTGCACGAATACCACGCGCGGGCCGAACACGGCCAATTCTTGGCCTGCTTGCGTCAACGCCGATTCGTCTTGATCGATAGCCAGCAATTTCCCATCGGGCGCCGTAAGCTCCAGAATGACGCGGCTGTGCCCGCCGGCTCCAACCGTGACATCGATAAAAAAGCCGCCAGGCCTTGGATTCAAGAACTGAATGACCTCTTCGGCTAAAACTGGCGTGTGTCGAAACATGAAGATCCAACTTCATCAGATTCCCAATTTGCTTAGAGTTTCCTGGTCTTCCTCGCTGAATTCGTGTTCCTTGATCCGGCTGAGGAACCGTTTATGATTCCAAACATCCAAATGATCCAAATAACCGAGGACAGCGACTTCTCCCACCATCTGGGCTGATTCCCGCAGTAACGGCGGAATCAGAACCCGCCCTGACTTATCAGCAGTAGTTAACTGACCGTAATAATTCGTTCGATCAAGTAACTTTTTCTTCGTTGGGTTCATGGAAGGTAGCTTGGCGAGTCGTTCTTCAATTTCTTGCCAGACTGGGAGGGGATAAATCAGCACGGATTCACCCGAGAGAGACGTGATGTAGAAGTCGCTGCCCCAGGACTCGTCGATGTGCGCGCGGAAATTGGACGGAATCTTGAGCCGTCCCTTCTCGTCAATGGTAGCGGGTGCATTCCCACGCAACATCGATATCGGTCCTTGAAAAGCCAATAATATACAAATTTAACCACTTTTGGCCACTTCAGACTACTCGGGGGCCTTGAGGCTGTCAAATGAAAAGTTTGCGAGTTTGCGCGGAAGGTTTTCGGCCGTCAGGTCACGCCAGCGGTTATGCTTAAGAGGGGCGTTACACAAAATCGGGGTCTAAGCGTAGCGGCGGCCTGATGACCGCCGACAGTGGATTTGCAAGATGAAAGCGGGAATCATCGGGCTGCCTTCGGCAGGCAAGACCACCATATTCAATGTGCTCACGCGTGGGAAAGCCGCGGCGGGTCCTGCTGCGGGCCGGAAGCTGGACCCCAATGTCGGCGTCGTCAAAGTGCCGGATCCTCGGCTGAATTTTCTCTCTTCGAAATTCAATCCGAAAAAAACAACGTACGCGACCGTTGAGTTCGTCGACGTTCACGGACTCGTGGGGGCAAAAGGCCAAGATTTAGCGCTTGCTCCCGTGCGGACTGTTGAGGCGCTGGTGCACGTCGTCCGTTGGTTTCAGGATGAATCCGTGCCGCACTCGGACGGAACCGTAGATCCGGAACGTGACAAGCGCAATCTCGATTACGAACTGATGCTGGCGGATATCGCATCCATCGAGAAGCGCATGGAACGGCTGGAAAAGGATCTGAAGAAAATCAAGAACGCCGCCTTGGAGAAGGAGCTCGCGTATTTGCAGCAGGCAAAGCAGTGGCTGGAATCGGAAAAGCCTCTTCGAGAAATGGAAGTCAGTGACGAGGAGAAGAAGCTCGTAAAAGGTTTCGCATTTCTTTCCGAGAAGCCGATGCTTTACGTCGACAATATTGGTGAAGACCAGCTCGATCGATTGAGGCGTCCGCATGCAGAGGTCCCGCTTCGTGCCGGCACGGCACAGACCACCATCTGTGGGAAACTCGAGGCGGAGATGGCCGAACTGCCCCCGGAAGAGTTGAGAAGTTTTCTGTCGGATTACGGTTTGTCGGAGTCTGGCGCGGAGCGATTGATTCAGACAACCTATCGGCTGCTCGGTCTCATCTCATTCTTCACCGTAGGCGAGGAAGAATGCCGGGCATGGACGATCATCCGGGGTATGAACGCGCAACAGGCTGCAGGCGTCATTCACACGGATCTGGCAGATCATTTCATTCGAGCCGAGGTTTGCCATTACGACGATTTCGTGAAGTACGGAACGATGCAAGCGCTCAAGGAAAAAGGATTACTTCGGCTGGAAGGCAAAGAATATCGCGTTAAAGACGGCGACATCATAACCGTTCGGCACAGTGGATGAACGCTTTCGCTCAATCGTTACTGTTCGCGCTTGCCGCCGCATTTGCCAATATCCTTGGGGGTGTTATCGTATCGTCGGGAAATTGGGCGTACCGATCGCTGCGATACTTTGTCGCGTTGGGATCGGGGTTCATGCTGGGAACCGTTTTTCTGGAGATGCTCCCCGAAAGCTTGACGCTGACCAACTCTGCTCCCGTCCTGCTGCTGGTTGGGTATTTAATTGTCCATACCTTCGAACACACCTTCGCCTCCCATCTGCATTTCGGCGTAGAGACGCACCATGAAGAGGTCGTGAATCCCATCGTGGGAATCTCGGCGCTCATCGGCATGATCGTACATACGTTCTTCGACGGTGTGGCGATCGGCGCTGGATTTATGATATCGCCCCGTGTCGGCATTTTGATTTTCCTGGCGGTGCTGCTTCACAAGATACCCGACGGCTTTACAATCGCTTCCATCGTCATTACCTCGGGCCATTCAAAGGGAAAGGCGCTTGCAGGTGCGAGCGCTTTGGGCGGCTCCACGCTGGTGGGGGTCCTGGCAGTTCATTTACTCGGGGGCAGTGTCTTGCTCACTTATGCGCTTCCCATTTCGGCGGGTTCGACGCTCTACGTCGCCGCGACAGATCTCATACCTGAGGTCAATCGGGAAAAAGGGGTGAGGATGGCGATCGTCGTGTTTGCCGGGATGGGTCTCTTTTTAATGGCAAGGGCGATCGCCCGGATGTGATTCAGATTTCAGGCTCTTCAGCCTCCTCAGGTTTCAGCATACCGGCCAGGACGGGCCGCGGAGACGCAGTTTCCTTTTCGGCCTCTTCCTGACACTGGATGCACAATGTCGCCCAAGGCACCGCCATGAGACGTTTTTCGTTAATATCTTCCCCGCAGCGGACGCACTCACCATACTCGCCGCGGTCCATGCGCTTCAGGGCTTCTTGTATGGACTTCAGCCTCTGAAAATCGCTTTCATGGAGGTTATATAAGAGTTCTTTGTTATGACTGATTGTGGCGAGATCGCCTTCATCTTCGGTATTTTCAAGCTTGATTTCTTCCTCCGCCAATCTGTTCCGATTGATTGAGCGAATCAGCTTTTGATATTCCTCCAGCAGCCGCTGACGGAATTTCTGAGTCTTCTTGCCGTCCATTTATCGTAGTCCTCTCTGTTCCTCCAAAACCATCTCTTTGATTCTGCTTTGACGGGTCCGGAGTATATGCTTCTCTACCACAGTGTCAACTGTCACTGGCTGCACTAATAACCCTAAGCAAGAAAAGCGCCAGCGTCCTATCTGGCCGATCCCAGAAAAGGCATTCCATCCTAAGCAATTGTGATTCCAAAGTCATCAAAATTTATTGGATTCCTCCTCCATCCATTGGATTTGCCTTTTCTTGTTTGATGGCTGAGGCCAATTCATAATTTAAGGCCCCCGATCGTAAGCGCTAAAATACGCGCACAGAACACTTGCGCTCGGTAAAAATTGCCCTGGGCAGGCGAATTCCGTCGGAATCTTTTCCCTCGTATTAATCCGGGGAAGCCGGTCAAGCCTAAGGGCAAACTGTTTCAAGTCAATAAAGGTAAGATAGAAGCGATACGGAAGACGAAGGCCGACGAAATTGCTGCTGCGGGGCGAACGGTGAAACGCGTCACACCTCGGACGACTGCGATCATTCAGGATACGCTGGCCGTGATCCTCGCAGGAGGGCAAGGGGAACGGCTTTATCCTTTAACCAAGCACCGGGCCAAGCCGGCGGTACCGTTTGGGGGGATTTATCGAATAATCGACTTTGCGCTGTCGAACTGCATCAATTCTCAGCTGAAGAGAATCTGCGTCCTTACACAATATAAATCCGATTCGCTGGATCGGCACATCCGGCTGGGGTGGAATGTCTTCTCCTATGATCGTGGCGAATTCATTTTCACCATTCCTCCTCAGTTGCGCGCGTCGGAAAAGTGGTACCAGGGCACAGCCGACGCGGTGTATCAGAACATCTACACAATCGAGCGGGAAAATCCCGAATACGTGTTAATCCTCTGCGGGGATCACATCTACAAGATGGACTACAGTGACCTACTGGACTTCCATGTCGCCTCAGGAGCCGATGTCACCGTGTCGACGATCGAATTCCCGCGCGAAGCAGCTGGCCATTTAGGTGTTCTGGAGATTGATCGCAATCAGCGCATCGTAGGCTTCGAAGAAAAACCGAAGAATCCCAAGCCGATGCCTTCGAATACGCAGCTAGTTCTAGCATCGATGGGGATTTACGTTTTCAGAACTCCTGTTCTGATCCAGTCGCTTCTGGACGATGCCGGCCGAGATACGAACCACGACTTCGGCCGCAATATCATTCCGAACCTTATTGGGAACACAAACGTCTACGCGTTCAATTTCAAAGACATGAACCAAAAGGATGCCAAATACTGGCGAGATGTTGGCACTCTGGATGCCTACTTTGACGCGAATATGGACCTGATCTCCATCGACCCTCAATTCAATCTGTACGACAAAGAATGGCCCATCCGTACTTACGTCCGCTGTTATCCACCCGCGAAAACGATTTGGGCATTAGAATACGAGGGCCGCGTGGGTTCGGCGATTAACTCCATCATTTCACAAGGATCGATTGTCAGCGGCGGCCGCGTGAGGAATTCGATCCTTTCGCCGGAAGTTCGAGTCAACAGTTATTCGCAGGTCGACGAATGCATTTTAATGAATGGAGTCGATGTCGGACGTCACGCCAAGTTGCGTCGCGTCATCGTTGATAAATATGTGCGAATTCCGCCCGGGATTGAAATCGGCTACAACCCTGGAGAAGACCGGCGTCGGTTCACGGTGACGGAATCCGGAGTTGTGGTGATTCCACGGAACGCTTGCTTCTGGGATTAGAATGATGCCAGGAGAATTCAATGGCTGACACGGACATCACGGTATCTCCGAACGGGCCGCTTCGGATTTCAGGTAACTTCGTCATCAAGGATCCCCAGGGAAAAGATTTCGACCTGGCAGGCCGCACTGCAATTTCACTGTGCCGATGCGGGCATTCGGAAAATAAACCTTTTTGTGACGGATCTCATGGCCGGAGGGGATTTCAATCTGTTGTAGAAGCCCGCGCGCTTCCGCCGCCGGCACCGAAACTTTAAGAATATGGTCAGGCGTGCGCGTGGGCCGAAACCATGCACCGTTTTTCCATGATGTGATACTCGAACTCTTCGCGGTATTTATTGATCATTGCCTCGACAGGCATCGCGCACGCATCGCTCAAGACACAGATCGTCACGCCTTTCATGTTCGAGCACATGTCGAGGATCATGCGCAAGTCTTCCGGTTTTCCGTGGCCGTATTCGATGCGATGGAGCACCTGTTCCATCCACCACGTCCCCTCGCGGCACTGCGTGCACTGGCCGCAGGTTTCTTCGGCATAGAAACGAGCCGTCCGCAACGCCAGCCGCACCATGCACGCCGTTTCGTCGATCACGATAACCCCGCAAGAACCGAGCAGCGTTCCCTTTGCGGCGAGCGAGTCGAAGTCCATACGCACATCGCATTCTTCGGGACGAAGAATCGGGACCGAGGAACCGCCCGGAATGATGCCTTTCAATTTGTTCCCGTTGCGGACACCGCCACAAACGTCATTGATCAATTCCATTAATGGAATCCCAAGTTCGCGTTCAACCACTGCGGGCTTATTCACCTGTCCGCTGACGCAGTAGAGTTTTGGCCCGGTATTCTTTTCGTTCGATCCGATACTTTTAAACCATTCGACGCCGCGATTGAAAATATGCGGGAGATTGGCGAGCGTCTCGACATTATTGACCACAGTCGGGCAGCCGTAGAGTCCCTGGACGGCCGGAAACGGCGGCTTTTGACGCGGGTGCCCTCGTTTACCTTCTAACGATTCGATCAGACCTGTTTCCTCGCCGCAAATGTAGGCTCCGGCGCCGGAGTGGAGGATGATCTCGAGGTCATAAGCGGATCCGAAGATTTTCCTGCCGAGGAATCCTCGCCGGTGTGCTTCTTGCAAAGCCTTGTCCAGAATACGATAGCCAAGCGAGAACTCGCCGCGTATATAGATGAAAGCCAGGTGGCAATCGACGGCGTAAGCAGCAATGATGATGCCTTCGATGAGCTGGTGCGGATCGCGTTCGATGATCACACGATCCTTGCACGTTCCGGGCTCGCTCTCGTCGGCATTGCAACAGAGGTAAACCGGCTTGCCGGTGTCTTTCGGGACGAAGCTCCACTTCAGACCGGTCGGAAATCCCGCGCCGCCCCGGCCGCGTAATCCAGTTGCTTTCGTGGTCTCGATAACGTCTTTGGGCGTAATTTCTTTTACGACTCTTTCCGCAGTTTTATAGCCGCCCAACTCGATGTAGCGGTCAATCTCTTTCACGCGCGGATCGTGGATATTCTTCAACAGAACGAGTTCGTACGGCATACGAAACCATTCTAACGAATTTTTTCTAGTTGTTCTTCATGAGGGGGGACACGCCAGCTTCGGCCGAAGAGACCCCATCGAGAAGGATGCGAAAGGAGGGAAGTAATTCCTGGCGGCGCCGTTCGAGCTCATTGATCCGCTTCTTGCGGTCGCTGCGATTTGCAAGTTCTTTTGCTGTGATCACTTTGTAACCGCGATGCGATTGGCGGACCACCTGGAACTCACCACGACTCAAGTCCAGATAAATCCAATCACCGGTGCGGATCGAAGCGAGGCCGCCACCATCCAGCGCCTCGGGCACGATATGCGCAATCGAGATGCTTTCATTGTGATAAGAAACGCGCCCGTCGGTGACAAGAACCGATACGGCGGTGAGCGGGCGTGACGCGGGGTTACACGACAGCTGAAGTTCGGGCATGCCGGACGCATGCGGTCCGGCGCCCGCAACAATAACCATCACCCGAAGAAGATCGTGCGCGAGCAAATAGTCCCAGATTTTGGCTTTATTCCATTGGGATAGTCCACCCGCAGCGCCGTTCTGCGACCGCCAATTGAAAGACCAGGTGTGGTACAAATCGTCCCGCGAAACTTTTCGCTTCAAACGTTCAAGGATCCCGTCTTCGGCGATCAAATCCTGTCGCAGATCCTTCTGACCGAGGTAATAAACAGCGAGATAGATTTTCCGGTCGAATTTCTCCACCGCACCGTTTCGATTTTGTGCGCCCAAGCGGGCGATCCCGCCCGCACAGGCGTTCCCGTGCATTCCGATCAAACCACATGAGCGCGAGAAAGGAGTCATTGTGGAATAGACAAAGTTGCCGTTGGCGGAACGCGCTTCCATGATGCGTTGCATCCACGACCCATCCAGGGTCGGCGCTCGGTCTTCGATCAGACGCTTCTCGGCGAGCGTGCGCATGATCGTATCGATTCCAGAGTTGCCGCCATTTTCGGTTTCCATACCCATAGAGTAAACGGAATTTCCGGCTGCATCGTCGATGGCAAGGATCTGCGGCACTTTCTGAACTTTCTTCGTCATGTCGGCGATGGAGAGTTTTTTTCCAACCGCATCGGCCAGGTAGGTCAGGTGCAACAACCATGCCGGATGTCCGCCGGTCGCGCTCCATACAGCGGCCGCATTGGTCAGATTGTAACGGGTTAGGCTCGCCACGCTAACGCGCCGCTCGCGCTTTTCAATAGCCTGTATGAGCCGGTTCACCGCCTCATTGAGTTGTTCGTCACTCGCCGGTTTGACGCAGATATCGAGACCACGCGGAACGACGCCTAACGACGCCAGAATGAAGCGGTGCGCCATCGAAGCTTCCGAAGCCGCGCAATTGGCTCCCTGCACAGACGTACATTTGGCAATCGTGCGCTGCAGTTCGTCCTTTTCTCCTTCCTGCACGACGCGCCGATGAAAACAACGATCCAGAATTAGCTTGATGTGCGCATAGACGTGAGATTTCATCGGCCGCGCAAACAACTGGTCCAGTTCCGCGCGCTCGCTTTCGGTCAGCCGATGACGCAAGGGTTCGAATTTGCGCCGGTCGTCTTCGGGGACGTGATTTTCGCGTCCGATCAGTGACGGGATAAAGAGCGCGAAGACCGGCCTGGCTTTGCGCCGCTGTCGCGCGAGATCGGCCTCGATCAGACCCCGCAGGCTTCCGGCCAGCATCTTGTCGCAGGCGCCCAGCACGATCGCGCCGTCGTAAGCATGCGCTTCCATCAGTGAGGCCAGGCTCACAGTCCAGAAATTCCGGGAGAGCAGCCCGTAGTTCATACCGTCCAAGCCCTGCGATAACTCCTCGCACGGAGATGATTGCGAGACCTCGAACGGAATTCCGTCATGCGCCCAAATGCTGCGAATAATCCGCCGGATCGTCTCTCGCGCTCCAACGTTCGGCGGATGATCCTCTCCCCCATGTACGACTGCAATGCGCGGCTGTCCATTCATGAATCGATCGAGGATTTGTTCGCGAATCGCGTGGACGCCGGCCATGCGCAGTGTTTCGTCAACAACCGGTGTTATGATCGTGACCGGCTGAGCCCGGCTGATCAACGGGTCGCGAAACTTGTTGGAGTGCATTCTCACAAAGTGCGCGCAATATACAATATCTACACACACGGTTCAATCCTCAATGTTCAACTCAACCCACACCTTTGTCGGCCTGGCGATCGCTCGGACCGGCCTTGACGATTGGGTGCCGCGCGCGGCCATCACGGCGGTCATTGCTTCCAATTTCCCGGATATCGACATCATCACCGCCCTTTCCAGTACTGCGACATACCTCGAGTACCACCGCGGAATTACCCACACCTTTGTCGGGGTACCGCTGCTCGCGTTGGGCTTCACAGCCGTTATGTACATTTTTTCTGGAAACTTCTGGAAAACCTATCTCGTGGCGCTGATCGCAATGAGTACGCATCCTCTGCTCGACTATACGAACACGTACGGTTTGCGGCCATTCTTGCCGTGGAACCCGACGTGGTACTACGGCGACTTGCTGCCCATAATCGATCCGTACCTTGATGCCGTATTGTTCACCGGAATTCTGGCCGGCGAGGTTTCCCGAAACAACAAACGCTTCATCACGTGGCTATGTCTGGGAATTGTAATTCTCTATCTCGGCGCACGGCTGGAACTACGGAGCATGGCTACGTCACAGGTTCAAACATTCGCAGCTCGCACACCCGGAAGCGAAAAATGGGGAGTAGCGCCGCAGATCTTGAACCCGCTGGTCTGGGAAGGGATCGTCCAATCCAAAAAACAATTGCTGGAGGTCCGCATCCATCCTTGGGATCACTTAATGACAGAAACTGTACGTCTGGAAAGGACGGCTCCTTCCAAAATCCCCAAGCAAGCCTTAGATTCGCGATCGGCCATGGTCCTTCTGGGATTCGCGCGATTTCCGATTATGCGTGTCCGATCGACAGATTTCGGCTATCGGATCCAGATCTTCGACTTCCGTTTCTACAACGCGACGACAAATACCGCGCTTGGTTCTGAAATCGCTTTAGACCGCGCCTTCCACATCAGCAAGGAAACGCTATCCTTTCAGAAAACAATCGAATGATTCCTCATCCGGCGTTCGTCATCCTCTTCCAGAGCCGGCCTGCCATAAGGTGCAGCTTCTTGTTTTCATTGATGGAAAGACTCTCGGCAGCTGCCTTCATTTTCGCTTCCCATTCCCCCAATTCACGGCGTGACTTGCAGGCATAGCCTTGCTCCTTCAACGAATAATAGAGATCACAATACTGTCCGCAGATTTCTCGTATGTAGTCAAAAGACCGGCGATGAATAGGACAGGGACCGAGCTCGCGGATGGCGCGTTGGTGTTCGGGAGTGGCGTAGCCTTTGTGGCCGGCAAAACCGTATCCGGGATATCTCCGATCCAATTCGGTCATTAAACCGTCGCGATATACCTTCGCGACAATTGAAGCCGCCGCGATTGAGAAATTGATCCCGTCACCTTTATCGAAGCTGTTCTGGGGCTGTATAAAACCGGGAATCGTACGGCTGTCCACTAGAATATGCTGAGGAGTCAGCGGTAAATTCTCGAGAGCAAGTTGCATGGCGCGGATGCCAGCGCGATAAATATTGATGCGGTCGATTTCCTCAACCTCCACGACGCCAATTGCAACGGCGGAAGCGCGCGAGTGTATCTCCCGTTGGAGCCGCTTGCGAGTCTCTTCGTCGAGCGCCTTCGAGTCGTCGATGCCGTCGATCTCCACACCGCGAGGGAAAATAACCGCAGCGGCGACGACGGGACCGGCGAGCGGTCCCATACCGACTTCGTCAACTCCGGCGATGTGTTGGATGCCGGCTTTCCAGAGCAGCCGTTCGAAGTGCAGCATGGCATCCAGACGATTCCGTTCCTTTTTTTGTTCCTCGTACCGCTTCGCCAGGACCTTGTAAAGACGCCGGGCGCCGGCGCGGGGATCACGCTGCAGACCGCGAAGGATCGCCGATGAAACAGAGACACCGCCCGAAGCGTATTTATCCTGGATTTCCTTTAACGATAGTTGTTTCATGAGTCGTATGGGCGCAATCCGTCAGTTCAATCCAGTCAAACTTTTCATTGGCGTTCTGGTTTCCCACTCGAAATTGATTTCCGAAGTGGAGAAACGCCTTTTGGCGGCGTATGGACCCATTGATCATCGCTCGCCATTGATTCCTTTTGACTTCACCGACTACTACGAAGCCGAAATGGGCGACATCATCGATCGCGTGTTCTTCTCGTTCGAGCGGCTTATCGAAGCGGATCACCTTCCGGAAATCAAGAGGGAAACCAATCGTCTCGAGAAAGAACTCGCTGCGCTCTTTTCATCTGTGAAACGGCCGGTGAATTTAGATCCCGGCTACATGGAGCAAGCGAAAGTCATTCTCGCCTCCACAAAGAACTTTTATCACAGACTTCATTTGAGCGGTGGGATCTTCGGCGAGGTCACGATGCACTTCAAGAACAATACGTATCAATTTTTCCCGTGGACTTACCCGGATTATCAATCGAAGGAGTATCAGGAATTTTTCTTGAAGATCCGGCACATCTATCGAGCGCAGCTTCGAACGATGTGCGCGCTCAATCAAGAGGACGCGTCATGAATCAACCATTTTGGAGAACGTCATTATCGGCGGTTGAGCCTAACAAGATTCTGATTCGCGGGTACCGCGTCCAGGACCTCATGGCAAGCTGCTCTTTCGGTGACATTATTTACCTGACCTTCAAGGGAGAATTGCCGGCCGGAAATGAAGGAAAGCTGATCGAAATGATCGTTGTTTCGAGCACCGATCATTCGTTTTTTGCGCCTTCAATCGACGCGACTCGTTTCGTTGCCTCGGGCGGAGTTCCGCTTCAAGCTGCCGTAGCCGCCGGTATTATTTCTCTTGGCGATCACCATGGAGGCGCAATCGAGCAATGCGCGAGACTTTTACAGGAAAGCTTAACGGCCGGGAAACCGGCTCCGCAAATCGTTGGCGATTTCCGCGCCACACGTCAACGCATTCCGGGCTTTGGACATCCATGGCACGACCGCGATCCGCGCACGCTGACGCTGATCGCCAAAGCGAAAGAGTGGAACCTTGCCGGACCTCATCTCAAACTTGCAGAGGCCATCGCCGCCGCGCTAGGTCTGCCGGTCAATATCGACGGTGTGATTTCCGGCATCATCTCTGATCTCGGAATCTCATGGCGGTACGGCCGCGCGTTTTTTATCATTCCTCGCGTTGTCGGTCTCGCCGCGCATGCTGTGGAGGAAACCACGCGCGAACGCCCCTTTCGGGCCGTCGATTTCAGTGACGTTGCCTACGATGGCCCGGCAGAACGGGATTTGCCGGCTAGTTTCCCGCCCCGTGGGTAGGCGCATCGGGCGCGTAGTATCCGCTCCGGCATCGGATCGTATAGCCCTTATGGACAGGAACGATGCGAATGGCGCGATATGTCCCGTCGCGTCTTGCATTCGTAGGACGGTAGGCCAGACTGTACTGCGAGCGGAGTTCTTCGTTGATTCGGTTCCTTGGTCCCTACCCGGGCGGCCAGCTGAACATTCGCCCGCCCAGCACGTGCAGATGGATGTGGTACACCGACTGGCCGGCCCCTGCATTCACGTTGAACACAGTGCGGTAGCCTTTTTCGTGGATATTCGATTGCACAGCAAGTTTCTTGGCAACCTGGAACATCTGGCCGATGAGCGGGCTGTCCTCCGGCTGCAAATCATTCAATGTCGCAATGTGCTTCTTGGACACCACCAGGAAATGAATGGGAGCTTGCGGCCGAAGATCCTTAAATGCAACGACGAGGTCGTCCTCATGCATAAAGTCCGCGGGTGTTTCGTGTTGAATGATTCTGCAAAAAAGACACGCCTGCTGCATGGTTTTAATCTAGCACTGCTGGGGGTCATCCTGTGCACAACTTTGTTGGCGGGCACGAGCATCTTCCAAAATCCCGCTCCAACCGATTCATCGGCTGTCAATGCACTTCAACATTCCCGCGCTTTCCGTTGCATACAAGGACAAGATCCAACTTGGCCCCGAGCAACCCATCCGGTTGGATTATGTGGCCGGGGTGCTGACGATTCAGATTAAATGTAAACGGTTACGGCGCCCGGAAAAATCCGGATGTCCAAGGTGAAATCAAGATCGTAAATGCCACCTTTGCCGGCGACGATATTCCACGTCTCGGTCAGCGGCGTGCGTGATCAAAACGGGGGCTTCGCGTTCGATGTTACGCATCCGGAAGACATGGTAGGCATAACAAACATTCCCGATCGTACGGACACTTCAGCGGCTTGCCCCGAACGGCCAATCCTTCCGTTTCCAATTGCGCAAGAGAAAGCAAATCCCGCCGATAACGAGGATAGCAATCCCGTACTGAAGTTCCCTGGTGAAGTCCCTGCGCATCACGAGTACATAAAGGTAGCCGGCGAGCGCAAGAACGGCCGGTAGAGGGTAGAACCACATCTTGAATGGCCGCGGAACATCGGGCCGTCGCATTCGAAAAAGGATCACGCCGACCGTCTGGGCAAGAAATTGAATCATCAAGCGAATCACAACCAATGCGGCGATTACATCTTGCAGCCGTAGCAGACAGAACAGGACCGCAAGCGTTCCCAGCACAAGCAACGACACGTTAGGAAAGTGGTGTTCGGGATGAACGCGTGAAAATGATCTGAAGTAATCTCCGTCGACGGCCGCTGCGTAAGGCACCCTCGAATAGCCAAGCAGAAGCGAAAACACCGAAGCGAACGCCGTCCACATGATCAAAACAGTTGCAAGCGTACCCGCCCAGCTGCCGTAGAGACGCTGCATGAAGACGGAGATGATGTATCTCCTCGCATCCGAGTTGGCGGTTTCGTTCAGTTCCTGCCACGGAATCACTCCCAGGATGCTGATGTTCATCACGATGTAGATAATCGCGACAAGGAAGATTGAATACAAAATCGCCCTTGGAATGGTTCTGCCCGGATCTCTGACCTCAGCGCCCACAAAACATACGGCGTAGTAACCCCAATAGTCGTACACGGCGATGAGCATCGCCGCGCCAAGGCCGTTGAAAAAATCGGACGACAGCGCAAATGCTCCCTGGGGAAAGTCAAACGCGAGCGAGCTGTTGAAATGCGTCACGCCGGAAACAATGACCCAGACAACGGCCAACATCACGCCAAGCCATAAGTATTCAGTGATGCGGCTGATGATCGTAACATTGCGGTACAGGAGAAACACTGCGATCAGGCAGGTTCCCATCGCGACGAATGTGGCGGGAGTTACGGTGAAGCTTGCGCCAAGCAGATGAAGATTGCCCTCCCAATACGTGGTAGTCAAGGCCGGAAAAAGAAAAGCGGCATACTGCGCGAGACCGATACAACCCGACGCGATAGAAAGTGGAGCGCTGAAGGTCAGTTGCCAGATGAAAAGGAACGCCATCAATTTTCCAAGCCGTGCCGGATCATAAATCGTCTTCAAATACCGGTACGACCCGCCGGAGGTTGGCAGAGCCGCCCCGAGTTCTGCCCACACGAGTCCATCGCAAATGACGAGGAGCGCTCCAAAGATCCAGCCAAGCATGGCTTGCGGTCCTCCCATCGCAGCGACGATGAGGGGAATCGTAATGAAAGGGCCGACGCCGATCATTGCGATCATATTGAGAGAAATCGCGCCGGGAAGACTAATTCCCCGAATCAATTCGACCGGCTGAAGATGCTCTCGTTCAACCTTCTTGATCGCCATGCGCGACGTTAGTATATGTGAATCCGATTACCACCTTCGAAATACACAAATTTCCCTATTGCGTTTCAAAAAAAAGTTTATGTACGCTCAAAAACAGAGGAGGACCGTGGTGCTTGCTACAGGAAATAAGAATCCTCAGTTCGGAATCTATAAGGCGGTGTGCTGCGGTTACGAAATCGTGGTGACCGAGGGCGCTCGGTTTCCCGATTGTCCCGAACACAAACGCCCCGCCCGGTGGGAACTCGTTGCGGCGATCGACCGGGGGAGAACAAAGAAAAAATCGGACTCAGAGGCCGCCTAAAGCGTCTGGTCAAATCTGGTGACCCTCACCCTACCCTCTCCCAGCAGGAGAGGGTAAATCTTGGACTTTGTGGGCAAGCGACTACAACAAATAGGGTGGTACTTTAGTACCGCTTTCCAGACAAATTTCCCCGCCACAAATCCAGCAAAGCGGGAGAAAAGCCCTAACCCGTGGCGGCATCTATAAATAGATCATTCCCGAAATGCCCGTTGATCGAAGCTGATCAGCAACTTACAAAAATAAATCCTTTGGCAGACAGGGTGCATAAAACGCCCGTTCCTTTGGAATGGGGACAGGGGTGTGTCCACACAAGGATGGCCAAAATTCGCCATGGAGAATTAACGCTATGAGAGCTAAGCCTGATAGGGTGACCGAGATTGCTGCGGAAACCATCGATGCGCGATTGCTGTTGAAGGTCTTGTCGGACCTCAAAAAAGGCGATTTCACGACGCGGCTGTCGTCGGAGCAGACGGGGCTCACGGGGAAAATTTATGATGCGCTCAACGAAGTCATCGAGCTGAACCAACGCATGGCTAAGGAATTTCATCGGGTGGCGACCGTCGTCGGTAAAGAAGGCCGAATCCGTCAACGCGCCTCTCTCCCGATGGCCACCGGAACCTGGTCGGCCTGTATCGATTCGGTCAATACACTCATCGCCGATCTGGTCCAGCCGACCACGGAAGTTGCGCGCGTCATCGGCGCCGTTGCGAAGGGTGATCTTTCGCAAACGATGGCTCTGGAAATCGAAGGACGTCCGCTGACCGGAGAATTTCTGCGAACGGCAAAGATCGTGAACACCATGGTGGACCAGCTCTCCACATTCGCCTCCGAAGTGACGCGCGTCGCCCGCGAAGTCGGTACCGAAGGAAAACTCGGCGGCCAGGCGCAAGTGAAAGGCGTGGCTGGTACGTGGAAAGACCTAACCGATAACGTCAATTTCATGGCGAACAACCTCACCAATCAGGTCCGGAACATCGCCGAGGTGACCACGGCTGTCGCCCGCGGCGACCTCTCGAAGAAGATTACTGTGGACGTGAAAGGAGAAATCCTCGAGCTGAAAAATACGATCAACACAATGGTGGACCAGCTCTCGACGTTTGCTTCGGAAGTCACGCGCGTGGCCCGCGAAGTCGGTACTGAAGGAAAACTGGGCGGCCAGGCGATTGTGCGTGGCGTCGCAGGAACGTGGAAGGACCTCACCGATAACGTGAACTCGATGGCGTCGAATCTGACGAGCCAGGTTCGGAACATCGCCGCAGTCACGACCGCTGTGGCGAATGGAGACCTCTCGAAAAAGATCACGGTCGATGTCAAAGGAGAAATTCTCGAGCTCAAGGACACCATCAACACCATGATGGACCAGCTT
>Ga0209761_1000110_pt1 | contig 42797 bp, 48 predicted proteins | sample GraSoi013_1_40cm_4_FD_185818 | JGI IMG/M metagenome (GOLD analysis project Ga0209761, IMG submission 185818) | Grasslands soil microbial communities from the Angelo Coastal Reserve, California, USA - Sample 09_25_2013_1_40cm (SPAdes) (version 2) | ecosystem: Environmental > Terrestrial > Soil >... | reverse complement strand
TCCAGACCGTGTCCCCGTTCATACCGCCGTCGTCCTCGGAACGGGTGACGTTGACCGCGAGCTGGTGGCCGAGCTGCGACTTGCCCGATCCAAATTCGCCGTACATTTCCGTGATCGCTTGGGTCTCAAGCCCGCCGCCCAAGAGCTCGTCAAGGGCTTTCGAGCAGGTCGTGAGCTTGGCGACGGACTTCCGCCGCTCCAAAACGACGTCGCCGGTCTCGAAGCCGCCGATGTCGACGGCCTCGCGGGCGGCGATGATGATTTTCTGCGCAACGTTCGTACCGATCTCGGCGGCGTCGGCGACCATCGTGGGGGAGGCCACAGCCAGGCCCATGAGGTCCGTGAAGCCGGCCTCTCGCAACTTCTCGGCGGTCGCGGGTCCCACGCCGGCGAGCTCTTCGATGGACTTGATGGCCTTGACGGCTACTGCCACCTTATCACCCTTCCCCTCATCCTTGGCCATACTTAAGGCGGTAACGCAGGGAGATGGGTGAAACTATCGTTTTTCATATCTAGCGGATGGAGAAAATTCGCTAGATTACCGGTTCTCTAGTGGAACCGAATCGCCATGTCCGGAGCCTCGAGGAAACGCGACAGATCGTGGGCTTCCTCCTTCGCTTTCGCTCGCGTTTCCTGGTTGAAGGCCGTAAACATCTTGACGTCCACACGAAGTTTGCGAGGCTGGCGCTGATACGACCACGTCCCGGCGACCCGACCATCCACCAGGACGACCGGAGCGAGCCATCCTTGCTCCTTGTACACCTGTTTGTAGTGGGTTCGGTCAACGAGGTGGTCCCGGTCCCGGTGTCCGAGTAGGAAGGGGTCGAAGCTCGGAAGCAGCCGTACGGTTCCGGGCTCGGACGCCCCCTTTTCCAGGTCCGGGAGGTCCTTCCTCAACAAGAATCCGCGCCGGCGGCCCGTGTTCACATCGACGAGCTCGTCCCGGAGACGGTCCAAGATGACTCGAAGCCGCCGAACATACACGCCGGACCAGGACCACAGATCCTTCGCATCGGCCGGGCCGAACGCGCGGAGGTGCCGCCGAACCAGCGCGTCCTCGGCCTCCTCCTCGGCCGGCATCAATCGTGGCTCGCGAAGCCATCGATCCACCCTCGTGAAGGTGATCTCCTGTCCGTTGCTCGGACCGAAGCACACGAGCCCGCGCATCACGGCGGGGCGGACGAGTTGCCACGAGGTGTTGGATCCCAAGGTCTCCCGACCCCACCCGCCATCGAACCAATCCTTTGTCTTCGTCCCCAGCTTCTTCGCCAAATAGCTGACGAGCTGGACGCGCGTGAGCGGGCCATCCTTGAGTGCATCGAGAATCATCGCCGTGGTCTCTTCCTCCTTCAAACCGGCTGCTTCGATCCATCTCTGCTCTCGCGGCAGCCTCGTCGGCATGAGACCGCTGAGGTACAGGAGGAGTTCGTTCGACGCCAGCAGATGCAACGCCCCTCGCATCGACCATGTCTTGACGATGTTTCGCTTCTGGACAAGGGCTTGCTCGACGTCGTCGACGGTCAGGTGTCGCAGACGGGCCCAGAGGGCGATCCGAGCCATCGCAGTCACCTGGGCTTGGACTCCGCAGACATCGGCAACGACGCTCGGGAGCCGGCTGCGGGGGGCCCGGAGGTCCAGATGGTGACGGTGCGTGCGGAAAGCGGAAACCTGAGCCTCTTCGAATGAGAGGTTGTCCATTCGATCGGTCACGTTCTTTCAGACACGAGAAACCGCGTTCGTAGTCTAAGGGTTTGGGGCGCCCCGGTGACCGAACCCTTGGGATTGAACGCGCCCGCGGTTCATTGCCAGCGAACGTTCGACCGTGTCCTTTTAACCTGCAGAGTCCCATCCTCTCCACCGATCCAGGCGATTGTCCATGACCAGCATGCCGGTCGACCCTCCCGTGCCCGTGGTTCCATTCAAGAATTGCCCGATCGCGACGAGCTTGGGCGTCCTCGGTCGGAAGTGGAGCTTGCTCATCATCCGGGACATCGGATGGAAGCGCGCCGACCGGTTCAATGGTCTCCTCCGTACCATCCCGGGCCTGACACCGAGGATGCTCGCGCTGCGGCTGAATGAACTCGAAGACGCCGACATGATCCGGAAGGTCGAAGAACACCACTCGCCCAAGCTGGTCCGCTGGGCGCTCACGAAGAAGGGGGAGGACATCATGCCGGTGTTGATGCGCCTCGTCGCGTTCGGATCCCAATGGTTTCCGGAACGGGTCTTCGAGGACGCGCAGCCTCGGACCCTCGCCGAGATCTACCCGCAGAGCGTGGCCACCCATCCGTGGTTCACGGGCGAACCGGACTAGCCGGACCTCGTGCTGCAGTACTTGACGGTCCAGGTTTTAAGGCAGTAGGGCTCAGATTTCGGCGGGGGAACCACAGGAGCACAAGTCAACATCGATTCTCTGCGCGACAGAGTCACTTTGCGCCGGAGAAGACCGAGTTTGACGTAGCATGGAAGCGATTTCCGGTCGTCATGAAACCTCAACGCGAAAGGCTCGTGACGGAATTGACGACAGCACTTGTGACCGTCCCCCGTGGGGCAATCGTCCGGTGGCGGGGCGCGATGGGCCTCATGGGTTTGGGCCTTGGGACCTCCGGGGTAGGACTCGCCTGGGACGTCTATGTCCACGAGATCGTCCGAGATGTCGGGGAGGTCGAATCGATTTTCGCGACGCCTCACTTGGTGATCTTCGCGGGGCTCGGGATCACGGCCTTGGGCTTCCTCCTGTCCATAATCGCGGTCCGATTCGGCGGGCAGCGCCCGGTCAATCCGGCGTAATCGGATGTGAGACATGGACTCGGCCGAAGACTCCGGGGACGCTCTGCATTGAAGAGAACCGATGTCGGCTTGTGCCCCGGGGCGTATCACCTCCCCATGGACGCGAACGTTCACGAAGGCGAAGGGCTCACCCCGCAAGCCGCCGTCGCAGAGATTCGCCGAATCGAGGGTCTCCACGGAGCCCTCGCTCGTCGTGCGAGCGGCCTCACTTGGATGATCTGGGGCATCGTGGCGCCTGCGATCTTCATCAGCTATGCCCTGCTCGGCATCCTGGTCGGTTTCCCTGGGAATGGTAATGGATACCACGCGCTCTGGGTTTTGTTTCCTGTCCTCTGGGCGCCCTGGGCCGCCATCGGATTGGTTGCCACAGCCACGCTGTGGCGCTCTGTGGGCCTCGTGATCCCGAGGCGTTCGGCGCGGATGCGGGAGGGCGTTCTCACGGGCGCAATCATCGTGGGAATCATCTTCGCCGGCTTCGCGGCGATCGCAGTCACGAAGGTGCCGGTTGTCGAGTTCGCTTGGGTCCTCATGGCGCAGGGGCTCGGCGTGGTCACGGTCGGCCTGCTGGGCTTGAACTGCAACGATGCCACAGAACGGCGGCTCTGGATCCTCGGAGGCATCCTCTTGGTGGCCACGGCCCTCGTCGGCAGCCTCCTGCTTGGGGGTGAAATCCTCCTGGCCCGTCAATGGTTCACGCTGATCTCCCCGCTGACGAGCGGGCTCGTCCTGTTTGGCGGGGGATTGTATCTGACGTCGAGAGCGTAGGCTCGGCGGTCGCGTGGCGCTGCCTTCCTTGGACCCGGTCATCCACCAGGCCACCCGCCTTCGCATCCTAGCCCTGCTGTTCCGAAACCGCCTCGGGGCATTCACATGGGTGCGGGACGCGCTGGGACTTACCGATGGCAACTTGGACACCCACGCGAAGCGCCTCGAGGAAGCCGGCTACATCCGTCGGGGGAGGGTGCTCATGACCGGCGGCTTCCAGGTCCGCCTCCGGATTACGCCGGAGGGGGACGTTGCGTTCCGCGCCTATCTCGAGGCTTTGCGGGCGTATCTGGCACTCGAGACCGTGGAGCCGACACAGTCCGCGTCGCCTCCCTCGACGGATCGTTAGGCCTCTGCGCAGGGCACATTTTTCCATCCCTCCGCCATGCGAGATGCGATGCCGGGCCGATTGTCCTTCGACCGCGTCGCGGCGATTTACGACGAGACGCGCGGCCTGGCGCCCCGGGCGATGGCCCGCGTCCTCGCGGTCCTCGTGGACCAACTTCAAGGGAAACGGGTGCTCGAGGTCGGGGTCGGCACGGGCCGTTACGCCGTGCCTCTCCAGAAAAGCGGAGTTCGCGTCGTCGGCGTGGACATCTCGCGGAAGATGGTCGAGTTCGGTCTTGCAAAAGGTCTGCGGGATGTCGTCTTTGCGGACGCGGCGCGCCTTCCTTTCGTGTCGGGGGCGTTCGATGTCGCCACGACGAACCATGTGCTCCACCTGATTCCGGATTGGCGGGACGCGCTGAGGGAAATCGCGCGCGTCACGCGGGAGTTGTACTTCACGGTCATCGAACGCTCGGACCGCGTCGATACGATTAAACGGGAATACGACGCGCTCGTCAAGAACGCCGGGCACGATTGGTCCCATCCCGGGTTCCACGAGAAGGACTTGCCAGGAGTCCTGAAACCGGACTTCATCATGCCGGTCGGGCCGTTTCGCGAGACCCTCCTCGCGGACTCAATCGTAGAAGAATTGGATCGGCGGACGTACTCTTCGCAATGGGATGTCCCAGAGGACATTCACCGCGGCGCGATCGAGCCGCTCCGGGCCAAGTGGAAAGGGAAGGAATTCCCGCTCTCGCACACGCTCGAAGTCACGTTCTGGCGCTCCGAGCGACTTCTGGAGATCGTGAAGGCTTAGAGGTCGTGAGGTGCGCCCGCGAAAGCGACCAGAGCCTCTTTCTCGAGGAAGTGAAGCGTCCCGGGAATCACGAGGCAATGCAACGGTGACCCGAGGTCGCGGTCGGCGAGGTCGGCGATGGGGCCCGCGAACGCACGGACCTGCGGCGAGCCGACTCGACTCAAGGCGCAAGCGAGCGTCTGCGGACCGAATTCGGACGTTCCGACCGCGGAGGCCATCCGAAGCAACGAGGCGATCGCATCCCGCGGTGCAAGGAACGACCCGTCCTCCCGCAGGTCCAGCAGGACGAGCGTATGGAGACCGGCGCGACGATTCTCCAGGATCGCCTCGAGCGGGCTCGTCGGCGCGAAACCGGTGGAGGGGAACGGGACGGTCGTCGTGCGGCCGAACTTGTATGCCTGGAGACCGAGCGCGCCCGCCGCCGACGTCAGAATGGAAACTCCGTGGACGATCCGCGTACGAATCTTCGACGCCTCCGCCCTGAGGCGGAGATCGACGTGAGTCGTGGCCGTCATCGGATCGCCGGGAACCAGGAACGCGACTGTCCCGCTTGCCGCGGCGGCGAGGAGGACTTGGCCGTCCTCCACCTCTTTGCGGCTGAGTCGATGGATCTGGCGGTCGATCAGCTTTTCCACTGCATCGATCGAGGCGCCTGGCAACGTTGACGTGTAGAACTCGGCGAATACCAGGTCGGCAGCGCGGGCCTCGTCAAGTCCGCGAAGGGTGATGCCCCTCTCGTCATCCAACCCGAGTCCGATGAAGACGAGTTCCCCCATCGAGGCGTGAGGATGGCGGGGGGGCTATTCTCTTTTCCTCCGTAATCGCGCGCTTGGCTCCGTCGAGACGACCAGCACGACGGACTTGTCTGAATCCGAAAATCCTTAACCGCCAGCCGTGGAATCGCGGAGTCGTGCGTGTGTGGTGTATCGTTGTGCCGCGGGAACGCGGCGAAGAGATCCGGCGCCGACTCGCCGATGCTGGCGTCTTGCAGAAGCACCTCCGCATCGTCCAGGAAGGAGACCGTGTGTTTCTCCCCACAAAGGAGCGCTTAGACATCGGTTTCCCGACGGAACAGCGGGAATTCGACGAGGGATTCGTGGCGGTACGGAGCTACAAAGACGTCGTCGATGTGCCGGAGCCGCTGCGCCGATCCCTTCCGAGCGCGTTCGACGTAATTGGCGACATCGCGGTCCTGAAAATGCCCGAAGAATTGCAGCCATATCGCGAGCAGATTGGACTCGCAATTCTCCGGTGGAACCCGAACATCCGGGTCGCGGTGCAGGATCACGGGGTGAAGGGCGAGCGCCGAGTTCGATCAATCGAGGTCATCGCGGGCGAGCGGCGGACAACGACCGTGCACACGGAGCACGGCCTTCGCTATCGTGTCGACCTGGCCCAGGCGTATTTCAGCCCCCGGCTGGCCTCGGAGCGCGAACGGATTGCGGATCTCGTCCTCGAGGGCGAAGTCGTCTCCGATCCGTTCGCCGGGGTAGGCCCGTTCGCCATCCTCATCGCGAAACGAGGTCGGCCGAAGCTCGTTCATGCGTCGGACGTAAACCCGGCGGCGGTCGAGCTCCTCCGCGCGAACATCGGCGCCAACCGCGTGGACCGAATCGCAGCGCACGAAGGCGATGCCCGCCGTATCCTCGAGAAAGTCGCGCCGGTCGACCGCATCATCCTCGACCTCCCGCATACGGCGTTCGACCACCTCCCGGACGCGTTCGCGGCGATTGGGGAGCGCGGGGTCGTCCACGTCTATCGGATCCTGGAGCGGGCGGACGAGTCGGCCGCGGCGGACCGAATCCGGGCCATCGCCGCAGAGGCCGGGTTCCACATCGCCGCCCTGCGAGCCCACCCGGTCCGTGCATACTCGCCGACGCAACACCACGTCGCGTTCGACGTCACGGTCGTTCGAGGGTCACACCGCGCTGCCCCTGGTAAGTCCCGGAACGCTTCTCGTACGTCTCCGACGACGGGGACTCCAGCGAGAGGAAGACGATTTGCGCGAACCGCTCGCCGATCGGCAGCTCGAGGACATCGGAGCCACCATTCAGCGCGCCGAAGGTGAGGGTCCCGGAGAAGCCGGCATCGATCATGCCGAAGGCCGCCAGAACGCCCCGGCGGGCCCAGGTCGTCCGGAGCCAGAGTTGGCCCGCGACGTGTCGGCCGAGACCGACGGACTCGCGGGTGCTCACCGCAAACCGAGTCGCAGGAGGGATCCGTGCGATCCCTTGCGTCGTCCGGGTGTTCGAGGATGGGGTTAGGATTTCCTCGATCGTGACGTCATAACCGTTGGGCGTGAGGTTCTTCTCGTCGAACGGCTCGATCCGCAACTCCCCTTTCGCCAGGTACCGACGAATGTCTCCGTCCGAAAGGAGGGCCATCCGGTCGAGTATCCGAGCGTCTCCCATTAAGGATTACGAGAATCACGGATGAGAGGCGGGCCGTAGGCTATTTACGGCGTGCGCAAGTCGGTCGAGTGTCAAGAACGACATAGGAGACCCAACCATGTGCGCCATGACTTTGGAACGCCAACCCGGCCGAGAAAGCTGCCCCCACGCGGATGCCGAAATGATCGGATCCAACGTGAACGCGGAGTTCATGCGGTGCAAGGCTTGCAACCAGATCTTCGTCCTGCAGGCCGGCCGAGTGTGGGCGATCCGCTCCACGCGCACACCGGTCTATGCGGTCCGCTGATCGCCGAGCCAGTTCGTCCCCGCAGCCTCCGAAAGTTTATGCGAATAGCGCAGCTTAGGCCGCGGGAGGCTGCGCGATGGATTTCCGCCTGACGGAAGAGCAGAAGCTCGTCCGCGACACCGCGCGGGACTTCGTCGACCGGGAGCTCATCCCGCACGTCCGGGAATGGGAGGAGAAAGGCGAGGTCCCGAGGTCCTTCTACCGCAAGATGGCGAGCCTCGGCTTCCTCGGCGCCCCCGTGCCCGAGAAATACGGCGGGGCCGGCATGGACTACGTCTCGTTCATGCTCCTCGTCGAGGAGATCAGCCGCGGGTCGTCGTCCGTCCGCACGACAGTCTCCGTGCAGACGTCCCTGAGCGAGACCTCCCTCATGTGGTTCGGCACGGAGGCGCAGAAGGAGAAGTGGCTCGTTCCGCTCGCGAAGGGGGAGCGGCTCGGCGCGTGGGCCATCACGGAGCCGGAGGCCGGGAGCGACGCGGGGAACCTGGCCACGACCGCGAAGCTCGAGGGCAACGAGTGGGTGCTGAACGGCCAGAAACGGTTCATCTCGAACGGCAGCCTCGCGGACTATGTCCAGGTGTATGCGAGAGAACCGGGGACGAAACGCCACGAGGGGATTTCGCTCTTCCTCGTGCCGAAAGACGCGCCCGGTTTCAAGGTCACTCACGTCGAGACGACGACCAAGCTCGGCTTGCGCGCGAGCCCCACCGCGGACCTGGCCTTCGAGGATTGCCGGATTCCGAAGGAGAACCTGATTGGCAAGAAGGGCGACGGCTGGGATCAAGCGATGCGGACGCTGAACAGCGGTCGGATCGGCATCGCGGCCGGGGCCGTCGGCGTCGCCCGGGCGGCCCTCGAGGCCGCGTCGAAGTACGTGCAAGAGCGAAAGGCGTTCGGGCGCCCGATCGGAGACTTCCAGCTCGTGCGGGAGATGATCGCGCAGTCGGCGGTCGAGATCGACGCGGCGCGACTCCTCACCCTCCGGGCGGCGCACCTGCGGGATCTGGGACAAGACAACACCCTCGAGGTCTCGATGGCCAAGCTGTACGGGGCGCAGATGGCTCAGCGGGTCACGGACTGGGCGGTTCAAGTGCACGGTGGCTACGGATTCAGCGGCGAGTTCGACGTGGAGCGGTACTTTCGCGACGCGCGAATCCTCGGCTTGTACGAAGGCACGAACGAGATTCAGAAGCTCATCATCGCGGAGCGAATCCTGGGGCCGTCCTCGAAAGAGTGAGAGGTCCGACCATGGCGGCCTCGGCCGAGGATTGCATCTTCTGCAAGATCGTGCGTCGGGAGGCTCCCGCGAGCATCGTCCGCGAGGACGCGCCCACGCTCGCGTTCATGGACATCCAACCGATGAACACGGGACACGTGCTCGTGATTCCGAAGGCCCACGCGGAATACATCGAGGACCTTCCGCCTGGCTTCGCCGGGCCGATCCTCGAAGCGGCAAAAGAGGTCTCCCGGGCGCTGCGCGCGAGTGGAATCCGGTGCGAGGCGGTCAGCCTCTATCTCGCGAACGGGAAAGAAGCGGGACAGGAGGTGTTCCACACGCACATGCACGTCATCCCGCGGTGGCGCGGCGACGGCCTCGGGCTTCGCGTGCGCGCGGATCGTGGACGCCTGGCCGATCGGAAGGAGCTGGACACCCTTGCGGCGAAAATCCGAGCTGCGATGGGCGCGTCACGGAGCTGAGATTTGTTCCGTGATTTTCCGAATCGCATCGGCGGAGAGGACTTTCCGGGCGGTCGGGAACAGGCTCGTGTTCTCCTTGCGGAAGTGGTCCCAAAGGAACTGGACCAGGAAAATCCCGTGGCGATTGAGTTCCTGGATGGCGGGCCATGAATTCGGATCTCGGCGCAATTCCTCGCGGGCTCCGTCGAATTTCGCGACGCCGCGTCGAATCTCCTCGTGCTCGTTCATGACGACCGTCACCAGCGTCCCGTAGCGGCCAATCGCCTTCTCGATTGTGGGGAGGACCGCGTCGTCCTCGAGGCGTAAATGGGGGAGCAGTTCCTCAGCGAAGAATCGGACGGCCTCGTCGAGGATGATTTCATTCCCCTCGCGAGTCTCTCGGGTCGCCATCATCTCGTCCAGCGTGGCCTCGAGCTCGGTGAGTTTGTCGACGAAATCTTCGTGCACCCCGATCAGCGGACCGAAGGGATCGTCGGACGTCTCGTCCATCGCTCGCGACTACCGTCTGTCGGCGTAAAAGCCTGCGCCTCACGGCGCGAACCGCGCGGGCGTCCGCGGGAAAGAAATTGCGTCGCGGATGTGGTCGAGCTTGCAGATCCACTGGATGAGGCGCTCCATCCCCAGGCCGAAGCCCGCGTGCTGAACGCTGCCGTACCGTCGGCTGTCGAGGTACCAGTCGTACGCTTTCGGGTCTTCTCCCTGTTCCTTGAGACCTTTCCGGATCGTCTCCAGGTCCGTCTCGCGTTCACTGCCGCCGACAATCTCGCCAACGCCGTCGCCGCCGATCACATCGAATGCGAGGACGAGGTCCGGATGCTTCGGATCCCGGGCCTTGTAGAACGCTTGGGTGACCCGCGGATAGTGCGTCACGATGATCGGCTTCGACTTGCCCTCGGTCAGCGCGCGCTCCTCCAGGGTGCGAAGGTCTTTGCCCCATTCGATCTCCACGCCCTTTTTCTTGAGGATTTTCAGCGCCTCGTCGTAGGTCATCCGCTCGAACGGTGGTTTCACGGCCTTCAGGAACTCGGGGGTGCGGCCCATCGCGATGACGTCGTCCGCACGCTCCTCCGCGACTCGCTGGCATGCGTGCGAGATGACGCCCTCCGCGTGTCGGATCACGTCGTCCATCCCGGCCCAGGCCTGTTCCATCTCCGCGTGCCAGTATTCCGTCAGATGCCGCGTAGTGCGGGATTTCTCCGCGCGGAACGAGGGCCCGATGTAGTAGATCTTCTCCATCGCGAGGACGAGGGCTTCCGCGTACAACTGCCATGACTGCGTCAGGTGGGCTTTCCGGCCGAAGTACTCGAGCTCGAACAGCGTCGAACCGCCCTCGCTGCCCGCGGGCGTGATCATGGGCGGATGGACCTCCCAGAACCCCTGGTCCCGGAAGTATTCGTGGACCGCCCCAAACGTCGTGTGCCGGATCCGGAAGATCGTCGTCATCCGTTGGGAGCGGACCCAGAGGTGGCGGACGTCGAGCAGGAACTCCTCGCTCAGATCCTCCTGGATCGGGAACTTCTCCGCGAAGTGGACGACCGTGAAGTCGTCCGCGCGGATCTCAAACCCACCCGGCGCACGCTTGTCCTCGACGACCTTGCCGTGCACGATGACAGCGGACTCGATGAGCGCCTTCTGTGCCGCCGCGAATGCTTCCGCGGGTACGGCGTCGCGGGAAATCGCCACCTGCACGATGCCGGTTGCGTCGCGGACAACGACGAACGCCTTGCCGCCGACGGACCGGGTGCGGTAGATCCAGCCTCGCAGCTCGACCTCCTTGCCGGTGTGGCGTCCCTTCAGGATTTCCGTGATGGAGACCATGAACCTCCGCCCTATTTGGCTGGGTCTAGATTACCCTTTCGCGGGTCGAAAAGGAGAATAAGCAGGCGCGCGGTTTGACCGCGCCTTGTTCCGTGTTGCCGGGCCGAATGATCTGGACGCGTTGTACCGATTCGAGATCCTCTGCTTCCGAGAGCACCGCTTCCGTCGGGACCATGTCGACTGGATCCTCCGGAACGAACGAGCCCTAACACTGGTAGAAGACGGCCGGAAGGCGGTGACCGCGGCGATGATGCTCCTCTTCGAGGGACATGTGTGCCGCGTCCTGTCGGTGGCGGTGGCACCGAAGGCCCGGCGCCACGGGATCGGGACTCGGATGATGCAGGCCGCCGAAGCCGTCTGCCGCGAGCGGGGCATGTCGACGATCCGACTCGAGGTGAGCACGAAGAATCTCGTCGCCATGGAATTCTATCGCCGGCTCGGCTACCGCACGGACGGCGTGCTGTACGGTTACTACTCGTGGGGCGAGGATGCATACAGCATGCACAAGGCAATCGTCTCGCCGTCTTCCGCCGAAAGCTCCCAGCCATTGACCACGGCGGGCCATACGACCTGATAAATAATAATATCTGGATATTATTCCACAGCCGCTCTCGCTCTCTCTCGCAAATCCTTAAGTCCCCCTCGGCAATGCTGCGCGTTCGCAGAGCACATGTTGCCGATTCCCACGAAATTCTTCGTCACGTCCGGCAAGGCGGTGTCGAAGGTCTCGGACCTGAACGCGTTTGATGAGGCCCTCCAAAACGCGGGTTTGGCGGAACAAAACATCGTGTCGGTCTCCTCGGTTCTCCCGGTGGGCATCCGACCCGTGCGCCGGCGAGATCTCCCCATGGGCGCGATCACCCACTGCGTCCTCGCGCAGCAACGGGGAGGGGAAGGCGAAACGATCTCTGCGGGCATCGCGTACGGATTCCGCGATGATGATTTCGGGGGGTACGTCGCGGAAGGCCACATGCATGGGACCAAGAATTCTCTGCGCGAAGTGATGGAGTGGAAGATGGGGGAGATGGCGAAGCTCCGTGGGATCAAGTTCCGCCGGATCGATTACCGGATTGAGGACCTGAGCATCCCGATGGACCACTACGGCGCATGCCTTGCGGCGCTCGTGTTTCTCGTCTGAGCATGTACGGAGTCGTCGTCTGCCCGCGATGCAAGCGCGCGAAAGGCGTGAATCTGAAGCAGAAGACGACGACCTGTCAATGTGGGTTTGAGATTTACGTCGTCCCGGCGCGTGTCCGTGCGCGAGCCGAGACCGCGCGGGAACTCGCGCCGTTGGTGGGGCAAGTGAGTGCCGAGATCGCGGGTGGCACCGAGGCATATCGTCAGGCCCGTGCGCCCGGCCGCCGCAGACGATCCCGAGATGTTCACCTTCGCGTCATCGGCGTCGCCGCGAAAGCCCGCGACCGCCGGAGCCGTGTGCGATCCGCCGCGATCGAACTGACGCGGGAACTCGAGCTCTTCTCGATCTCCGACTGGGAGCGGGTCCTCGCCGGCTTGGGAATTCCCCACCCCGCGGAGGCCCTCGCGACGCTGGTCCAGGAGAACACCGTGTTCGAACCGAAGGCCGGCTTCTTCCGAGCGGTCGTCCTCAATCCCTAGCCGCCGGCGCGCGGCGACGCTCTCGTCGCAGCTCGCGACGAATGTCCTCGGGAAGCGTGCCTGGGAGAATCTCGCGGTAGACGTAATAGTAGATCAACAGGGCAAAGCCGACCGACGTGACCGCGGAGATCGCGCCATACGGTTCGTCCACCTGGAGCAGGAACGGAGAAAGGAACGCCCCGTGTGCGAGGCGGACGCCGACCGCCCGCAGGAACGCTCTCCACGTGTCTCCGCGTGAGGCTCCGAATCCGATCAGCGCTCCCGTATCCGCATTCACGAGACCGAGGCTGATCGAGTAGACGATGAGCAGAGCGAAGGTCTCGGGTACGTACAGAATGTCACGCGACGCCCACGCGGCCGCGACCACGCCGCTCGCCGCTGCCCCGATTCCGAGCGGCACGCCGTAGAACGTCGTGTCGAATCGGCCGCGGTAGCTGCGGCGATTGAGCCACGCGAGCTTGAACGACTCCTCGAAGACGAAGCTGACCCCGACGGCGACGGCAAACGAGACCAGGTCCCCGCGAGGGAGGGCGAGGGCGAAGATGCTCGCCACGGTCCCGAAGATGAGACCCACGGCGAGGCTCCCGAACACGCGACGGTCGTCGAACAGTGTGTGGTCCACCTGGGGCCGATCGAAGCGACGAAGGGAGGCCCACAGGATCACCAAGCCCGGAAGGATTCCCAGGAGAAACGCGACGAGAAAATCCACGTTCGAGGCCATGGAGGCCGTAAAGAAAGCTCGGGCGCTACTTAAGAACGCGGCCGGCCGACTATCGAGCCTGACAACAGGGAACGCGGGTTTATGGTCCGCGGGGCGGGTCGAATCCGATGTCGATGCCCGGGAAGCAGGCCCGGGTCCTGTGTCCCGTCTGCGCGGAGCCCATGCCTCCGGACGAGACGGAGTGCGCGAACTGCGGGGCCTTTGTCATCGACGAGGCCGTCGTCCGGCTCAGCCGAGCCTTCGGGCTCGACCGCGAGAAAGCCCTGAAGTTGTTCGAGGCCGGCTTCCGACACACGAAACAGCTGCGGGACCGGGATCCGAATGGCATCTTGGAGAAGGGAGAGGTCGGTCTCCTGTTCATCTGCACGAACTGCGGCGGTTTCGTCGCCGCGGGCGACGCAAAGTGCCCTCGGTGTGCGGCCGAGTTCGAGGCGGAGCCGGAGCCGCTAGGCACGGAGGAGGACATCCTGGATCTGGTCCTGTGCCCCACATGCGGCGCGGACAACGATCCGAGCCTCGAGGAATGTGAGGTCTGCGGCAGCACCCTTCGGGGGACGAAGGATGAACCCAACCCGATGGCCCCCGAGGCGAGCCCTGCGACCCCTCAGACCAGCACGCCTCGCCCGGTCCGCCGCGTGCTCGACAAGGTCGACGAGTTCCTCAGAGACCTGAGGCCGCTCGTCTCCGAGGTCCCACGCCCGGACGCCCCGCGGCCCGCGCCAGCTCCGAAACCCTCGAAGGCCACGGTGAAGGCTCCAGTCGCGATGCCCAGACCCGACCCGGCCTCGACGGCGAGAAAGCCGGAGTCGACTCCCACACCGAGTCCAGCGGTGCCGGTCCCATCGAGGCCCGCGTCGCCGATGCCTGAGCAGAAGCCCGTCACACAGACGCGGCCGGCCCCGGCTAGTGAACTCGAGGCGAGATTGGCCCCGAGAAACAAGCCCGCCACTCCGCCGTCAGCCAAGATTCGCGGGCGGGCCGAAGCGCCGAGTCGAATCCCGCGAAAGGACGCTCGCCCTCCAACGAGAGAGGCTCGCATCCGAATCACTGCGGAGACCGCCGGAGGTCTCGTCCTCGCGGCGTCGACGAGCCTGATCCTGGCAGGGGCGCTGAGCCAGCCCCTCGTGAGCGCGGGGATCGCCGCGTTCCTCATCGGTTTCGGCGCATTCCTCACCGTCGACTACGTTCGCGGCGCGCGTGTCCGGCCGCCCCGGTTCGATGCGCTTCTCTTAGTCGCAGGGACCATCCTCACCGTGAGCGCGCCGCTCCTCCGCGGTTTGCCGATCGATGCGAATACCGCGGTCGCCTTCCCGGTCGTCGGGGCTCTGCCGTTTGCAGGGGCCACGAGGAGCTTGGTGCGCGGTCCTCATCGGATCCTCCTGGCCATCGCCAGCGCGATTCCGATCATTGGTCAGGCCATCACGACGGTTGCCGATCCGGCGTATGCGATGAGCCTGCCATGGATCGTCGGCGTCGGGGCGGCCATGCCATGGCCCGCGGCGCTCGCGGCCGCAGAGATCCTCCGCCGCAACTCCGCGTCGGCCCTCCGTCGGCAGCTGATCCGTGCCGAGCGGGACATGGGGCGCAAAGACTACGAACAGTCCCTCGCGGACTACGATCGCGCGATCGCCACCGCACGGCCGGGCGTGACCGGTGCGGAAATCCCCTGGTACGGGAAGGGGGCGACCCTCATCCTGCTCGGCCGGTACGACGAGGCCTTACGGGCGATCGACACCGCACTCGACATCAACCCGCACAACGAGGTCGCCTGGCTGAACAAAGGGAACGCGTTCACGAAACTCGGTCGGCTCGTCGACGCGCTCCGCTGCTTCAACGCGGCAATCAAGGTTAACCCGACGTACGAGGTCGCGTGGAACAACAAGGGAAACGCGCTCGCGCGCCTCGGCAAATTCGAAGAAGCGCTCGGATGCTACGAGCGTGCCCTCGAGATTGATGCCGCGTACCGCGGCGCTTGGGTGAACAAGGGCTTCGTCCTCACGAAGCTCGGGCGATTCGACGAAGCCGCCTCGTGCGCGGATCGCGCGTTGGGGTTGGAGCCGGGGCGAAGGGCCGAGCCTATTTGACCCGCTTCGCCTTGCGCGGTTTCGCGGGAGAAGATCCGGCCTTCCATTCGGCGGTGGAGATGGGCTGCTTCAGATCGGACACGTTCCCGTCCAGGTCCGCGAACTGGCCGAGCCACTCACCCCACTCCATCTTCTCCGGCGGGAGCGGGAACTCTACGCCTCGGCGCCGCATACGTTCGTAGTCCCCCTGGATGTCGTCCGTGATGAACGTGATCCCCGAGGGCCCGGGTTCTGTCTCTCCGCGCATGAAGCACAGGTGGACCCGGGTGCGCGGACGAGCCGGTCCGAGCTCGACCCAGTGGCCCGGATTCTCCGCCGTGCCCTGGACCGAGGGGTCGGGGTTCGACTCGCTCGGGCCGATGTATGCGACGTCCAGGCCGAGGACATCCCGATACCATTCGATCGCCTTCCGCGGATCGGAAACGACGATCGCAATCGTGTCGACACCGAGGACGGTCATGCGAATCGAGCTGGAATCGGAGATACGCGCTATGAACTTGAGCGTCTCGGGACGGCGAGCGTCAGCGCTCCGCGGCCCCGCGTCCGTACATCTTCGCGTACCACTCCATGACCTCGTGGTCCGAGATCCGGTCGACCTGCTCCTCCACCGCGAGCTCGTTCTCCGCCTCCCAGGCCTCCACGATCCTCCGGGCGGCGGGTTCGCCTTGGAACTCCGTGACGAGGAGCTCCCATTTTCGGCGGCGGGCTTTGAACGCCGCGACCATCTCGGGGCCGTCGAAGACGACGTAGCAGGACCCCATGTGGAACTTGTCGACAATCGATTCGCGCAAGTAAAGAAACAAGTTGTCGAGGGGAGTGAGCACGAACTTCCGTCGGAATTCAGTTTGCTCGATTTCGTCGAGGCCGTCCTTCACCGCCCACATCACGGTCCGCTCCCCGCGGGCGAGGAAGCCTTTCACCAACCATCCCTCCGCCTCGAACTCCCGCAATCGCAGGCGGGTCTCCCCCATGTTGTACTCGAATCGGGTGTAAGCGGCGAGCGCCTCGGCCGACGTCACGCCGAGGCTGCGGATGATCCGCCGCAAGACTTCGCGGCGGGCGTCATCCCGGCCGATCTTCAGGTCTGCGACCGGACGATAGCGATTGTCCGAATCCCGGGTCACGTGGATCCCTTCGTACAGCTTCCGGAGGGCCGCGGTCGTCGTGGGCCGGCTTAGGTCCGAAAGGATCAGGAGCCGCTGGCGCGAAATCGGTCCTTCTTCCCGGATGATCCGGAGGACGGCTTTCATATCCTTCGTGAGGCGCGTCGCCTTCGCGGCCTTGTACAGGCCGAGATCCTCTTCCGTGCAGTATGTCCAGTACTCCGGGATCGCGAGGCCTTTCGCGAGGAGACCGCTGCGGTGAAGCCGGTCGAGCGGGCGGAACTCCCTCACGCGGAGACGCGCCGCGAAATCGGAGCGCAGGCCGCCGAGGGCCTTGGCCGCGGCGATCGGATCGGCGAACCGGGAGTCGAGGGCAACCCCCTGCCTCGTCAACGCGAAGGCGAGGAGATCTTTGGGATCGAAGTCCCGCGGCACGATGGGACCGTGGGCCAGGAAATCGGAGAATCGGATGAAGCCCGCTCGAGTCCAGTGGGAGAGGTCTTCCGCCTCCGGGACGTTCTTCGCCTGAAACCGCGTGACTCGCAGGACGTCGACGCCGCGCATCGCGTAGAACCCCATCATCCGCGTGAGGGCCGCAATCGCCTCGTCCAGCAGATCCGGAGAGGCGAGATCCATTTCGCGGACCTCGATGCATCCGCTCATCTCCCAGATCTCCGCCATGCCGACGAGGTCGCCATCCTTGACGAGGGGGAAGAACCAACCTTCCCCGTAGCGGCTCGCGACCTGGGCCCAGAGCGCCTGCGTCCACGGATCGAGCAGGGACAGGACGCGCATCGGATCCGTACCCGGCTTTCCCGCGACCTTCCGGAGGGCCGGGAGATCCGCCGCGAGGACGTACATCTCCGACTCCGCCTTCCCCGTCACGAGGATCCGCGCGACGACTCCGTCCTCCTCGAGCCGGTCCATGAGCCGTTCGAGCTCGTCCCATTCGAACCGCGCCCATTCCCGGATCCCGGAGAACGGAACCGGGCCGTACGCCGCGAGGAAGCGACGGACGATCGTCTCGAACGCGTCCGCCACCTTCGCGTGCGGCGGATCGAACGCCACGTACAGATTCCGAGCGGTCCATCCGTCGCCCTGGAACCGACGGATCACGTAGACGTCGTAGTCGAGTTTGTCGAGCGCCTCTTTCACCTGTTCCCGTTCCGCACGGACCTTCGAGGTGATCGCCCAGACGTCCGTCCCGTCCCCTTCGCGAATGACGTCAAGGACCTTCGACTCAAATTCCGTGAGCGGGCTCCGGGGAAAGGCGGACAAGAACAGGGGCACGTCTTTCGCACGGACATACCGCACACGGCCGTTCAGGAAGCGGCCCTCGAGGATGTCGCCGGCCTCCCGCCGCCGCAGCCATTCCTTGTAGTCGAACCGGCCCGTGTGATTGTAGATGTCGAGGACCATGCCGGCCTCGAGGAAACGATCGAAATAGTCGTCGAGGGTGTCGCTGTTCGCAAACTGCTTCTCGAGCAGGAACGCTTTCAGCTGGTTCTCGTCGAAGACCTCGCGCGTCTCATCCTTCCGCTGGAGGCGCTGGAGGTCGCGCGTCATCATGAATTGGAACTCTTTGTCGACGAGGAAGTGGCCCGAGGAGGCGACGCCCTCGGACTCGAGGTCCCGCAGGACCTCCTCGACGAGCTCGGGCTCCAGGCCCAACACGACCGCGAGCTCCTGGGCGCTGTGCGGCCCGTCGACCTCGAGCCGCTTCGTGAGGATCTTGTCCAAGGACTCCTCGAAGTTCGCTCGCTGTGGTTCGCGCGCGAAATATGTCGTCTCGTCGACGCCACGCCGGCCGACCAGGTACGCACGTTCGAGTTTTCGCAACGCCTCGTTCAAGTCGTCTTTCCCCAATTTCGTGAGGCGAGCGAGGTCCTTGTGGAGCCGCGGCTTCTCCTTGATCAGTTTGAGCACTTTCTCTTCCGGCGGCTTGAGCCGGGACCGTTGCGCGTAGACCGCGACGTAGGTGGGAAGCTGGTCCTTCGGCGTCCAATGGATGCCCTGCGGGGTCCACACGCTCTCGACCAGGCCCTCGTCCATGAGCTGCCCGGCCCACTTGCGCAGGTCGGCGAAGGAGGCGGACGCGACCTCGAAGACCGTGCGGCCCTTCTGCTGGAGGAGGTTCGCATCTCCGACGCGATCGAGGTAGGACAGGATGTCTTCCTTTCGAGCGACCTTCGGCAGCTTTCGCCGGAAGTACTCCGCGATCTCGCTCGGTTGGAACTGAATCGAGCTGATTTGGTCCGTCGGCATGACGCGCTCGAGGACCTTGCGGTGGAGTTCTCGCAACAGGGCCGACCGGTCCTCCATGAGGACGAGGTCCGAGACCCCCTGGAGCACGACGTTGTGGGCGAACGGGGACGGCAGGCTGGTGAAGTCGCTCTCGACTACCGCGATCTCACTCGCCTCGATGCGCCGAAGGATCTCGCGGGCGTGGTCCAAGTCCATGACCATGTGGAGGATCTCGTTGTACGTCTCCTTGACCACCGGGAAGTCTTCGATCTCGTGGAGCCAGTCGAGCACCCGCTGGGACCTCAGCTGCTGCCGCCCGATCGAGACCTCGCGGCCCTTGTAGTTCCGGAGGATCATGAACGACCGCGTCGCACAGTGCCGGAAGCGCTGCTTGAACAGCTCCGTGTTCCGAATCGCGCGCCGCAGCAGATCCTCGAGGTTCTTGCTCGTGACGAGCTTTGTGAGGCCCTTGAGCTCGATGCGTCGAGGCACCGTGATCATGAAATTGTCGTCCGTCACGCTCACGCGGACGTTCGTGTGGTGGGCCTCCGTGATGGCGAACGCGAAGGCCCGGCTCAGCGCGTCGTTCACGCGCCGGCCGAACGGGAAGTGGAAGATGACGTTCCGGTTCCCCTTGACGTCGAGGTAACCTTCAAGGAGGACCTGGCGGTCCGTCGGGAGAGTCGGGATGAGTGCCTCTTGTTCCTGGACGTAGGAGGTGAGGGATTGCGCAGAGCCCGTGTCGACGCGGTACTCTTGCATGAGCCACTCCTTGGCGGCCTTCTCCCCGTCCTTGGCGATCTTCGCGGCGAGATCGCGGCGGAACTCGCCAACCGCGATCGATAGGTCGAACGACCGAGGCAACATTTCGCCGGTCCACGAGGGCACCGTGGGCCGACGGCCGGACGCGTCCTTCACGTACACCGAGGTGCCGCGGGCGCGGACGAACTGGTACGTGCGCCCGCCCAAGACGAAGATGTCGCTCGGGCTCAGGTACTCGACGAACTTCTCGCTCAGCTCGCCGAGCGGCGAGCCCCGTTCCGAGAAGACGTGGTACGTCCCTTCTTCCGGGATCGTCCCGACGTTCGTGTAGTAGATCATCCGGGTGCCTTTCTTCTTCCCGATCCGACCTTCCTCCTCGTCGAACCAGATCTTGGCGAAGACCTTGATGTCCGGATTACGGGAGGAAAGATAGTCGAGGACCGCGAGGAAGTCCTTCTTCGTCAGGTCGTGGAAGCTGTGAGAGCGCCGGACGAGCTCGAACGCCTCATCGACGTCCCAGCGTTTCTCGAGGGACATCGCGACCAGCGCCTGCGCGAGGACGTCGAGGGGATTGCTCGGGATGTCGACCCGATCGATTCGGGCGTCATACGCGGCCTTCGCCAGGGTCGCGCACTCCATGAGATCCCAAGGCTCGAACGCAATCATCCGGCCGACCGCGGTGTCGCCGTACGCGTGGCCCGCGCGCCCGATCCGCTGCAAGCCTTTCGCGACGGACTTCGGCGAGCCGATCTGCACGACGAGGTCGATGTAGCCGATGTCGATTCCGAGTTCGAGGGAGGTGGACGACACCGCCGCCTTCAGCAGACCGTCCTTGAGCTTCTGTTCGACCTCGAGACGGGTGACCTTCGACAGGGAGCCGTGGTGGGCCTCGAGGTCCTCGACGCCGCGCTCCTTCAGCCGGAAGGAGACATGCTCCGTCCCGCTTCGCGTGTTCGTGAAGATGAGCGTCGTGCGATGCTCGTCGATCAACTTGCTCAGGAGGTCGTACATCCGGGCGTTCGCCACCTCCATCGGCACGGCGGTCATGTCGCGAACGGGGCAGAGGACCGCGAGGTCGAGGTCCTTCCGCGTGTCGACCTCGACGATGTACATGTCGCGGACCTTGCCGTTCTCGTAGCCAGCAAGGAACTTCGCTTCCTCCTCGATTGGGGCGATCGTCGCGCTCAGGCCGATTCGCACGAAATCTCGCCCGGTCTGCTCGCGGAGACGCTCCAGGCAGATCGACAGCAGAGAACCGCGCTTCGAGGAGCAGACCTCGTGAATCTCGTCGAGGATGACCCATTCGACGTTGGCGAAGTGTTCTCGGAACTTCGGCGTGCTCAGGATGATCGCGATGCTCTCGGGCGTCGTGATGAAGATGTGTGGCGGGTGGCGGACCTGCCTCTGTCGTTCCTGAGGCGAGGTGTCCCCAGACCGGACGCCGACCCGGATGAGTGGTTCAGGCTTGCCCTCTTTCTGCGCGAGTTGCGTCAGTTCGCGGAGCGGCTCTTCGAGATTTCGGTTGATGTCGTTCGCGAGCGCCTTCAGGGGCGAGACATACAGGCAGTAGATGCGGTCCTCGAGTTCCCCACGAAGTTGCTTCGCGTACAGCTCGTTGATAATGGACAAGAAAGCCGTGAGCGTCTTGCCGCTCCCTGTCGGGGAGGAGACGAGGACGCTCTTCCTCGCATGGATGAGGGGCACGGCATAGGCCTCGGGCTCCGTGAGACCCTTGAACTTCGCTCCGAACCAGTCGCCGACCAAAGGCTCCATGAGGCTGAGGACTTCTTCTTTCGTAGCGGCGGTACGAACCTTATGTAACAAGCGGAATTCCTCGCGTAGGGTCGGAAATCATGGGGGATAGTGGCGGGTACTAAAAGAGTTTGCGGGATAGGTCTCAGAATGCGACGCGACAGCGCGATGCGGGCCTACCCAACGCGAGTTCGGCCGCCCTGGGGCGGGAGAACCTTTGTATCGGCGCCCTCCATGAAGGAACACGGGCGCATGACAAGCCCGGAGGTGGACAACGATGGTTGTTGATTTCGAGGTGACGCGGACTCCCAGTTACACCGTCGCATCGATCCTCAAGATTGGACCGTACCGCGAAGACAACCTGCGGAGCGAGTTCGGGGAGCTCGTCTCGTGGGCGAAGCAACACAGGCTTCGGACGGGGAAATGGATCATGTACGAACACGACGGCCCGAACAGTCGGCGCCCTGGGAACCAGCGCCGCTGGGAGGCGTGCCTCGAGATTCGCGGGAAGGCGAAGGCCGAGGGCCGAATCCGGATCAAGAAACTCCCCGCGCAGACCGTCGCCCACGTGGTGTTCAATCCGAACGTCGTCTCATCTCGCATCATCTACCATGGCCTGGGAGACTGGATCTGGTGGCGCCTCAAATACAAGGACTTCAAGCGAGCGGGTCCGACACGCGAGGTCTACGACGGCGACCCGTGGACCAGCACGAAGGCATGGTCGAAAGTCGATGTCCAGGTGTTGGTCGATAAGTGACGCCTGCGGTTCAGTAGCGGTTCGGTCCCGCGGCGATTCCGACCGGGCTCTCGCCCGCCGGTCCCTGGGTTCGCCGGAGGGCCGGCTGCGACGTGGACTCCGCACTCTGATCTCGGAGCTTCAGGAAAGGGTAGGAATTCTGCAAGATTTGCATCTCCGCCTTGCGAAGATGCTCACCGAAGGTCGAACGCGAGACGCCTGCCCGGGCCGCGACTCGATCCATTTTTTCTCGGGCGGGCAGCTCAAACAGGCCGCCTTCGAGGGCACTGACCAAGATGTGCACCTGGCGGTCGGTGAGCCCTTCAAAGAGATGCACAGGAATCGTGGTGAGCGAGTGGATCCGGTCCAGCTGATCCCGAGCCCGATGCGACAACACCTCGACGTCGCCCGTCTTCTTGACATCGGCCACGAACTTCCGCAAGGCCCCGATGGTCGGGGAGACGATCCGGTACGTTTCCCATCCTCCAAAATAGATCGTGGGTGGAACGACCCAGAGACCCCGCCGATCTGCGAGCCTTGTGACGGATGGCGGGTAAGTCCAGCGCGCTTGGTGCGTGACGACGAGCGCTGAGGTGCCTTCTTGGGTGATCCTCCGTGCACCGATGGTCTCCAGCATCGCTCGGAGCACTCTTTGAAGTCGGGCAGGCTCCGGTGCGGCGATATGAAAGACGTCGCTCCGCGTGCTTGTCCACAAGGCCATCTCCACATCGGGAAACGCGACGGACAAATCGCAGTACGGGCACGGGTGTTGGACGCGGACACGCGTGTCAAGGAAGGGCATCTCCAGACGAATCTCCCGAGGTCATAAAAAGCCTGGTACCGCCCTAGGGCGGTTTTTCCGTCTCACCCAAGCGAGGGGATGCGTATCCCGATGAGACTTGACGTTCCGCGAGGCCGCACCTTCGTCGCGAACGCCCGGGCCAGGGTTCTCGCGGCACCCGGATTCACGTCCGTGTTGTCGGCGACGACGATGGAGCCGGGATGCAGCTTGGGCCGAATCGTCTCGAACTCGAAAGCGAGGTGTCCGGCGGTCCACGGGCTGTCGTGACAGTAGAGGTCGACCGAGGGCAGCTGCCTGAGAAGCCCAGGCAGAACGTCCTCGCTTCTTCCCTTTCGCAGGTCCCAGTCGCGCTTCAGCCGAGTGGGGATCGCCCAGCCGGAATCCTTGCCCGGTGGAATGCTCCACGAGAGCTCTCCTTTGAGCCTCTTTTCTGACTTCTGATACTGCGGAAGATCGATCGAATGAAGCTGACCGCCCCCGTTCCGCTCGAGGCCCATTAGGATGTGCGCCGATGACAGGCCGGAGGAGACGCCGGATTCAACGGCGTGTCGCGGGTGCAACAGCCGGGTGATGACATAGAGCTCCAGGGGCGCGGGGAACTGAGCGTAATAGGTGCGGCCGGAGCGGTCGAGCGCCCGATGTATCGATCGTTCGATAGGAATCAGGTCTGCGGTTTCCCCTAACACCGCGAGGATCTCGACCGGCTCCCTATGGGTTACACGATCGAGCCATTCGATGTCGGGGAGAGCCCTCTTTCCAAGTAGTTGAACGATTTCTCTCTCCGTCGTCTCGTCTGCCCACCGGCCGCTTGACTTTCGCGCGGACCGCAAGTCATCGACCTCCGGAGGGTTTCTACTGAGGCCACTGCTTGCCATCGAACCATTGCAGCGGCGGAAGAAGCCATCGCAAGGAGCCCCTGGCGTGCCCCGGATTCCCTTTGCATTGGATGGCGGCGATCGCACCCGTATGTAGCCGGATGTTCGAATCGGCACCGAGGAGATCGGCGAGGAGATGGTCGATCAAGGGCAGGTGCGAGACCAGTGCGACGCTCGCAGGCGACTTCAACTTTCGAAGGGATGCGTAGACGTCCTTGAACGGCCTCTCGCCGAGCAGACAGTCTTCGATTTGAATTTCTGACTTGAGGTCGAGCGTTTGGCGAGCAATCTCGGCGGTCTCTTTGGCTCGGGCCAGCGGGCTCGAGAGAATCACGGCCGGCCGGAAACCGATCTCCTTTTCCGCCACGGACACGACCCGCTTCGCCCACATTCTGCCGTCCGGTGTGAGATGCCGTTCCTCAGTCGCATGCCCTTTGCCTTTCGCCGGCGCTTCCGATTCTCCGTGTCGGAAGATGTAGACCAACATGTTGGAGTGGATGAACGCGGGAGCTACAAGCGGATTCTACCGCCCGAGGGCGGCTTAGTCGTCAGGGACGCTCGATGATCATCGAGACCGCGTTGCCCCCGCCAAGGCAGAGAGTGGCGAGGCCTCGCTTTGCGCCCCGGTCCTTCATTGCGTAGGCCAAGGTCGTGAGGACCCGAGCACCGCTGCAGCCAATCGGGTGGCCGAGAGCCACCGCACCGCCGTTCACGTTGAGCTTCTCGAGCGGAATCCCCAGCTCCCGCATCACCGCGAGGCTCGCCGCGGCATACGCTTCGTTGTGCTCGAAGAGGTCGATGTCGTCGACGGTCATGCCCGTCTTCTTCAAAAGCTTCCGGACCCCGGGAATCGGAGCCTCCATCACCCATTCCGGCTTGACGCCGGCCGTGTTGTACGCGACGACTCGGGCGAGCGGTGTGACGCCGTGGCGGTCCGCGGTCTCTCTGGACATCACGACCATCGCGGCGCCGCCATCGCTCAACTGAGACGCGTTCCCGGCGGTCACCTGTCCGTCCTCTCGGAAAACCGGCGGGAGCTTCGCGAGCTTGTCGAGGGACGTGTCCATGCGGATCCCTTCGTCAACCTCGACGCGGCTGGCGCCGGGGACCTCGACGGGGACGATCTGTTCCTTGAACCGACCCTCCTGGGTCGCGGCCGCGGCGCGTCGGTGGCTCTCGAGGGCGAATCGATCCATGTCCTCCCGCGAGATCTTGAACCGTTCCGCGACGATCTCGCCGGTAACGCCCATGTGGAACTGGTTGTATGCGTCCCAGAGGCCGTCGTGGACCATCGCGTCGATGAACGGGACGTTGTTAATCCCGATTCCCCATCGGGCCTCTTTGACCAGGTACGGAGCGCGACTCATCGACTCCATGCCTCCTGCAAGGACGACGTCCGCCGAACCCGCTCGGATCATGTCCGAAGCGAACATCACCGCCTGCAATCCGGAACCGCACACCTTGTTGACCGTCACCGCGCCGACGCGGTCCGGGAGACCCGCGAACAGCGCGGCCTGGCGCGCCGGATTCTGCCCGAGGCCGGCCGAGATCACGTTGCCCATGATGACCTCCTCGATGTCGGCCGGGACGAGGCCCGCGCGGTTCACCGCCTCCGCGATGACCGTGCTCCCGAGCTTGACCGCCTCGACGTTCCGGAAGGCGCGCCCGTATTTGCCCACGGGAGTGCGGCAGGCGCCCGCCAGAATTACATCCGCCACCGAAGGAACCTCCGCAACCGATCTCAAGAGGATGCCGCGGTATTAAGCTCTTGTCCGATGGGTGCGGAACCACTCCAATGTCCGCGGCACGCCTTCCTCGTATGGCGTCGCCGGATGTGGGCTTCCTGTGAGTGATCGATAGAGCGATCCATCCAGCAGGATCGGATCGTCGAAGAGGTAGGCCATCTCGAACGCGGCCCGCGCCATCGGGTTGAAGAGACCGACCAGACGGTACATCCCGCGGCCGAAGACTCGGACAGAGGGCTCGCCCGACCCCGCGGCCGAGTAGGCGAGCCGGATGAAGTCCCTCGACACGATCGGATGTGGCCCCGGGACATGGACCGCGCGGCCGTGCGCCGCAGGCGTCCGGACGAGTCTCAGCATCGCCTCGGCGGCGTCGTCGTTGAGGATGAATTCGTGGAGCGAGTCGGCATCGAGCGGCCAGCGGCACGGCCTCCCAGTGAGGGCGCCCTCGAAAACCGGGAGGAAGTCCGCGTGCATCCCACCGGGGCCGTAGACGTCCGGGTATCGCGGAAGGACGAGGTCCACGCGTCCGTCCTGGTGGGCCTGGAGCAATCTCCGCTCGACGTCCATGCGAATCCGTCCCTTCACCGTGTGCGGTTCTTGCGGATGGTCTTCCGTCACGGACCGGGATCGTGGACGGCCGTACACGTACACGTTGCCGGGAAAGACCAGGGTGGCGCCCGAGGCTTCCGCGGCGGCAAGCGCGTTTTCCGCAAGGAGCGGGACGAATCGCGGCCACTCGGGGTACGGGACCGTCGCCGCATGGACGAGGACATCCATGCCGCGGACCGCCTCGACGACGGATTCGCGCGAGCGAAGGTCTGCGGGGACGACCTCAATCCCCGCCGGGAATCCGCCGGTTTCTCGGCCCGGCCGGACCACGGCGCGGACCTGGTGGCCCGAGAAACGGGCTCGGCGCGCAACAGCGCCTCCAATCAACCCCCTCGCACCGAGGATCGCAAACCGCACGTACATGGGACGATCGCCCGCAGAGAAAAAGATGGCGCCTCCACGGTGCCCGCCGCCTACGTGCACGATGCATGCACCAGCCCGCCTTATGCCCGCGAGGCGACGGTGAGCCGCCGACCCGCCTCGGTGAGGCGGGCGAGGTGCGAACGATGGGAAACGGAATAAAACTGGGGCCGCGCGCGACGATCCTCCTGGTCGTCCTGTTGGCGGCCAGCGCGGTGGGCATCTTGACGCCCACCTTGAGTAACACGGTATCGAAGGACGTGCAGGTGACGGGCTTTGCCGTCACGGTGACCGTCGACGGCGTACCGGAAACGGTCGCGCCCGGCGACGTGTTCCGAGTGATGGCGACGCTGGCGAACAACGCGAACCGACCGATTCCGGCGGTCTTGCGGATGGAAGTCCGGAACCCGAACAACACGGTCCCCAACGAACTGACCGTCTACGCGGGCTGCGGCGCCGAGGAAGTGGTCTCCGGAACACGGCTGATCTATTATATCGGCTGGCACGGACCGCTCCTCGCGCCAAAGGGCACGAGTTTCGCGGCAGGAACCAGCCTGGCCACGGTGAACGGCGCGATCGGATCGGCGGAATACTGGCCCGCGGTCCTCCACGAGATCCAGGAACGCGACCCCGCCGGGTATGCGTCCCTCGTGGTCCCGGGCCTGAACGCCTCGGCCGGCGTGCGGAACTCCGGATCGGCGCTGCTGAAGGCGCTGAACTACTATGCGATGGTGGCCACCTCGAACGGCGACAGCCCCAACCTGTCGGACTGGACCCTGAGCTCGGTCTTCTCGGAGCGGTTCGTCGCGTTCGGCGGCGCGGCCCAGGACGGCTTCCTGGTGGAGGTCCACCCGCAGTCCCGCGGGAGCTTCATCTTCAAGCTCTGGGCCGAGCGACCGGACGGACTCGGGATCCCTGGCCACCCCACCTACACCTGCGGGCCGCTCTGAGCGGCCCGACTTTTATTTTTCCTACCGGATAGAGATAGGCCTAAGGTTCATAGGTTGGCGGACCATCCGGCGCTGCGATGGACTTCCCTCCCTTCGAGCACTTGCTCTACTACGAGAGGGTCCACGGTGCCCGGCTGAACATTTCGTACTCGAACATTCGCGAGTTCCACCTCGACGGCTTCGGGCGAAGCTTGCCGAGGGACCTCGACCTGAATTGGACTTACCGAAACGGGACACCTGAAATTCGGCGGCTGATTGCGAGACGACATCGCGCGAGCTCGCAGGAGGTCCTCGTGACCACCGGGGCCACGGAAGGCAACTTCCTGGTCAACACAAGCCTTGTCCACCCACGGGACCGAGTCCTCGTGGACGTCCCGATCTATTCTCCGCTTCGCGACGTCCCTCGGGGAGTCGGTGCGAACGTCGTCGAGATCCCGCGAGACTGTCAGGATGGATGGCGACTCGACTTGGACCGCTGGCGGAAGTCGGCGGGACGAAAGGCGCGGCTCCTCGTTTTCGCGAACCTGAACAATCCGACATCGACGGCCCTCTCCCGCTCCGACATACGGGAGCTGGCCGATATCGTGGAGGAGTGCGACGGCCACGTGCTGGTGGACGAGACGTTCCGCGAGCTCGCGTTCGATGACACGCCCCCGAGCGTCGCAGAGTTCGGTCCTCGAATGATTGCCCTCTCCACTGTCACGAAAGTGGGCGGCCTGGGAACGCTCCGGGTCGGATGGATCGTCGGGGCGCCCGACCTACTCGACCGATTCGCTGGCATTAAAGACTACACCACGGGAGGCGGATCGGTCCTGTCGCAGACGATCGCGACTTGGGCCCTGGGCCGGTGGGATTTCTTCCTTCGGCGGGCGAAGCGGATCCTCGATGTGAACCGCAAGCTTGCGGCGGAAGCGCTGCGGGAGATGCCGGACCTCCAAGGTGACGTCCCCTCGCGCGGGACCGTGTTGTTCCCTCACAGCACCGTGGATGTTGCGCGACTCGCGAGTCGATTGCTGAAGCGGTACGGGACCGTCATCGCGGAAGGTCGTTTCTTCGGGGTGCCAGACCATTTCCGATTGGGACTTGGAGGCGAGACCCAGGATCTCAAAAGAGGTCTCGCAAACCTTCGTCGGCTCTTGAGATCCGCATTCTAGGAAACGGGGACACACGGTGCCGCGGTGGCCTGACTCCGCTCAAGCTCAATAGGCGCATGCTCCAGCCAGGCTTTGACCCCGACCGCTGGATTGGTTCACGAGGTTGGCAGAGTCTCGAAATCGACTTGCGGAATCTTCTTGTCGAAGAAAATGCTCTTGTGGGACACACTCATCGAAAGTGCGACCGCGAGGTCCGAGTGAATGATTCCAAGGTGCCTCGCCGCGGCGGCGACTCGGGTCTGACAACGGGTGTCAACGTTGTTCATGCTCGCAAGTTTCGCCGCGGATCCTACTGCAATACCGAGGTCGATGCAACGAATCTGGCAAATGGGTCCGAGGAATTCCCAGTCCTGGTACTCTCCTGTGTGATGCGCGGGACTCGCGCGCAGAAATTCGTTGCAGGTGCCGTACCCGCAAGCGCCGCAGTCGTACATCGGCGGATACCACTTCTCGAGCCCGATGAACAAGATGAGGTCCACCTTCTCAGCCGTGTCGGCGTCGCGGAAAAAGATCGGGTTCTTGAGTTTGGTCCCTCGCGCTCGGAGCCATTCCGCGAGGCGATGAAGCGTTTCCTTGTCCTTGACGATCGTTGTCTCGATGAAAGGCTTGGATCCTTTAAGGAAGAGCTGCCCTCCGCTCTTCGGAGCGGTCATTGCACTGACGGCGCACATCTTCGCAACGTTTTCTACGACTTCCGTAAACATCTCGTGCTGATCCATCACTCACAACTCCACATGTCAGTCGTCTTGAAAGACAGCCGCTCGGTGGGTGGCAGGTAGCAAGGCGTAGACCTTGTTCTTACGATGATCGAAGGCGAGCGTGTGGGCTCCTTTCTCCGTCGGGACGGTTTCGAGGACCTTCATTCGCCCCACGTCAAAGACGTCAACCACTCCGGGAGATCCGACGGCGACATAGGCACGCCGCAGCGCCCTATTGAAGAAGATAACATCGGGCGGGCCACTGAGGTTACCGATCAAACGGACCTCCCCGGTATCCAAGTGGACCGCCACCAACTTCCCCTCGTCACAGGCACAGAAGAGTTGTCTCGCACGGGAGTCCAGATCAAGGCCATGGGGTCCCTTGGAAGGAATCGCGAAGGTCTCCCGAATTTCCGAGGGATGGTTGGCATCGATCCCCACGATGAGCGGTGGATCCGCGATATTCACGTAGAACGCGGCCTTGACCTCGTCGTAAACGGCCCAGCGAGGGCGCCCCGGAAGGACCACGGTGCCGGTCACGGCCTTCTGGTCCATGTCGACTAGTGATACCGTCGAAGAGTTCGGGACATCGGGATCGCCGACATTAGCCACGAGCAGCAGCCCAAGGGAGGGGTCGAAAGCGAGTCCGTTAGGACGAATGCCAACGGAGAGCCTCGCCATTTGTTGTTCCCCGCCAGCCGCGAAGATGCCGATCGTGTTCTCGCCGCGATTCGCCGTGAAGAGGAGATCGCGTTCGTCCGAGACGAGTACGCCCGCGACGCCCTTCAGTCCGTGCATGGAGTGACGGAAACGGTCGGAGGCGGAGTCCACGACGTCGACATCATCGTTAGACGTATGGGCGATGTAGAGCCGAGAAGATCCATGATGAACCGCAGCGTGATCGAAACCGCCCTCCTTTGCATGCGCGGGAAGATCGATGGAGCCCAGCAACCGGAGGCTCATCAGGTCGCATGCTCCAACTTGGCTTTCCCTTCGACCTTGAGTCTGCAGTAGGTGTAGAGCGCGTCATACGCGGGGAACTGGAGCCGCATGTTCTCGAAATCGTCTTTTGCGTTCGTCCGGAACCCGAGGGCCATCGCCTCAAGCCCCGCGCCTTCGGCACGCCGCACTCGCGGGGCCGCATCCGCGGTGCGCACGATTTCGGCCATGTCGAGCAACGCTGGGTCCGTGAGCTTGTACGTCTTGATAATCGCATCGAAGCTGCACCGCTCGTCGCCACCTTCCTTGTAGTGAAACAGCTCGGCGCCAGGGCTGTCGTACGGGATCGCGCCCTGTTCCTTCGCGACGTCCAAGACCTTTTCTCGCGGCACGAACAGGAACTCCGCTTTCGGATCGACGAATTTCTTGACGAGCCACGGGCACGCAATCCGGTCCACCTTCGCTTTCTCTCGGGTTACCCATTTCATTGAAGTCCTCCCTGAGTAGAGTCTCTACGCAGGTAGTACATCTATGTATATTAAGCATTCCGACGATCGGTCGATATCGACCACTGAGTAGGATATCTACGCATATAAACCAGGACGCGATTGGCCCGACACGGGGTGAGTTGACGGCCGCGACCGCACCGCGAGGCATGAAGATTGGAGCCGTCTCGCTTTGGCTGCTCCTGCTCTTGTCGGAGAAGCCGATGTACGGCTACGAGGTGATCCGGGAACTGGAGAAGCGGTTCTCCGGCTACTGGCGTCCCAAGACCGGGACGATTTACCCGGCATTCGAGAAGCTTGAGGAAGGCGGTCTCGTGACGAGCCGTATCGAGTTCCGCGATGAGGGACTCGATCGGAAGCACTATGCGCTCACGGAGAAAGGACGGACCGAGCTCGTTCAGACCATGAGCCATTGGACCAAGATGATGGAAGTCTTGGAAAACTACCGCGAGGTTCACGAGTCGATCTTCCGGTACAAGGAAAGGCTCAGCAAGGAGGACCTCTCAAAGGCCCTGGTGGCCCTGGGAGAAGGTTTGGCTCGGCGTTCGGTCGATCTCTCCAAGGTCCTGCCAGGACACCAGAAGAAGATTCTGGTCCAGCCGACCGATCCGGTCACCTTCAAGCTCCTCTACGCCAAGGAAGAGGACGAACTCGAAATCCACATGGAACTGAAATGGACTCCGACCCGCCCTGCACGACCTGGCACCAAACCCGCACCGCGTCCGAAGCGCCCGAGACCGAACCGATGAGCGGGGTGGATCTACGCGTTTCGGGGACTGGATCGATCGGGACGGGAAACTCATCTTCCTCGAGAAGACCGTCCGAACGGTTCCCTACGGTTTCCTCGGAGTGATCTTCGGCGTCTACCTCGCTCAACTGGCTTTCACTCCCGTCGCAATCGGAATTGTCCTGACCGCGACCGTGCTCAGCAGCGCCCTCTACACGCTCGTCATCAGCTTCCTCGCGGATCGAATTGGCCGGAGGAAAACGCTCATCTTCTTCGCACTCACTGATCTCGTCGCGGGAACCTTGCTCTTCGTCTCGAGGGATTGGTGGGCCCCGGTCCTAGCGGGCATCGTCGGGAACATGACCGTCGGAGCCGGAGAAGTCGGGCCGTTTCTATCGCTGGAACAAGCCATTCTCCCGAAGACCTGTCGCCCCGATCGCAGGACCCTGGCATTCAGTGTGTACAACCTGGTCGGATACGGAGCGTCTTCGGCCGGAGCGCTCCTTGCGGGCCTTCCCAATTACATCGGATATTCGCCGCTCTTCCTGGGCTACATGATCTCCGGACTCCTCGGCGCCGCGCTCTACTCCGTCCTGTCGGGAAACGTCGAACCGGACCCCGGTGCCGCGAAACGCTCGGCGCTGTCCCCGCGGGGTCGGCCCATCGTGGCGAAGCTGTCGGCCCTTTTCGCAATCGACTCATTCGGCGGCGGTTTCATCGGTCAGAGCATCCTCTCCTACTACTTCTATCTCCGATTTGGGCTGGATCTGTCCACCCTCGGCGTCATCTTCTTTGCAACACAGCTCGTGACCGCGTTGTCATTTCTCCTCGCCGAGCGAATCGCGCGGAGGATCGGCCTGTTACGGACGATGGTCTTCACTCACGTGCCTTCGAACGTGCTGCTCATCGCCGTGGCGTTCGCTCCGACGGCCTTGAGCGCGGTCTTTCTTCTCCTGTGTCGTCAGTCGTTGTCTCAGATGGACGTGCCGACGAGGCAATCGTACGTCATGTCGATCGTGGACGAGCAAGACCGGACCGCGGCCGCGGGCCTCACGAGCTCCACGCGCACGGTTTCGTCGTCGATCAGTCCGTCGCTGGCGGGTTACGCCCTCGCGAACCTCTGGCTCGGAACACCGTTGGTGGCTGCGGGATCCTTCAAGCTGGCGTACGACCTGTTGATTTACCGGAACTTCCGGAAGGTACGTCCTCCGGAGGAACTCGGGGTCAAAGCGAAGTGAATGCCGCGCCGGCCGTGACCTCGAGAAGAGCGGGCACGGAGGGATTCGAACCCCCGTCTTAGGCTCCGAAGGCCCATAGCCTAGTCCAAACTAGCCGACGTGCCCGGCGGTCGAACCATGGCCGTTGATAAAAGGGTTCCCAAATGGACGGCCGGGTCAGTCGCCGATGTGCTTCCGGTACGCCGTCGAATCCATCAGGGTGTTGGCTTGAGCAGGCTCTGCGACGTCGAGGACGACCATCCATCCCTCGCCGTAGGGATCTTTGTTCACAAGCTCGGGCTTGTCCATGAGAGCCTTGTTGACCTCGACGACCGTTCCGCTGATCGGCGCGAAAATCTCGCTCACGGCCTTCACGGACTCGACGGTCCCGATCGGCTCTCCTTGCTTGACGGTCCTCCCGATCGGCGGTAGCTCAACGTACACGACGTCCGTCAGCTGATCCTGGGCAAAGTCCGTGATCCCAATCCGGATGCGCTCGCTTTCGAGCTTCGCCCACTCATGGTCCTTCGTGTAGCGCAGCCCCTCCGGGACGTTCGACAAATTGACTCCAACCGGACCGCCTCGATGTGGCCGTCCAGATATGAGTGTTTCGAGCGCCCTACCGGCCTTTCCAGTTTGCGCCCCAGGCCTGGTGAACGAAAATCTCTTCGCTGTGAATCTTGTGGATGTGGTGCGCCACCACCAGAAGGGCGAAGAGTGCGAGCCCGCCGATCGTGAGCAGAAGGTAGACGGGATTCCCCAGGATCGTGGAGAAGAAGCCGTTCACGGTACCGAGCGGATCAGCCATTCGATCGTGCCTGTGCGAACCAGTTTCCGGCGCCGGGGAAAAACCTTTCTCCGTGAAGCCCCGATCCGATAATTAACCGCTCCAGCTCGCCTCTTTGGAACAGATGGTAGAAGCGCGGCACCGCAGTCTTGTCGGGCATCGGCCACGGCACTTCGACATCGCCATCGATCTCGGGCGCCGCAAGTACGGATTGAAAGCGCGGCTGCTCTCGCGCCCACACACTCAGGAATACGGGGGCCCGCCGACGCAGGACGCGTCGAAGCTCCGTCAACGCAGCCAGCCGATCCGATTCGAGTGGGAGGTGATGCAAGACCGCAATGCACAGGCTCGCGTCGAACGACGCATCTCGAAACGGCAGTTTCGTCGCTTCGCCGCCGACCCAATCGATGCGGACGGCAACTCCCTTTCGACGCTCATCCGCGCGGCCAATTGACAGGAGGCGCCGGGAGAAATCGAGCGCCACGGCGCGATGGCCCCGGCCTGCGAGGATCGTCGTGTGTCGTCCATGGCCGGCTCCGAGATCGAGGACCCGCGAGCCGTGGGGCAAGGACTCGATGAACGACCGGACTTCGGGCCAAGGTTCTCGTCGCCGGGCCGCGAACGATTCGGCGATCCGATCGTACGTCGCCCGGATGTCCGCTTTCGTTCGAACCATTCGAGTGTAGACGCAAGGGCCGCAGGATAAAGACTCGCTCGTTCACGCCTCGAGGGAGGCTCGCTCGGTCTCGCGCATCGCCCGCTCGCGTATCGCATCGAGGGCCGGCAAAGGCGCCGTCACCCGACCATGGTCCAAGTATTGGGTGTACGCCGGGGTCATCTTGGCGCCGCACGCCGGACACGTCCGCGCGCCCACCTCGTACGTGCCGTCTTTCGGGCAGCGCTGAAGGTCTTTGCGGCCGCCGAACTTGCCCCGTTTCGCCGCAGGCTTGCCATCGACCTCGACGAGGTCCAAGGCGAAATCAATGGTCGGAGCATTGCTCAGACTCGTGCCCACGCCGAAGCCATCGACGCCGGCTTCGAGGAGAGCGGGAATCGACTTCTCGTCCACGGACCCCGACACGAAGATCTTCACGTCCTTGTGGCCGCGGAGATCCAGCTCCCAACGGACTTCGCGGACGATCGCGGCGAAGTTGCCGCGGCGCGAGGCCGGCGTGTCGAGTCGGACGCCCGAGAGGTCCGGAATCGCTTCGACGGCCATCAGCGCCTCCGTCTTCTCGTCGTAGTATGTGTCGACGAGGGCGATGCGCGGAATCTTCGCTTCGAGATACTTGTGGACCGCCCCGAAGGCTTCGCGCGGTCCGCCCATAACGATGACGAGGGCGTGGGGCATCGTACCCATGGCGGGGACACCGAGGAGATCGGCGCCCAAGGGGGTCGTGATCGCGTCGAGCCCGCCGATCGTGACGGACCGTTCGATGAGCGGCGCGATTCCGGGATGCATGCGGCGTACGCCGAACGAGAGGACCTGCTTTCCGTTCGCGAGCTTCCGGATCCGCGCGGCTTTCGTCGCGATGCCGCTGGCCTGACAGATCATCCCGAGGACCGGCGTCTCGTACAATGCCCACTCTTCGTACGGGCCTTCGAGGATCATGACCGGGAGCGGGATGCCGCGGTGCGTCTTCGGTGGGAAGACGCTGCCTTCCGGGAGGGCCCACAGGCTCACGCCCTTTCCCTCCAAGAGATGCGCGACCTCCTCGAGGCCACAGAAGATCCCCCACGGCCAGTCGTTCGGCAGGGCACCGGTCGTGACCTCGGCGACGACATTCGCGCGGCTCCGACCCGCCTTCTTCAAGATGTCGAGCGTCCGCACGAAGTAGAGGTCCGTCGTCCGTCCCGCCCGGATCTCGTCCGCGGTGGCGATGTAGAAGTCACGACCCGGTGCGGGCTTGGGCATTTCTCCCGCGACGGCTACTTTCTCCGTTTATTAGAGCTTTTACATTCTGCTCGTGCACGGGATTACGCTTTTGCGGCCATGGTTTCGGGGTGCTTCGCTGGAGAACTTCCGCGCGGCCGACGTGGTCTTGACCCAACGCCGGAAGAGTCGACAGGCCTTGGGTGTGGGCACGTAGTAGATCCGGTTGTCCTTGTCGTGGGACGCCCCGGCACGCGACTCATGGCCCCGGTGCAGACGTTGGGGTCCACCGCCCGTTGGGCGAACGTGGACAGAACGTATTCAGGTGGGATTACAGCCTTAGCGAAGAAACGAGGATCAGAAAGATGGGGATTACGGAGCCTGCCTCGCACAAAGAAGGACCCAGTATGCTTCCTGTCCTCCGCATCAGGTAGCCCAATCCCAAGCCAAGAACGAACGACACGAGTACGATGCCAATAAGTACAGATGCGAACTCGCCCTCTATCAAGCTCGCTGCGAAAATCGGAGCCTGCAGAAAATTTGAGAACCGGACTCCTAGCAAAGGCTCGTACTTGTTCCAGAAGAGCCCGCGAAACCAAAGCTCTTCTTTGAACCCGTTTGCCAGAGCCAATACGAGCAGATACGGGGTGAGAAAAAGAAAATCACCCGGGCTCATTCCTGTGAATTGCACGGCCACAACACCCGATACCAAAAAGAACCCGATGAACACAATCAGTCCAACGATCAATCCTATACGGACGTTCCCTCTCTGAAGAAAGATCGAAGATAACTTGTCCCCAGACGCCAGGGTCAGCAGTATGATTGGAATCATGACTGCGGCCGAATCGATCAGTTGTGCGGTAACGTTGCCGTTGAGTGTCTTGTAGAATGGCTGCACCAGAGCGCTGTCGAGAATTGTATGCCTGGTGAACCACACGAAAGAGAAAACGAAGAATGCAAAAGGGACCTTCCAGTAGGTTCTGAAACGCGAACTTCGATTCGAAACCCAAGCCGCCAGGAAAAATAACGCGATAAGGGCGCCGGAGCCGATTGAAAGTTCGGGTGAGACATAGGAAACAACAAAGACAGAAAGTCCGCAAAGAAGAAACAGGCCGTACAAGGTGAAACGAAATTTCAGGCTATCCATGATCGTTTGGGCTTCCGACATCGGTTCCAAACCGGGAGATCAACCGTCCGAGTACCGGCTTGTCTATTAAGAGTATCATTCACTCGAACGTGGGATTTTTGAGGTTGGATTCCAAGGGCGCTGGAGAAGGGAAAGTACCCGCCCATCTGGGCGGGCATGGCGGGGACAGCGAGATCTACAGCGCCGGAGCGCATCCGCTGTCGCTAGGTAATCCAGCGACCGGGCGCCGGATTAGAGCTCTTGGTCGTTGGTGGCCGATGCGGGTCCAGCGGCCGCGCCGGTCACACTCTTCTCCGATCGAGTTCGTTCTGAAGGATCGCGATCGCATGGTCCGTGTGCAGCGCCAGCGGACCAAGTCCGACGACGAGGGCTCCTCGCTCGGTCAGGGCTTGCTCCTCCGTCGTCGCGAGATCCTCGTTATCCGAGAACACGAACGTGGCGTCCGCGGGGAGACTCGCTTGCCGAATGTCTTTGCCGCTTTCCTTGGCGTAGACGAATGCGGGTCCGAAACGATCGAGCGCCTCGTCGAAATTGGCTTGCGACCCGAAGACACCCGGAGAGCTTTCCCGTTCGATCCGGGAGGCATCCACGAGCGCCCGGCGGACGAGTGCGGCATTGCTTCGGATGTCCGGCTGATAATTCCGCAGCCGGAAGCCTTCCAAGCGCACGAATCGCGGCGGGTGGGGCGGCCCGAGAAGCAGGAGGCCGACCTCGACATCCCGCCGGAGGTCGTGGGCGAGATGGAGGGCGGCGTTCGCTGCGTTCAGCAGGATGTCCATGCGGCCCGCTCCTCCCGCCAAATCGTCCAGGGGAAAGGCGGGGTCCGTGGAGGCTCGATGCCCGACGATGAGGAACCGTCGCACGGCCGTCCGATGGCTCGTTCCCGCTTAAGGATTCCCGCCGGGATATGTATTGGTTGAGTCGAATATTATCGGCTCTCGAATGACTCGAGTCCCGCGAGAGCCTTGATGGCATCGCGATGGAACGGCACCAGAGGAAGCGACAACGCCTCCTCCCGGGGGACCCAGCGGACCGACTCGGTCTCCTTCGGACGCCGAACCGGGGCGCAGCGGTAGATCGACCCGGACCACTTCCGGTGGGAGAAAGTGCGCTTCACGCGCGACCATCGCAGACCGACGCGAACCTCGATCCCCGCCTGAGACCGGATCGACCCCTTGAGATCCGCGCTCTCCGAGGGCCCGTTGCGCTCTCCGCCCGGAAGGGCCCACAGCCCGCCGAGCAGTTGCCCTCTCGGTCGGCGGACGAGGAGCACCCGCCCGTTCGCCGTCACCAGACCGAAGACGACCGTCACCGCGCGGGGGGACCGGGGTCGAGACGAGATGGGCAGCTCTCGTTCCTCACCGGCCGCCCGCGCCAAGCAGAACCGTTCGACAGGACAGTGAACGCACGAAGGCGCGACGGGCGTGCAAACCGTCGCACCGAGTTCCATCAATGCTTGGTTGAACGCACCCGGCCGCTCGGGGGAAACGAGTCGTTCGGCGATTTCCGAGATTCGCCTCCGAACGGTTCCCGTCGTCGTATTCTCGCGGATCCGAAACAGGCGGGCGATCACCCGTGTGACGTTTCCGTCCACCGCGGGCACAGGGATCCCGAAAGCGATGCTCGCCACCGCACCGGCGGTATACGGCCCGATCCCCGGGAGTGACGCCAGCCCATCGTACGAGCGGGGGATCTCCCCGCGATGCCGATTGACGATCGACTGCGCCGCCGCGTGCAGATTCCGAGCACGGCCGTAGAAGCCCAAGCCCTCCCAGACGGCGAGGACGTCATCGAGGGGGGCTGCTGCGAGATCGCGCACCGTGGGAAACCGTTCGAGAAATCGCTCGTAGTACGGTGTGCCGCTTGCGATCCGAGTCCGCTGGAGGAGGTATTCGGCGACCAAGATTCGATAGGGATCTCGCGTGCGCCGCCAGGGGAGGTCCCGGCGATTTGCATCATACCACGTGAGCAGGCGTGCGCGAACCTCGTTCGGGGAGGGATCGCCCATCGCCGGCACGATGCGCCGGGAGATATATCAGGATTCGGACCAGCCCGCCTTCGCCACCGGACTGCACCGCTAACCTTGGATCAAGTTGAAGGGAGCGACGCGAAGGCACGTTCGAATGGCTTCTCGGGCTCACTTGAATATCTCGCCCGTCTCGCGGCTCCAGAACAGCAAGTCGAGGGCCGACATCGGAATTCCAATCGCGTTCGAGAACTGCTCGGTCCGTGCCTCGATGTCCAGGTATCGCCTCGCAGTCAAGGTCCGTGGCATGCGCCGGAGGACGCCATGGCGGATCAGGTTCCGGAGGATATGGCGGTCCAGAATCGCGAGGTCTTCGCCTCGGCCCGTGTTCCGAAGGAAATGACTCGCCTCCTTCAGGCCTAGGCCATGAATTTCGCGAACGAGCCACACGCGAGCGTCCTTAGGGGCGGAGAAGGAGTCCAACGTCTTTGCGATTTCGCCATGCCCTTCCGGAAACAAACGGTCTCGCGCGCGAACGATGTACGCGGCCTTGTCGTTGTGGAATCGCGTGCGATGACGCAGGAACTCCGCGATCTGCTCGGGTTCGCCGGTCCACAGGAGTTTGGTCTCCCGTAGAGCGGCGACGGCCGCGTCGGACGCCCGGGCCTTGGATTGAATGGCCACGATGCAGAAGCACAGTTCCTCAAAGAGCCGCTCGTCCGCCAAACGTCCCGCGAGGCGGAACTCCTCCAAGCGGGCCTCGATAGCGGGACGTTTCGCTTTGTATTCGGTCTGCAGCTCCCCGACGTTCCGGTAGCCAGGCTTCAAGGAAATCGCGAAGCGAATTGCAGATGATAAGATTGCGGGATTCCCCGCCACTGCGCCTCTCCGAGACCGGAGCCCGCCGCACGTTTAAATAACCGAATCCGCTACGAGGCGACCATGTCACTGCTGTACTTGCTGGCCCGCTGGCTCGACCGGATTTCTCCGGCCCCGATCGCGTACGCGCATTGCGACATCCCTTGCGGCATCTACGATCCGCACCACGCGCAACTCGCCGCCCACACGGTCGTCCGAATGGTCGACCTGATTAACCTGCTCGAGAAGCCCGGTGCCAGCGCGACGCCGGAGCAGCGCCAAGAGTACACGAACAAGCTCGCGCGATATATCGCCACGAAAGAGCAGCACTCGGAGATCGCGAAGAACGAGATTCGGATTCTCTGGGGGGACTACTTCAAGCCGGAGCACCTGAAGACGTTCCCGGAACTCCACGATCTCGTGTGGAAGGCGCTCAAGACCGGTTCGAAGGCGCGCCAGGAAATCAACCTGCAAGTGGCCGAGGACCTCCTGAAGGCGACGAACGACATCGCATCGATCTACTGGAAGACGAAGGGATTCGAGACGATCACCGTGAAGGCGCCATACCCGACGGAACGCCTCACCGTCTACCCGAAGTTCAAGTGATTCCGTTCGCGATGTTCCCGCTCCGCCGCTTCCGCGTCGAAGACGACAGCATGCACCCCGAGTTGCAACCGGGCGACTATGTCCTCGTCAACCGGTGGGCCTACAAGTTCCGCCCGCCCGCGAAAGGGGATCTCGTGGTCGTGCGGGACCCGGAGACCCCCGACCGATTTCTGGTGAAACGAATTTCGGACGTTCCCGATGCCGGCCAAATCCGCCTGGCCGGCGACAACGCGAACCGGAGTCGGGACAGCCGGACGTTCGGACCGATCGATCTGCGTGAGATTGTCGGAAAAGTCTGGATCCGACTACGATGATCCAAGGATGGACTCAGTCCCACTTCTCGAATCGCACATAGGCGAAGCCGAGGCGTTGGCAGAGGTTCTTCACGTCCTCGACCATGTCGTGCAGGCCGCAGATGAAGACCTGCTTGTTCCCGTAGTCCGTGATGTCGTTCTCGATGACCTTCTGGACGTAGCCCACGCGGCCTTTCCAGTCCGGCGTCTCGGGACGCGAGATCGTCGGGTAGAAGTGGAAATTCGAATGCTCCCGCTCCCACTTCTCGATGAGACTGCGGTAGATCAGGTCGTGCACGTACCGCACGCCGAAGACGACATGGAACTCATGGCCTCGGTCGAGGCCTTGCGCCCAGATATGGCCCATCATCGCGATGAACGGCGCGACCCCCGTCCCCGTCGCCACGAACACGGTGTCGTACCGGATCGGCTCCGGGATCACGAAGCGGCCCAACGGCCCGATCGACTGGAGCTTCGTCCCCGGGGGGACGTGGTAGAGGTAGTTCGACATGAACCCGCCCTCGACGATCTTGATGCAGAGTTCGAGGTAGTCCTTGTTCTCTGGCCATGACGCGATCGAATACGGGCGGGAGATGCGCTTGCCGTCTTTCTCCGCGAAGATCGAGATGAACTGTCCCGGCTCGAAGTCGAACACGGGCTCATTTTCGAAGGTGAACCGGATGAGGTACGTCTGCGGAAACTTCGGGGCGATGTCGAAAACTTCCTTCACGATCACGGTGTGTTTGCCGGACCGGAACTTCACGGGCGGCTCCTGGACGGAGGGTTTTGGCACCGCCACCGCCTTCGCCGGAGCCGTCCCGCGAATCATACCAAGTTGGGCACCCAGCGAACCGATTTAAACATTTCTGGCGTAATGTGAAACTGCGCGAGTCACCGTTACGCGCAGCGAGCGCGGGGCGTTCATCGAGGCTTCTCGAGGAACACGTTGGCGTACAACAGGCCCGCGACGATCGCGCCGATGAACGGTCCGATCCAGTATACGTACCAGTTGTCGAAGAACTGTGCGACGATGGCCGGCCCGAACCACCGCGCGGGATTCATGGCCGCGCCCGTCAACGGTCCGCCCATCATGATGTCGAGCGAGATGGTCAGCCCAATCGCCAGGCCGCCCACCGCGTTGAACGAGCCTTTCGGATCGATCCCCGTGCCGTACACGACGAAGACCAAGAAGAACGTCAGGATGGCCTCGACGAGAATGGCCGTTCCCCAGCCTACCGCCGGTCCGAGGGCCGGAGTGCCGAGGTGGTACGTCTGCCACTCCGCAGCCGGAAACACGCCAAGGAGGGCGACTGCCGCAACGGTCGCACCGAGCAGTTGCGAGACCCAGTAGAGGAGAGCCAAACGCAGGGAGATTTGGCGACCGACGAGGGCGCCCAAAGTGACGGCCGGATTAAAATGCCCGCCCGAGATGTGCGCGAGCGCGGACGCCATGACGCCGATCGCGAGTCCGTGGGCGAGGGCGATGAGAAGGAGGTCCGTCCCGCCCGTGGAGATAATCGCTCCCGCGCCGATGAAAATCAGCGTAAAGGCCCCGATGAATTCCGCGACTCCCTTCCGCCACGCGGCGACCGGCATCTCCCGCCTTCCCCGGCGGCGTAGCGGCGCCGTCTATTTGTAGTTTATTCGGCGCGGCCCGCGAAGCGGCTCATCTGATATAGGACGCCGAGCCCCGGTCGAAGCCGGGGACGAACTCGAGGGCCAGCTGGGACGGCTGCCACGCGGCGTCCGGGAAGACAAGGTTCGGGAAGAACCGTGCGGTATCGGCGGAGATCTGCGTGACGAGATGGTCGACTCCGAACAACGTCTCGAGGACCCGGTGCGCCTGCTCGCGACACACCCGCTCGTCCACGAAGCCGATCGAGTGCAGGTACTCGTGCAAGAGGACGTAGAACGCGTAGGGCTTGTAGAGCCGCGGGTTCGTCTCCTGAATTCGAAGGAGGGGGACCTTGTTCATCACGATCACGTTGCTCGCGACCGGATAGAACGCGCCGAGGAAACCTTGCGGATGATTCCCGAGATCCGCGAGGGCGAGCATCAGGCCCGCCCGGGTGCGCCCGAGCACAGCCTCGACGGCCCGCTTCACCAGCTCGAAGACGTCGGCGAGGGTCCGCGCCTGGTCGAGCTTCGCGCTGAAGTCCATCGACCGTCCAACGGCGTCGGTGAGACTTAAGACATTGCTCGAGAGCATTCGACAGGAACAACGGGATAGCGTCCCTCAAGTTCCGCGTTGGACTGGCCCGAGCCCCGTGAGTACCACCGCTGGGAAAACCACTGAAACATTTATCCGACGGCATATCGACGCATATACGAAGCCCACCGACCCCGTGAGGATCGCAATCTCATGGTCGCGCCCTCCCCCCATTACGCCGCATCTCCCGGCCGAAGGACAGCTCCGAGCCTTCCGTTCGGCTGGGGCACCGTGACCGTCGTCTTGGTCGGAGCCGCCCTCTTGATCATTGGCATCCTGCTGATCCTCTATGGGTTCCTCAATTTCCTCACGGGGACAATTGGTCAGGCGATGAGCTCGTCTTTCTCCGTGACCGCATTCTTCCAATCGTTCTTCGGCGCGATCATGCTCTTCGTGATCGGGGGCGTCCTCGCCGGAATCGGTGGCTGGCTGATCCGTCTTTGGTGGATCTTCCTTCTGGTCGGCGTCGTGACCGGCGCGGGGAACGTAGGGAACACGGCCCGCGAGCGCGCCGAGCGCACGTCCGATGTTCGCGTCCGCTGCCG